>Ga0208872_1001688_pt1 | contig 13324 bp, 11 predicted proteins | sample CryBogCBH12Aug08_FD_185508 | JGI IMG/M metagenome (GOLD analysis project Ga0208872, IMG submission 185508) | Freshwater microbial communities from Crystal Bog, Wisconsin, USA - CBH12Aug08 (SPAdes) | ecosystem: Environmental > Aquatic > Freshwater > Lake | place: Crystal Bog, Wisconsin, USA...
GGTGCGGGGCACGCTTTCTGGCGGAAGAGGTTCTCCTGGTGTCATGGTATGAGCGTGGATGTTAGGATTGTGGGGACTTCGACGGCAGGGCGGTGGATGAGGAGCCTTTTTCGTGCCTTACCATCTTGAAGATAATTGGTACAAAGAAGAGAGTTGCCCCGGTGGCGAAGATCAGGCCGCCGATGACGGCCCGTCCGAGCGGGGCGTTTTGTTCACCACCTTCCCCCATAGCAAGGGCCATGGGCACCATGCCGATGATCATGGCGATCGCCGTCATGAGCACGGGCCTCAGACGCGCGTAACCAGCTTCCAAAGCGGCACGTCTAGAATCCCCGCATTCCTGAAACCTCTCATTGGCAAACGTGACGACAAGCACACTGTTGGCTGTGGCAATACCCATGCACATGATGGCACCCATCAGCGCGGGAACGCTCAGGGTTGTACCTGTGATGAAAAGAATCCAGACGATGCCCGCCAAGGCGGCCGGCAAGGCCGTGATTATAACAAACGGCTCCACCCATGATTGAAAGTTCACAACCATGAGCAGGTAGATGAGCACGAGGGAGAAGACCAGTCCGACATAGAGTCCAAAAAAGGATTCCTTCATCATGGAAACCTGACCGCGTAGGTCAAACAGGCTGCCACGTGGCAGATCTTTGCGAAACTCATCGAGGATTTTTTGAATCTGGGCAGCCACGGAGCCCAGATCCCTGCCATCCGAATAGCCATAGATGTTGATAACGGGGCGAATGTTGTAACGATCCATCACCGGCGAGGTCTGGCTGCGTGACAGGCTGGCAACATTTGCGAGGATCTGTGTCTGCCCAATGGTACTGCCAAGGATCGGAAGATTCAGCAACGCATCAAAGGAGTCGAGGCTGTATTGCGGCGACTGGGAGTTGAACTGGTAGCTGACGTTGTTCTTCGGATCGACCCAGAAGTTCGGGCTAGTCTGTAGCGATCCGGCTAGAGCTCCAAGAGTGCTATTGGCCACGTTCAACTGAGTGAGACCGAGAGTGGATGCTTTTGTGCGATCCACAGTCACATTGATCTGCGGCGCGTCGTTCGGTTCCTGGATATGAAAGTCGACAGCACCGGGAACCTTGCGGATTTGCTCGAGCACTTTTTCTGCAAATGCGTGCGTCCTCGCACGATCTGTGCCGAGAATCTGCACGTCAATCGGTGCCGAGAGACCGAAATTCAGAATCTGCGCTACGATGTCGGCAGGAGGGAACCAGACGGAGACCCCCGGATATTTCCCCGCCATTTCTTCGCGTATCTTGCGGACATATTCGTTGGTGGGACCGTGCTTCTCCTTGAGGGAAACAATGATGTCGGCATCCGCCGAACTGATCGTCCCGGTGTTGTTGTAGGTAAGATTGATACCGCTGTAAGGGAGGCCGATATTATCAATGATGCCGTCGATCTGGTCTGCTGGAATGATCCGGCGGATCATCTGTTCGATGAAATCAACTGTGCGGGCGGTTTCCTCGATGCGTGTACCGGACTTGACGCGGACATGCATGTCAAATCTTCCAGCGTCAACGGCTGGAAAAAAGTCCTGACCTAGGAATGGGAAGAGGAAAAATGAGAGGAGAACAAATCCGAGAACGAGGACGACCACAGTTTTCCCGTGGTTCAGACACAGCGCAAGGGTTTCGTGATAACCTTGGCGAAATCTATCGAAATTGCATTCGAATCCGCGCTGGAAATCAGAGGCCAAGCGCATGAAGGGATTGAGTTTCGTGAACTGCTCCAGATGTTCATCGTGCTTTTTGATCCAATACATGGCCAGCGTTGGCACTAGCGTTCGTGAGAGGATGTAGGATGCCAACATCGCGAAAATGACAGCTTCGGCAAGCGGCGCAAAAAGGTGTTTGGCGACGCCTGTCAAAAAAAAGATCGGCACAAAGACAATGCAGATGCAGAGCGTGGAGACAAAGGCCGGCGTGGCGATTTGCGCCGCCCCGTCCCTTATGGCGTCCATGGGTTCTTTCCCCTCGGCAAGGTGGCGGTCGATATTCTCGATGGTGACCGTGGCGTCGTCCACGAGAATTCCCACGGCCAGCGCGAGACCGCCGAGGGTCATGATGTTGATCGTCTGCCCGAGTGAGGCAAGCGCCACCAGTGAGCTTAGAATCGAGAGGGGGATGGAAATCGCTATAATGAGGGTGCTCTTCCAGTCGCCGAGAAACAGTAGAATCATGAAGGCAGTCAGGATGGCAGCTATAACTGCCTCGCGAACAACTCCCGAGATGGCGCTCGTGACAAAAATTGATTGATCCGTCAGTACTGAGATGATGGCGTTGTCGGGCAAGAGCTGTCTGAGAAGAGGAATCTTCGCCTTAATTCCCCTCACGACGTCGAGGGTCGAGGCCGCTCCGGTTCTCTGAACATCGAGCATGGTGGCGCGGGATCCGTTGAACCGGACAACGTTAGCCTGCGGAATACTGCCGTTGTGAATAGTTGCGACATCATGGATGAAGATAGTAGTGCCGTTTGGGAGGGTCTTGATCGGCAGGTTGTTGAGTTCCTCAATGCTAGTGGGGCTGGAGTTGAGCCCGACCTGATACTCGAAATCACCCACTTTTATCGTGCCGGTGGGAAGAATCAGGTTCTGGACATTAATAGCGTTGACCACATCGTCGGGCACCAGACCGTGTGCCTGGAGTGACTGATAGTCGAAGTCGACGGAGACCATGCGGTAGCGTCCCCCGTAAGCATATGGAATGGATGCGCCGGGAACCGTGATAAGTTGGATGCGCGCAACGGTCATCGCTAGGTCGTTGAGCATCTGCTCGGAAATCCCCTTTCCGCCAAGCCCCAGCCGCACAACGGCCACATTTGATGCCGTATAGCTGATGACTAAAGGAGGAGTCGTCCCTGTTGGCATCCTTTTTAAGATGGCCTGGGATACCGCCGTCACTTGGGCGAGTGCCCGCGGCACGCTCGCCGTGGGCTGCAAAAAGATCTTGATGATCGCCACTCCGGTGAGCGATTGGGATTCGATGTGTTCGATGTTGTCGACCACCGTTGTCAGAGAGCGTTCGTAAGTGTCGGTCAACCGTGACTCAATCTGATCCGGCGACATCCCGGAATAGTTGAAAATGACGGAGATGACCGGGATGTCGATTGAAGGGAATATGTCCTTCGGCGTCGAGATGATGCAGAGAGCGCCGCTGATTAAGATCAGCACGGCCAGCACAATGAAGGTAAGCGGCCTTTTCAGGGCGAGATCAACGATCCACATGTAAATTATCCGTGAGCAATGTCTCGATTAGTCCACGCCATCTTTCAGTGGAAAGGAGATTATGGTCTTCTCTTCCCGCCAGCAGGGCGTCAAAACGAGATTGTCTCTTTAGGATTCATCCTTGAGAAGCTGAATCATTTGATCCCAGCCAGGCATTTTCAGATACTCTCCGCACAAAAAGGAGCTCCATATCCGTTTAATCTGAAACCGTTTCTTTCAGGAAAAAACTGACGCCATGCGCTTCACAGCATATGTTCAAGAAACGATGCGCGGTCAAAGAGAGCGAGGTCTGCGGCGCCCTCCCCGGTTCCAACAAAACGGGGCTGGATACCGGTCTCGCGGGAGATGGCAACGGCAACACCTCCCTTGCCGGACCCGTCGAGTTTGGTCAGCACCAATCCAGTAAGTCCAGTTGTGGCATTGAATTCCTTAGCCTGCACGACTGCGTTACTCCCCGTGGTCGTGTCGGCCACAAGGAAAACTTCGTGCGGAGCAGCGGGGTCAAGTTTTGCTAGCGAACGCTTCACCTTGGCAAGCTCTTGCATGAGATTTGACCTAGTATGGAGGCGGCCGGCCGTGTCGCAGATAAGGAAGTCGGAGCCAATCCTTTTTGCCTTGGAAAGCGCATCATGGCAGAGAGCCGCAGGGTCGGCCCCATACCCACTGCTAACGACCTCTATGCTGAGGCGCTCACCCCAAGACTTAAGTTGCTCGACCGCAGCGGCTCGAAAGGTATCGGCCGCACAGAGGAGCACCTTTTGTCCGCGTGACTGAAGGAGAGCCGCCAGTTTCGCGCAGGTGGTTGTCTTGCCAGTGCCATTGACACCGACCATAAGAACGACAATCGGTCCTGCAGGCTGGGGGAAAAGATCCTTGCCTCTTTCGGGAAGGTATCTGGCTGCCTCCTCCCGGGCTGCGGCGAGAACATTCTGCGCATGAAGGGCCATCCCCTTGGAACGGAGGGATTCGAGTATCGCCGTAGTCGTGAGGATACCGAGATCGGATTGCCAGAGCAGGGCCTCGACCTCCTCCCAGTCAACCGGTTGATGAGTGCCGGCAATTCGCCCGAGGACTCCTTTGAGCCATCCATCCATCATTTATCTCCGGCGGCTTCCGCAGCTCCTTCAGTCTTGGCAGCGGGGGTTCGTTCGGGACGTTTGAGAGTGGCCTTGATCCGGTCAAGAACTCCATTCACAAAGCGTCCCGATTCCTCTGTGCCATACTTCTTGGCAATATCGATGGCCTCGTTGATCGAAACCACTGGGGGAATGTCGTCGCAGAAAAGCATCTCATGTATGGCAAGGCGTAGAATGTTGCGATCCACTGCGGAGAGGCGCCCTAGTTCGTAGTTCTGCGTGTGTTCTCGGAGGACCGAATCAATCTCCGCTGTATGATCCAGCAGGCCGCTCACAAGTCCCTGACAAAACCTCCTAGCGGCAGGACTGAGTCCCCTGAAGGCATAAAACCCCTCCAAATCGGAAACACCTGCCCCGCCCCCCAGATCGCGCTGGTAGAGGAATTGGATTGCGGCCTCTCGGCCTTCACGTCGCACGCCCATAATGATGAATGAACTCTTTCAGCGGGTTGTGATAGTGCGCATGACTCGGAGGATCTCCACAGCCGCCCTGGCAGCCTCAATGCCTCGGTTCTTTTCATTTCCAAGGCAGCGTTCACGAGCCTGTTCTTCGTTGCGCAGAAGAAGCACGGCATGAATAACCGGCGTTAGCGTCTCCACAGAAATACGGCAGATGGCCTCCGTGACTGAGGCGGCAATGAGGTCGGCATGGCCTGTTTCGCCCTGAAAGATGACACCGATACAAATGACGGCATCCGGTTTGCTAAGCTTGATCACTTGGCGCGTAAGGAACGGTATTTCAAAGGATCCTGGCGCATGAACAACCTCCGTCTTGGAGAGGGGTTCAAGAAGCGTGATTTCCTGAAGCGCTTGGATGACCATTGGTTGGACGAATTCCTCATTGTAACGACTTGCGACCACGGTGATGCGGTGGGTAAACTGTGGCGAAAGGCGAGGGCGTGCGGGAAGGTTTTTGAGCATGTTGGGAAAGCCTGCGTTTGTAAGCCCAGACGGGTCAATCCATGATGTAACTGATTTTAGATCAGATGACCCAGTTTCTTTTTCTTGGTCGATAGGTAGCGGGCGTTGTGCTTGTTGGCCGCAGTGCGGATAGGAATGCGCTCGATGATCTCCATTCCATACCCCTCAAGACCAACAACCTTGCGAGGATTGTTGGTCAGAAGCCGGATCTTTCGTATGCCAAGATCGGCTAGAATTTGGGCGCCGGTGCCGTAATCGCGAAGATCAGGGGGGTATCCGAGGCGCTTGTTTGCCTGAACGGTGTCGAGTCCTTCCTCCTGAAGCTTATAAGCGTGGATCTTGGCGGCAAGCCCTATACCCCTCCCTTCTTGACGCATATAGACTAGGGCGCCGTGGCCGCTCTCGGCAATCTGTGCAAGGGCCATATGGAGCTGACTTCCGCAATCACATCGGCGTGAACCGAAAACATCACCGGTAAGGCATTCGCTATGGACGCGGACAAGAGCCGGTTTTTCAGAGTCGATTGGGCCTTTCACCACAGCAATGTGGTGGTGGTTATCCACATCGGCTCGGTAGAGGAACATCTTAAAATCTCCGTAATCGGTCGGCATGTCTATTTCCTGTTCCCTCTGAACGAGTTTTTCGCTCCTGCGCCGGTAGGCGATTAGGTCGCGGATTGAGCATATCTTGAGTCCGTACTTCTTCTTGAATTTCAGAAGATCCGGAAATCTGGCCATCGTTCCGTCGTCATTCATGATCTCACAGATCACTGCAGAGGGATCAAGGCCAGCCAACCGCGCAAGGTCGACCCCCGCTTCTGTATGTCCAGCACGACGCAGCACTCCTCCCACGGCGGATTGAAGAGGAAAAATATGTCCCGGTTGCCGTAGTTCTTTGGGCCCCGCCTTGGGGTTACTCAGAACCTTGATCGTGATGGCGCGATCCCGCGCGCTGATACCGGTCGTCGTGCCATGAGTAGCATCAACGGAAACAGTAAAATCAGTGGAATGGAGTTCGCGATTGCGGGCAACCATCCTCTGGAGTCCCAAGTGAGCCGCCCTCTCCGGCGTCACCGGAACACAGACCAGCCCCCTTGCATTACGGATCATGAAATTGACTGCTTGGGGGGTGACCTTGGAAGCTGCCATGACGAGGTCCCCCTCGTTTTCACGATCCTCGTCGTCGGTAACAATGACCATCCTTCCTTTCTTTATCTCCTCAATGACCTTGACAATCGGATCGAAGGTCGTAAAGGATTTGATAGTCAATCTCTTAGACGGTTTTTTTTTGCCGGTTTTCCCGACGCGTGAGTTTCTTTTCATGCGAGAACAGGTTCGGAGGGTGTGGATATCGGGAAGGTTGCAGTGCGGCGCACAATCCATCCCCCGCCTATGACGCGATCACCCTCATAGAAAACCGCTGCCTGACCTGGTGTAACAGCTCGAAGCGGTTCCAAGGTGCGGATAATCGCGCTGTTGTTTTCAGTGGAGGTCACCTCCGCGGGATCTCCCGTGTGGCCATGTCGAACTTTCACCATTATCTCCCTCGGTGTCACAGGCACTTCGTCGTGCCAGATAACACGATTGACAGTGAATTCGCCGCAGAAGAGATCCTCTTCCCCTCCTAGCACGACTCTGCCGCTAGCTGCATCTATGTCGATGACGTAGCGGGGTGTTCCGGCGCCACCCGGCAACCCTTTGCGCTGGCCAATGGTGAAAAGCTCGATTCCATCATGAGCCCCTAGGCTGTTCCCCTTCGTGTCGTAAAATTCTCCGGGTTGGAATGTCTCTCCACGTTCACGAAGGAAGGACTTGTAATCCCTGCCCGGCACAAAGCATATCTCCTGGCTGTCCTGCTTGTCGGCCACTTTGAGACCAAGCTGGCGTGCCAACCCTCGGATTTTCTGTTTGGTTAGGGAGCCTAGGGGAAAAAGGGTTCGCATGAGCTGCTCCCTTCGAAGACTGAACAAAAAGTAGGACTGATCTTTTCCGGGATCGAGTCCCTTGCGGAGTATTGGAGGACCTTCGTCGGGATGCTCTACAGATGCGTAATGGCCGGTGGCGATGTAAGTGGCTCCAAGTGCTGCGGCTTTATCCCAAAGACTGCCAAACTTCAGTTTCTCATTACACATGACGCATGGGTTCGGAGTTCTTCCCGCACGGTATTCATCTGCAAAGTAATCGATCACTAATTTTTCGAACGGTACGGCCTCATCAATGACATAGTGGGGAATTCCAAGCGCATGCGCCACGCCACGTGCATCGGCAATTGCCTGCGGGCCACAGCACTTGTCCTCGGCACGCGTCATGCAATCTTGGGGCCAGAGTTTCATGGTCACTCCGACAACCTCCCATCCCTGCTCCTTCAGAAGCCAAGCGGCAACACTAGAGTCGACGCCTCCGCTCATCCCCACGACGACGCGTCGGCAAGGATTAGTAGTAGTGGAGGACATGCTCATAAAGGTGGTTTCACCGTGAAGGAAAAACCTACTGTTTCTCTGATGAAGCGTCAACGAGCAGGGGACGCCGTGCCCTAAAAAGGAAAGGCCCCGGAGTTTCCTCCGGGGCCTTTGGTAAGTGTTTACAGCTTCTTGCTCTTAGAAAGCGAAGCGGAGACCGGCTCGGCTCAAGCTCTCGCTGAGTCCGCTGCTACCGTAGATGTAGCGTGAATCAACGAAGATACCAACGAGACGGTTGAAGCGGTATTCAACACCAGCTCCAACGTTGCCGTTGCCTTGGGCCTTGTTGGCACCCCAAGTCGCACCACCGCCAGCAATGGCATAAGGTGCCAGATGGAGGCTCTCAATTGGGAGACGGGCAATTAAGTTGCCTTGGAGGTTGTCATAGGTGTGGCCGTTGCCATTAAGGCCGCCAAGGGTGTCATCAACCCCGATACCAAAGTAGCGGGTGAAGAAGTAGGTGGCACCGAGGCCGCCACCGACACCGTTGTAGTTCTTGCCGCTGAACTTGCCAGCTGCACCGGCTACGAAGGCATCAACGTCAAACTCATTGGCACGGAAGAGTTGATCCGGTTGGGGAGCGACGACAACTTTTTTGGACGAAACAGCTTCGCCGGCGAACGTGGTCGCTGCGGTAGCCAAAACGACTGCAAGGAGTGTAAGGGTTTTATTCATGTAGTATATTGGTTTGTGGTTATTTAACTGACGGGTAACTAAATAAGGGAAATCGAAATTATGTCAATCAGTTTTGAGGCCTTTCTCGGTTGGGATCAAAAGCCCAGCTAATCCATTCGTCCGCCTTTAACCCCGAATTCACTCCTAAACTGTCCAGGTTAACCATGTTTCTGCTCAACTATGGATACTCCTTAGATTCTACTTAATTCACACCGAATCCCATCCAATAACAACTCCATCCATCCATGTGATGTTCTCGAATTGAAACATTCTCCCTTGAAGAGGAATGGTGAACTGCTAATCTTCGCGCCCATCGCCAGGGTAGCTCAGCGGTAGAGCAGGGGACTCATAAGCCCTTGGTCGGGAGTTCGATTCTCCCCTCTGGCACATTCAGATCATCCACAGCACAAAAAACCAAACCAAACTCTTTCCATGGCCACCTCCAAAGCAATCGTCACAAAAAGCAGCTCAGCAGTAAAGCGCTCCCTTCAGGGAGAGAAGCGCCATGCCCGCAACACCAGCGTGCTCAGCCGCTTAAAAACCGAGGAAAAAAAACTCCGTGCAACATTTGGGACCAGTGGCGCGGACGAGGTTAGGGAGCTCTACCGACGTTTCTCCTCTGCCCTTGACAAGGCCGCCAAAAAGGGAGTCATCCACAAGAACGCGGCTGCCCGCAAGAAGGGACGCCTGAATTCCGCTCTCGGCAAGATTTCTAAGCCCGCTACCGAACTGAAGCCAAAAAAGGCTGCTGTTAAAAAAGCGCCTGCTACCAAGACAAAAGCGAAGGTAAAGAAATAATTTTGGGGAGGCGGACGATCTCAGCCAACTGCAGATCTCGGACGCAATTGCCAGCACCAATTGGAGTAAGCGCTGTCTCAGCGGGATCGCACAAAAGCAACTAGCTCCTCCGTAGTCTGATAAGCGAGAAAAGGGGTCATAAAATATACTCCGGGGAAGTGATCGAGCACAGCACTTGTCACCTCTCTGCCAATTTTGATTCCCTCCCTGCGCCCTTGGGTTCCTTCCAAACCCTCCATCCGACCCATCACCTCATCGGGAATGAGAATGCCCGGAACCTCGTTATGAAGAAATCTGGCCTGCCTCCCGTTGAGTAGCGGCCATACTCCCATGAAGACCGGAACTCCGAAGCGGGCGGTACGACGAGCCGTCTCCACGACTAGGCGCGGCTCGAAAACGGGCTGAGTCATCACATATCGGGCCCCAGCAGCTACTTTGCGCTCAAGGCGTTGGATTTGGGTGTCTAGATTGCGGGCATTCGGATTGAATGTGCAGCCGGCGATCAGGCCGGGCCCGGCTTGCAGATCCGTCCCAGCTTGCGTGTATCCCTCGTTCAGTCTCCGGATGATCTTGAGCAAACCCTCGGAATTGACGTCGTAGACGGAGGTGGCGTCAGGGTGATCCCCTCCTTTGGCCGGATCGCCGGTGAGGGCAAGCACATGACGAATCCCCAAGGCGGCCATTCCGAGAAGCTCGCTCTGAAGTCCGATGATATTTCTGTCGCGGCAGCTAAGGTGCAGCAAAGGGGTGATGCCGCGCTGCTTGAGGAGGGCAGCCACCGCAAAGTTGCTGACCCTGAGTATGGCCAGAGAATTGTCAGCTAGCGTAATAAGATCGCTTCCTGCCCGAGTCAGCACTTCGGCAGCGACGAAATACTTTTCCAACGGCAGTGTCTTCGGGGGATCGAGCTCTGTAACGATGACGGTTTTTCCAGCCGCAATCAGATCGAGCAGGCTTGACCCTCCCTCACCAGGCTGTCTCACTTCTTCTCTAAGGCCCCCGACTACACCCGTCTTCCTGATAACTGGTTTTCGTCCTTGAAGAGCGGTCGAGAGCGCCATGATATGATGAGGCGAGGTGCCACAACACCCCCCTACAAGTGCCGCACCGGCCTCCGCCATGCGTCGCCCAAGGTCGGCAAAATATTCGGGTGTGGTTCCGTAGGCAATCCTTCCCTCCTGATAGGAAGGGCGGCCCGCGTTGGGATAGACCGCCAAGGGTCGGGACGGTGAGATCTTTTCGACCAGTCGCAACATTGCCTGCGGACCATTAACGCAATTAAGTCCAACCACATCGGCTCCCTCGTTTCCAAGAGTGTCGAGCACTTCACCTATCCAGGCCCCTCCCGGCAATCGACCACTCTCGGGGGATGCAATCAAGGTAACGACAGGTTTTTCAGACAAACTCTTGGCGACCCGCAGAGCTAGAGTGATCTCCTCCGGATCCTGAAAAGTTTCCAGTAGTATCAGATCGGCTCCCCCATCAATCAGGGCGCTGATCTGTTCTCGGAAAACGGCTTCGCGACTCGGGCCGTTCTCAGAAACCGCTCCTGGAGCAACCCCTAAAGGACCGACACTTCCAGCAACCCAAGCAAGACCGCCTGCTGCATCGACTGCCTCACGGGCGACTCTTGCGGCTTGGCGATTGATAGCGACAGCGCGTGACTCCAGACCGAATGCCGCCAGTTTAAACGCGTTCGCTCCGAAGGAGTTCGTTGTAATGACCTGGGCACCTGCGACAAGGTATTCGCAGTGGATTTGAGAGATGCTCTCAGGTTGAACGATGCAGAGATCCTCAAAACAACTTCCGGTCGGAACTCCACGCTCGGAAAGAAGTGTTCCCATCGCCCCATCCCCGCAGAGCACCGCACCACTCAACGCCTCGAGCAGATTCTCCTCAGAATAACTCATGATGATGTTGACGTAAGGCCGGATGAGAGCCGTTTATTAGCTTCGGCGAGAACGCCAAGCCACAAGCCGGACGCTTATTGCAAAGGCAAGGGCACCGAAGAGGGCGGTCACCAGCAGTCCCTCCGAATAGCCGGCCGGCAACCCTGATCCCTGACCCGCATGCAAAGCCGCGCGGATCGCCGTGACTCCGTAGCTGACGGGGTTCAACGCACCGACCCAGTAAAGCCATCCTGTTCCGGCAGGCATCGGAAAAAGTGCTCCTGACATCATCCAGAGAGGCATGAGAAAAATGTTCATGATGGCATGGAATCCCTGTGTGGAATCCATGGGCCAAGCGACAAGAAAACCGAGCCCGGTCATGCTGAATCCGACAAGGATAAGGGCGGGAAGCAAAAGGAGTATCTGGGACCAACCAACCGGCATGCCGGCAAGCGGAGCCAGCACGCAAAATAGACCGGCTTGAAGCACAGCGAGCGTCGTACCCCCCAGAAATTTTCCGAGCGGAATTGCGCACGGTGAGAGGGGCGCCACCAGCGCGCCTTGGAGAAAGCCTTCGCGACGGTCCTCGATAACCGAAATAGTCGAAAAGATCGCGGTGAAGAGCATGATAAGTACCAATGTGCCGGGAAAGAAGTAGGCAAGATAACTGTCTGCAGCCGCCGCCACTCCGGGATTGCGGAAGGAGGGGCCGAACCCAGAGCCGACCAGAAGCCAGAACACCAAAGGGGTGGCTAATGCACCGATGATCCGGTTGCGCTGACGGAGGAAACGAATCACGTCACGCCACCAGAAGGCGGCTGCAGGGGTCCATAAGAGTTGGGTTGCTTTCATGCTGTATGCGTCAATGATTCCTTGCGGATGTCTTCGTTCCATCAGGATCAACAACCTGATCAGTGAAGAGGCGGCCGGTACGGGCAATGAAGACATCCTCTAGTGTCGGGCGTGCGATTCGAAGCGAGAGGATCTCACCAGGAAACTCACCGGCAAGCCTTGCCGCCAATGCGTATGCCTCCGGATGCTCAATGCGCACCTCTCCTTCTACCACGGCAGCGAAAATCCCGAAGCGTTCTGAGATGATCTGCGCAAGCCGATCCGCTCCATGCTCCTTTGAGACACCCAGACTTAACACGTCCCCTCCGATGGCTCCGGTCAACTCTTCCGGGGAGCCAAGCGCCACAAGTTTTCCAGCGCTGACAATACCGACCCGGGCAGCACGAGCAGCCTCCTCCATAAGGTGAGTAGTGCAGAGGGCCGTTACCCCGTGCTCCTCCCTCAGTTGTTCCAATGCGGCCCAGAGATCAATCCTTGCTCCCGGATCAAGACCCGTCGACGGCTCGTCGAGCAGAAGCACATCGGGTCGGATCAGCAGGCATTTAGCAATTTCAGCCCGCCGTTGGAGTCCTCCTGAAAGTGTTTCCACGAGATCATTCAGGCGGTCGGCGAGATTGAGTGCCTCCGTCGCTTCAGCAATCCGTTTCTCCAACTCCTGACCGCGAAGCCCGTAAAGAGCCCCTCCGCAGCGAAGATTTTCCAGAATAGTAAGTTTTCCATCCAAGCTTGGCGATTGAAAGACAACACCGAGTCGGGAACGCACCAAGGCTGCCTCGGAAACAACATCATATCCGGCTATGCATGCCGATCCCTCGTCCGGAAGAAGCAGCGTAGCGAGTATCCGAAAGAGAGTGCTTTTTCCACCCCCGTTTGGACCAAGCAAACAGAAGAGTTCGCCACGGTTCACCTCCAGCGAGATTCCATCAAGCGCGCGCCTGTCACCAAACGATTTGACCAGATCGCGGACAACAATAGCCTCCGACCGCCTGTCGTGTGGACTAAGAGGACTCCAATTCTTCATAAAGTCTGAATCTTTGCCGTCTGGCGACTCGATAGCAAGAAATTGGCTCAACCCTCGGACAGATTGAGTTCAGAAATCGCCTGCATCACCCTGTCCGAGAGTCGTTGGTAAAGGGCTCTTTCATCCCCTTTCGGATCGAGATCCTCGGTTGTGAACCGGATTGGCTCCCCAACCACGATCGTAATTGGCGTTGCACTGATCCTGCACGAACCCTTTGGAAAGGCCTCGTGCGCCCCGAAGAGACGCATCGGCTGCACTGGGGCGCGAGATTTGGCAATGATAAGACCCACACCCGGCCTGCCCCGCTGGAGGCTGCCGTCAGGGG
>Ga0208872_1001689_pt1 | contig 13322 bp, 15 predicted proteins | sample CryBogCBH12Aug08_FD_185508 | JGI IMG/M metagenome (GOLD analysis project Ga0208872, IMG submission 185508) | Freshwater microbial communities from Crystal Bog, Wisconsin, USA - CBH12Aug08 (SPAdes) | ecosystem: Environmental > Aquatic > Freshwater > Lake | place: Crystal Bog, Wisconsin, USA...
CATCACTTGCATTTGGATCCAACATACACTTCTCAATTAGTTCCATGAATGAATCGGGAATATTGATACCGTGGTGTAGGTTCAAACAGCGGAGGTTGGGGTCTCCTGTTGGCTTCCTGAGTTCAATGAAAGAAGTAATATCAGGATGAGAGATATCAAGATAAGCGGCGTAACTACCACGGCGAGTGCGACCTTGGCGATATGCCAAAGAGCTTGCATCATACATTTTAAGATGTGGCATAACGCCAGTAGACTTATCATCGGCAGAACGAATACCAAAGCCAATACCGACACCACCCCCAAGCATAGACAACCAATTAGTTTCAGAAAGATTTTCAACTAAGCCCTCCGCAGTATCTTCAATATAGTTAAGGAAACATGAAATAGGCAAACCACGCTTAGACCTACCGAAAGATAGGATAGGAGTAGAATAAGAGAGCCAATGTTTACTAGAGTAATCATAAAGTCTCTGAGCGTGTCCAGGATTACTTCCAAACGCTTTTGATACATATGCAAACCTATGTTGTGGTGATTCTTCGTCATCTTTCATGTAAGACTCTTTAAGTCTTTTTATTCCTAACTCATCAAACAGTTTATCCCTCTCTAAATCTATCTTAATACCTAGATACTCTGTCATATATTCTTACCTTCTTATTATTTTGTTATAAATTCGCTTATCATTGGAAAAATTGGTTCTATTGCTTTAACACATTCTAACGCTATCTCCCTATGTTCTTTCTGTGTTGATTTATCGCTTCGGATCTGTATGTAGTGGATCCAGGAACGAAGCGTTCCGTGCATATACATTCTACTCTTTGTTATACCTTCTGGCAATACAGCTCTCGCTTGTTCTTTTGCTATACCTTTAGATAATGCAAATTGGTAAGCATCTATTGCTGAATCCAATACCACATTTTGATAATTCTCCCACCAAGATTGTAATGCCAAATTATCCGTTTCTAAACTATTCTGTCTATTCTTAGTGTCCTGTAATCTCACTTCTCTTAATTCAAAACCCAATTGGGACGCATCAGCATACCGTTGACTAAACTCTTGAAAAGAGAAAGACCGGTGTCTTAAGATTTGTCTTGCTATATCCCTTGTTGTATTAATTTCTAAACAGACACTAGCCATCTCCAACGGAGACCAATGTTGATTGTTGATAAGATACCTAACCAGTTTTTCAGATGTTGCATCGTTATTTTGATTTGCTGGATTTGATACTCTGGCCGCATAAGCTACTTGTTCTAACAAGTTCTTCCCATCGGCACCTTGGGTGTATGATATTAATTTCACTTCCATTATATAGTCACCTTATACCTTTTTCCAATTAGTAAACTGTAATTTCGCCATTAAATTTTGATATGTGTGGTTAGTTATAATATCTTGAATTTCGTCTGGTGAAAAACCATCCAAAACCATGTCATTAATGTCCTTACAATCTATCATATCTGGCCAAATTACTACTTTGTAATGGTCATCAATCGCCTTTTCCATTTGTTTTACAATCTCTTTATTCCTTGGTTCATTATCATATATTAGTACCACATTTTCTTTTGGTAATACTTTGGTGATGGATGTTAGGTTAGAATCGGCAGTAGCCACAGCGTTCTTAATGAATAGGGAGTCAATAGGACCTTCCGTTACATAGATTGGTTGTTCCGTGTCAATCCTATCAAGTCCGAATACCTTATAACTATCCACATCAAGTTTCATTGTGATATATCTAAGTTTAGATTCACCAAGAGCACGGCCTTGAAACGCTATTAGATTTTTGTCTCTATCATAGAATGGTATTACCAATCTTTTGTCACCTTCTATAAGGCGTTCTTGACCAAGTTGATTAAAACCAAGACCATCTACAAAGGCTTTGAAGTCGTCTGCAAAGTATAACGAATCAAAAGCTCTGTCTGGGATTTTTCTATGTCCAACATAATCTCTTGCAAAATGTCCTGTTGGTAAGGAAGCAATTGAGGGGATCCCGAGTGATTTCTTAAATATCGGTTTTTCCGTTTTAAATCCTGAGAAGTCTGGTTTGGTGTTGCTGATATTTCTGGACTCATCATGCTTATATCTCTCCAATGCGTATTCTTTCAGTAGACCTGTATCTACCTTCTCTAAGAAATTATAGAATGATGTGGATGCGCCACAGTTATGACACATAAAGAAGTAATTGTTCTTCTTTTCGTAGATATAACCACGGGCTTTGACTTTATTTTTTTGTGAATCGCCACAAAGAGGACACCTGAAGTTATACAGGTTTTCTTTCTTTTGTGTGAATTTGTGGAGCTTAGGAGCTGCCCTAAGCAGAAAGGCTCTATCAATGAAAACACTCATAATAAAAAAATAGTTTAGTGGAGAATCTTTACTATTGTATCAAAATTTACGTGAGAAAGCAACCATGATAATACCAGCACCCCTCCGGTAATAAACCACTTCCATTGCAGAATGGCATCCAATTGTCGTTTTTCGCTTGTTTGGTGGTTCTGTATAATCCCTCGCAGGTTCTTTATTTCATCCATAATACGCAATTCGGATGCCTGCATTTTGTCCAAGACTATATCTATACGGTCGTGGATTTCTTTGATGTCCGCATCGGTTTCTCGCCTTCTACTTTCCATATCAACATAAACCTTTGCTATGTGGCGGTCGTGTTGATCCACCAATTTTTCTATTATTGTATCCATTTTTCCGCAGAGTTGGGTTAGGGTAGCGACTTGGGATTTTAAAACCCCAACGTCTACTTTGATATCGTCATCAATAGCCATTTCTTGACACTTCCCTTTTACTCTGCAAAAATCGTGACAGCCTTATTTCTTTTCAGGCAACTTTTCACCGTCAAGCTTCTTATGAATCTTAACTTGCTTACAAACTTCTTTTTCTTTGCCTTTAGCATCTTTAGTTTTTTCACAAACTTTTTTTGTTTCTGCTTCAGCGTGAACTAAACTAACAGAAATAAATGCCAATGCAATAGCTAGAATAATCTTCTTCATCTCTACTCCTTAAATTTCAGGTTGTGGTGCTGGTGGAGGTGCTAACTTCCCTCCGTAACCAACAACGGGGTCTGCTGATACTGTGGTAACTGGTACACTAACCGGCACGATTGGTGTTGATACTGCTGTAGATACTGTAGGTGCTGGAGGCACATAAGTTGGTGTGGTTGGCGCTGGTGAGACTGGTGTTGGTTTAGTAGCTGCATTAAGTGCCTGTGCCTTTAAGTCTTTGTCGTTACCCGCTAACATAATACCAGATAATGTACCTGTTAAGAATGTAGCAATTGGAATAATCATTTCAAAGAACTTTTGGTCGATAGGACTAATAGCGTTCAATGGTTGTGTAATAAAGATAATTGAATACAACACCACAAAGACAATACCTGTCAATGTCAATGCTAAACAAATACCAATAAAGAATTTAAGACGAGCCATGAGCTGGTCTTCTGTATACATGAATGATGGTTGATTATTTTCCACAGCTCGCTCCACTTGGTTTACATGATGGTGAAATAGTTTGAGTTGGTTGATCCGCAGGTGGTGGCGGACCCAATCTAGGGTCTCTTTGACCTTTGAAAATTTGTTCTGGACAAGTTCTTGTAACATCGCATATAGGTGGTTTACATTCAGGGGTATCCCAATTTTTGGGGTCTTGGCATGGATATCTAAATTGGTCGTGGCCACAAAATGCTAATGATAATGGCAACAAAAGCAACAAAGATGCCCATTTAAGTAATTTATGGTCATGCATCTTATGCTCCTAGAATTTGTTTAATATGATTAAACTTTTCTGTTCTATCAGCTAATCCAATGTCACCACCATTAATAACTTTAGTCATATGGCCAATATCACCGGCATCAGCCCATTTGTTTAGATTGTTTGTTTCCCAGAACCAGCAAGCAGATTGTAATGCACCTTCAAAGGTCTGCATATACTCTGATGCTTCTTCTGGAGTAATCTCAATACTGGCCGCAAACCAGAAATAGTTATCTTTACCTGTAATTTGAATAGCACCACGACCACAGTATCTATAACCATCACCAGATGCTTCATCTCCGTTACCCATACGATTAGCATAGACACGGTTAGCAATAGCTTCTTGTTTGTTTGGTCTAGCACAATACTCATTTGCCAATTCAATAGTTGGAAAATACTTATGGAATATCTTAATCAATGAAGCAGGTTTATAATTCAAATTCTCTTTAAGTGCGGTAAAGCCATTAGACTCATGTACACATTGTGCCAAGAAACCAGCGATACGTGCTGGTGTATTGATTTCATAATCTGGTAATAATAGAGATAAATCTTTATACCAATGATCCAAATATGGATTTGTTGGTATGATTTGTTTTAATTGTTGTTTTGTGAGTTCCATTACCACGCCACTCCTTAAGGATTAATCTTTTTTTGTTGTTGTAACCACATTTGCATTGCTCTCATTTTGTCTGCGAGCTCGTGGTAGAGTTCGTAGTTTTCTGAGATGGTTCTTTCGACTTCAGAGAGTGCAATTCCGGAATCGGTTCCAGCCACTCTTTCGGAAAGTCCGGAAACGGAACCTTTAGCGGAACTGTCGTGCACGCTGACAAAAGATTCAGGCACAGTACACATATGGTCATCAGCGGTAGTAATTTCTTTGATAATTTGGTCATGTATCACCCTATCTTCAATTATTTTATCGTGTATATATTTAACAACTTCTTTTGTGACAACTTGTTGATTGTCTACAGTTTTTTCAATTTCTTTTTTAGCATTAACTAAAACATCTTGTCGGCCGTCCATATAAAAACCAAGAGCAAACAATAAAATTGCTCCTACTTTTACCGGCAATTTGTACATGACTGGTATTAAACTACCAAATAATGTTTCAAATGCAAAAAGAAAAATACCAAAAAATATAATTGCCCATGGCATCCACGTTGGTAATAAATCCAATAACCAAGTCAGAGAAAACATTTTTATACCTTTGGTGGTTTTCTAGCAACCATTCCCATTAAAATAGGACTCTTTCTACGTTTTTTCATATCTACACCAGGCTCACTTTGATTACTTTTAGGCCCTTGTGCTCCGATACCTGCAACACCACCAGTCACATTAGTTGGACCAGCAACAGCAGCCGCACCTCCAGCATCTTCTAGTTTACAACTACCAGGTGAATATGGTTTTTTACCTGGTACTGGTTTATATCCAGTCCAGCATCTTTCTCTCAGTTCTTTAAATGATTTCATCAGCAGTTCCACTTTCTCAAAGCTAATGCTTTACGTGTTGGCTTACCATTTGGTTTCTTCATAGGTCCTTTTACGCCACCCATGCGAGCACAGAATGATTTTCTACGATTTGCGGCTTTAGAACCTGGTTTTAGTTTTGATGGCTTTGTTGTTACTGCCATACTTAACTTAGAACCTGGATGTTCTCTACGATATGAAGCAATACCTTTACGGTTCAAACCACCTTTAGGATCTTTACCTGCACTTCTTTGCCATGCGGCTGATTCGTATAATTCTTCGTCTGATACATCATCAAGGTCTTCCCAAATAACTTCAGGATCAAGCTTATTAACTTCTGCAATTTCCATAACAAGTTCTTCAATGATATCAAACATTACATCGGGATTATGTTCTTCTTTAAGTTCGCTACGCATATAATTAGCAACAGTCATAATGTAATCTTCTGCCAATGTAATCTTAGATTCAACCCATTCAGGTAAATCTGTTTTTTCACCAATCAAGTCCATCATTTCTTGTGCATTGTGCATGATAGTCTTTAATTGATTGACTGCCATATATGGATCAGAATATTCTGGATCTTTAGCCTCTGTAACATCTTCTAGTTTACAACTGCCAGGTGAATATGGTTCTTTACCGGGTACTGGTTTATATCCAGTCCAGCATCTTCCTTTTTCTCTAATTTGTTTGAATGTTTTCATATTTGTGTTAATATCTCTGCGACATTTATATCTAAGGGTATATCGGATGACCTAATATTCTTACCATTAATACCATATATCATTTCTGGCATTAAATTTAAGTAAGACAAAAAGGTCTTTAAAATATCATGGTCTTTTTCATCTATCTTATAGAATAATATTCTTGCCATGGGGTCTGGACCAAAAACATTATTCAATAATATAATGTGATTCAGAATCAATCTCTCTTTCAATGATTTAGTGACTTTATATTTACGGAACAGTCTTTTTAAGTACTTAGTTCTTTTAATATCGCCTTCAAATTCGGACATAATGCAATGCGGTGAGGTATAGCATTTGGCCGCATACATCATAAAGTTATCGTCATTCAAGTCATCAAACATATATTAAGATGGGGCCGAAGCCCCATTTGGTTAAACTCCAGAGAAATAAGTTAGAGAATTACTTGTATTACCAGAAATTGTATTAGCGATAGTAATTGCAGCTGCATTAGCAACAATTACTAAACATTCAGTTTGTACACGTCCTGAACGACCACCAGTAAATGTTGTAATTTTATTCCAACCTAAGTGAGCAACAGCTGATCCACTATTTGCTAAGTTTGCTGAAGTGTATTGTGCACCACCAGCAAAAACAGCATTAGCGGCACGGGTTGCATTAACTAATACTACATCTGAATTATAATTGTATAGAATAGGTTTAGATGTATTAGCAACAATAGCCTTATCAAATTCAACTATCCATCCAGCATTTGCACCAGTAGAGAATAATGGATTTGTTAATGTAATTGTGTTACCACTAACATATTGAACTTGTGTGTTTGAAGCAAACATACCAGGAACACCATTTCCTGCTTGGCCACCACTATTTAAACTTATACCATTACCACTAGCGGTATTGGCATAAAAGTAAACATATTGACCAGCGGCTACACCGATGTTTGCCACATTGTTTTGAGCTCCATCGTTATATACAACTGAAATCATATTTTTACCAGCTGTATTGCCAGATAAAACTGTTAATTGTAAATATTCTCTCACCTGTCTTGTGAAAGGTGACTTTGGTTTTGAATTGTTATTGTCGGTAATTGACCATGCTGACATTATTATCTCCTATTGATAAGGTGTTATCTTCTATTTATTGTTTTTTATCTCCGTTAGGATCTGATTGTCCTGGACGGGGGTTCTTCATTTTCGGGTCTATCTCAACGGTATCTCTTTTCTGACCAGTTAGAGTTGTACCGCCTGTTAATATAGCAGCAGCTTCTGGTTTCTTACTGAAACCACCGTCTACTGATTTGTCATCTGGTTGTTTTAATTTTGGTTTTTTACCAAAAGTTGGATTTTCTCCATATTTGTCATCTTTTTCTGAATCATATGTATCTTCAGCAACCTTCTTTTTATACATTGATTTAATTTTTTGAGCTCTAGATTCTGGTACTGGAACGCCTTTGACAGCTGCCATTGGATCACCAACATCTTCAGGAATTGGTACTTGTAAATGTGGTTGATCCTTGTGCTCATCATTCCACTTCTTCATCAATTCTTTTTGTTTATCGGCAATACCTTGATAAACTTTATGACGTTTGTTAGCATAATCTGACATTTTTTCAGAAGCACTTCTCTTATCTTCTTTGGATTCTGTCATGTCAACTGTATTTTCATGTGCAGCTTTTTCTCTTTTACTGGCCATCTTTAGACCTTTATTTCTACGGTCTAACATACGTTTTGCAATATCACCATACTCGCCTTTGGTGTGTTTCTTTAGTTCTTTAGATTGTGCTTTAGCTTTCTCTTTATAATCACCTAAAGAGATTTCATCCAAAGTTTCCTCTGATACACCTTTTTGTTTGGCTGCTCTAGTGTTTAATATATTACTTACTCTAAAAGCTTTAGTCTTCAGGTCAAATTGTTTTTTAGGATCAGTTGTTGTTTTTGCTTTATTCTTAATTCCAGTACGATATAACTTTAAAGTTTTATCACTTAAACCAGTTTCTGTTGGTGCATTAAAACCTTCATCAACCACTTCTTCCTTTCTCATTGTACCAGGAGGATTAGGCACTTCATAATGTTTTTTAGCTTTAGTGAGTTTAGCCGCACGTTTCATTGTTGGTGAAACACTTAAATCAGTTTTATGGTCTACTCCCGTACCAGTATGCTTAGTGGTCAAATCTTCATTAAAATGTTGTCTTTGCCAATTTTTAAATGCATTAGATTTTGAGTGTGCAACTTTAATGTCTTTTGGTGTATGCTTTGGATCAAAACCCCTAGACAACAAATATCTATTCAAGTTTGGTGATTCAGATATTCTATTTTGTGCCGACCATGGTTCCATAGGATCCGTACCACCAGCTTTGCGTTCTGGTGTTGCGGATGTAGGTCTTTTAACAATATCTAAAAGTTTTTTTGCTTTAGGCGTCATACTTTTCCTTAGTTGGAGATTTTACCCAACATTTCATTTTTAATACGGTGCATTGTTTTCTTTGCTAATTCTCTAGCGTTCATCAATGGTTTTGCTTCTGCTGTAACGAATGGATGGTCGCCTGTACCAGAACCTGCTTCAGGTCCTTTGAAAGCTTCATCAGTCTTTTTCAAAGCATCTTTCTTAACCATCTTTTTAACTAATGCTTTGTCTTCTTTCTCATCATCATGTTCTTCACTAACCACTTCTTCACCAACAGTCATTCCTACTTTATAGGACCTTGATTTATTGTGGTAGTCAGCAGGAACTTTTACACGGCCACGTAAGGTGTCAACAGTTTTTGTATTCATATCTGTTTCACCGTCAATTCTAACGTGTTTTTCATATTCTTTATCGTCTACTGCTTCATTCTTTGGTTTTTCATCATCAGACTTTTGGTCTTTCTTAGACCAATTCTTTGTGTACATTGTACCTTTGTCAGTTTTCTTAGCAGTATGTGACTTTGGTGCAAAGATACTTGGTTTAGTTTTATCTTTGTAAGAAGTAAATGGATTTTCTGTTTCATCTAATTCAACTTCTTCTTTCTTCATCGGTTTTTCACCAGTTGGTTTCATACCCATGTTCTTTTGAAGTCTCTTTAGTTGGTCTTTATCTGAACCACCACCTACTTTGGATAGTACTTTCTTAGCCACATCTTTTAGGCTTTCTGTCACTTCCATTTCTTCTGGTAGATTTGGTTTAGTATGTTTACCTAATGATGCTTTAATATCATTCTTCAAGCGAGTTGGTTGAGAATCTCTTTCGCCTTGAGAGAACTTATTTTTACTATCTGGTCTATTTCCAACTGGAATATTTCTCAAATCAGTTTGACCTTCTCTTGGTTTCTTGTTAACAATATTTGTACCAATACGACCACGCAATTCGTCTTTCTCATCTAATTCTACTTCTTCACCTTTCATTGCACGACTCAACATCTTAGTGCCTTTATCAGCCTTGTTGAATTCTTTACCGACAGATTGTGGAATACCCATTTTCTTTGCAAATTCTGGATTGTGTGCTACACCAGCCATTGTACGTGCTTGCTTTGTAGAAACACTCTTTTCTAATAAACGGTCTTTGAATGACATTTCAACTGAATCACCCATGTAACGACCTTGACCGTGGCCAGTATCTGCTGATTTTGCAATTTTATCATCTGCACGTTTTCTAGCAGCTACGTGTTCTGGATCTGTTGATGCTTGATATACTTTTGCTTTTTCCATAGCTGCTTTATGTGTATCAATACTTAATTTACTCAATCTTTCATGCTCTGCATGGTCGCCTTTTGCTTTGGCTGCCTTTGCATCTGTATACTGTTTTATAGACTGCATAATCATATCATGTGCTTCTTTACCGTGATAATCGGAACTTTCTTCTAGCCCAATTTCTTCCTTATGCATTTTCTTTTCGTGTTTACCAACTTCTTTATCAGCAATCTTCTTTGCTTTCATTGGAGTTACACAATTACCTTCTTCATCCAACTCATATTCTTCCATATGTGATTTGGCAGTAACTGGGTATTTTTTGCCTTGGAATTCAAATTGTGTTGCACCAGATTTTTTAGCGGCATGAGCAGCCATATGAAAACCAGTTTCATCTAGTTCATCATCAGCTAACATTTTTTTCTTTGTTTTTTCTGCGGCTTCAATTTGAACATTTCTTTCGCCATTGATTGCTCTTGCAACAGCATTGATGAATCTTACATCTTGTGGTTCAGCTTCTTCTGCACTCATAGCAATAGCAGGCTTACCTAATGATGCTTTTACGTCATCTTTTTTACCTTTCATTTGAGCTTGTAACTTTTCTGGCTCATTTGATTGAGCTTTAAAAACTTCACTCAGTACGGCTGGTTTTTTACTTTCTGTTACTGTTTGGCCACCAAGAACAGAATTGACTGCATCAATTATAGATTTTGATGTTGTTGATTTTTCTAGCATTATTGTGCTCCCTTTTTCTTATTAATTTTTATTCCGGCCATTTTCATTTTTTGGTCTCGGTCACTATACATTTGCATACCTTCTTTATTGGATGCGCCACTCATAGTACCACCAAGACCTGGATCACCAAGACCTGGATCATCTATTGCTTCTTTTGTAACTTGCTTTCTAAAAGCACTAAAACTCTTATTTTCACCTAAACCCATCTGTAAACCAGAACGGTCTGAGAATGTTTGGCCTGGTCCACTTCCTTTTGTATTTGAACCACCATCTGGTGGATTACCAGAAGTTTTTCTTTTGCCTGTTCTTACTATGTTGTTGTCTTTTTGGAAGTTTGAGACTTTTTCTGGCTTACTGATTTTGAGCGTGGGCTGCGTTTCTTCTTGAGCGGAGTAGGCTCCGGCACCGGCTCCACCAGCAATTGAGAATCCGTTAGGATTTTTTCTTGGGAAGGTGTCACCTTTAATGGAGTCTTCTTGACCGAATCTGTTTCCACCTTTTCTGTTGTCTGGTGTAATGTCAATTGGTCTGGCTGCTCTGAAACTTGAGTTGTACTGGCCAACGGTTTTAGTCTGAATAAATTTGCTATCTTTCTTAACATCATTCTTCTCTTTAAAAAGGTATTTGAACGTTTCATTTATATTTAGCTTATTATGATTTTCCAACCAAGAAAATGCAATATCATTATATTCTTTGTCGTCAAGAAAATCATTGATATTATGATATGTTTCGGTAATCTGTTGTTCTATTTCTCTATATGTAGGACTGTTATCAAAACTTAACATTGTTTTGAATTGTTCCTTAAAAGAATTGTGAAACTTCTGTGACTCTTGCCACTTATCAAATCGCAATGATTCGGAAATCATTCTATTCAATTTTTCATTTCTTTCCTTAGATACTTCATTACTAGTATTAACAAATACCATCATTGTTTCGTATCCTAGTTCTTCTAATTCTTCTTTGATGGCCATAATGCGGTCATGGTCATCAGCAGGACCATTGATAATCAAAGGTGAACGGTTACGAATTGCTTCTCTACGGAAGTCACCAGTTCTTTCAGACAATCTAACCTTATCTTGTAAGTAATCAAATGCCTGTACTGTATTTAATTCTACTGCTTTGGCTTCTGCAACTGCTTCACGGATAACGATATCTTTACCAGAACCAGGTCCACCAGTCACAAAGATTGCTCTGAATTGTCCACGGTTTACATCTTCATTTAAACCCATACCTTTGCGAGTATCTTTCATTAACTCTTTTGTGTGAGCATCTGATACATGGTGCGGAACACCTTTTCTAAACTCATGGAAGTCTTTATTCTTAGCGTGTTCTCTCATCTTGGTACCAGACATACCTTCTTCACCTTCAGCATCAGGATCTCTATGCCCAGCAGAAACTACTTTAATCTTTTTGTACTTATAATATCCATGACGACCTTTTACGCCATTATATTTGCCTAAGAGTGTGTCCATTTCTTTTACACGGTCAGAACCAGCAACTACAGTTAAGTGGTCATGGCCTTGGTCATATAAATGTGAAGCGTGATGTAAAATTGTTGGACTTTCTTTAGAGGATGCAACAAATTTAGTACCTGGAGAATATCTCTTTAGGTGTTTAATCTTCTGTTCTGGTGATAATGGATTCTTTTTAGAATCTTGTGAATGTGAAAGTATAACAGCGTGTTTGGCTTTTTGTTTATTTGCAGTTTCTCTAACCTTGTCAATCAACTTGAGGTGACCAGAAGTTGGTGGATTCATGCGGCCAAAAGCCATAACAACTGACTTTTTATCTTTGTCTTCTTCGTTTAATACTTCTAAGAATGATTTCATTTTCTAACTTTAAGTAAGTTTGCTTTTGCGAATTCTTTACGGTTAACCAATTTATCTGGTTGACCTTCGTGGTTAACAACATAACCTTCAGGATCGGTCGGTTTACCATCTATGTGATGTTCCAAACCACCTGGATGTTGGTTTAATGTTCTAACCAATACATCTTTTGCTTTCTGAATGTGTTGGTGCATATCCAAAGCAGCTTTATAGTGTTTCTTGTTAGCATCAATATGATCCATATGAGTTTTCAACTCGGCAGCCTTCTTACCTTTGGCAGCTGGCGTCTTCAGTTTGTCAGTTGCCTTTTTAAACTTATCTTTAATATGGTTCTTTAGACCTTCAGGTGTTGGTTTCTCATCTGTACGGACAGTATGATTTATGTAGGTTGCCAAATGGCCACCTTCACCACTATGCATATCAATTGCTGGATACATTGTTTTTTTATTGTCATTGTGTATCTTCTCAGCAGAATCCATATGCTTCTGGAATTCTTTTTGGTCTTCAGGAGAATAGTGAATATCTTTCGTATTCATTTCTGCTGATTTGTGCCATACATCTGGATGATGACCAAAGTTATGATGGTCTGGATGTGGATCCGCCTTCATATTATCTAATGTGTCACCATGGTATTGTTGGTGCACCACTACTCCCAACTTGGCTTTCTTAACCTTTTCTGCCTCATCACCCTTAGCGGTATATGAGATTGTATTAGGTGTAAACTCTGCCTTACCACCAGATTTAGGTTTTACATCACCATGCGAAAACATCACATCGCCTTGGTATACACCATGTTTTGGTGCAACTTTCTTCAAGTGTGTTAATGATGCCTGTAACTTATCTACCAAACCAGGAGCGTGTCCGTGGTTCTTTTGAATGTCTGCGGAAGTATAGTTAATCTTTGGATTCTTATTGAAAGCTGACTTAGATGCAACAAAGAACTTACCAGTTTCTGGATGATGACCGAACACCAGAGATGGTGAACCGTCATACTTCATTGTCAAGTCGGAACTATTACCACCAGATTTGATGTGGTTGTGTGCTTTGTTCAATACGGCTTTTGCACGGTCAAAGCCTTTAGAACCAGCCATTAAAGGACGGTCTTCCGGATGAGTGATGTGCTTTAACTTGCCATCTCCCTCATCTTCTTCTTTGAGAAATTTTAAAAATGCACCCATTGAT
>Ga0208872_1001691_pt1 | contig 13317 bp, 10 predicted proteins | sample CryBogCBH12Aug08_FD_185508 | JGI IMG/M metagenome (GOLD analysis project Ga0208872, IMG submission 185508) | Freshwater microbial communities from Crystal Bog, Wisconsin, USA - CBH12Aug08 (SPAdes) | ecosystem: Environmental > Aquatic > Freshwater > Lake | place: Crystal Bog, Wisconsin, USA...
TGATGCGGCCGTCGCCGTGACGGCAGATGGCGGGGTCGCCGACTTTCACTTTGCCTTCGACGATTTTGCCGAACGCGATACGGCCGACGTAATCGTTGTAATCCAAATTCGCGACGAGCACCTGGAAACCGTCACCGGCTTTGGCGCGCGGCGGCGGGATGTGCTTCACGATGGCATCGAACAAGGGTTCCATCGTGCCGCTGACGTGTTCGAGCTCGGTCTTGGCGTAACCGGCCTTGGCCGAGGCGTAGATGAACGGGAAATCGAGCTGCTCGTCGGTGGCGTTAAGCGACATGAACAATTCAAACACGAGGTCGAGAACTTTTTTCGGATTGGCGTTCTCGCGGTCAATCTTGTTGATGACGACAATCGGCTTGGCTCCGGCTTCGAGCGCTTTGCGGAGCACGAAGCGAGTCTGCGCCTGCGGGCCTTCGGAGGAATCCACTACGAGCAGCACGCCGTCAATCATGTTCATGATGCGTTCCACTTCACCACCGAAGTCGGCATGGCCGGGGGTGTCCACGATGTTGATGGCGTAATCCTTGTATTTAAACGCGGCGTTCTTGGCGCGGATGGTGATGCCTTTTTCCTTTTCGAGGTCCATCGAGTCCATCAGACGTTCCTCGGATGATTCGTGCTGGTTGGCGCGAAAGGTGCCGGACTGCTTTAGGAGGCAATCCACCAAAGTCGTTTTGCCATGATCAACGTGCGCGATGATGGCGATGTTGCGGATGTGTTTCATATCGTAAATTTTCGGATCACTCACGTCGCTCAATATACCAGACGTGACAAGAGGCACGAACGGGAAAGCGGCGGAATTGCCGGGTTGCGTATAATGGAGATTTGCCGCGAAAGGTCAAGCCATGCGTTGAAAAACATTGGCGGGCGAAAAGTTTTTGGAAGGATGGGTAAATTGGTGGGCCTGCTCGGATTTGAACCGAGGACCAAGCGATTATGAGTCGCCTGCTCTAACCGCTGAGCTACAGGCCCGACCGATGGTAAATAACGTGATAACCGGCTATGTTTCCCAGCATTTCCCGACTGCATCCAGCTTTGTATCCCGTATGCCAATGAGGCTTGTTACTGTCCTAAACAAAGCCGCCAGTCGGGATAGCAACCCGCCCAAACCGTTGTGCGACCGATTCGCCACCATGGACGGCCAGTGGCGGTCGTTTCCAATGGTTCCCAACTTGGTGCAATCCGTCGGCACCGGCACTTATTTTGGTCGAGTGAAGATTGAGGGCAAGACATTTCGCGAGAGCCTGGAGACCGACGTTTTTACCAAAGCCAAACTGCGGCTGCCGGATTTCATCAAAGCAAAACAGAAGCAGTTTGTCCGGCCCGTCGTTGGCACCTTCGCCGAAGCGCGGAGTCGTAACGGCTCTCAAACTGCCCCGTGCACAGGCTGCATTCGTCATGCAGATTGGGCAGCGGCAGGCGATAGCCATGGCGATCCTGGTTGTAGGCGAAGAGCCAGTTGCCGCCGATCTCCACACCGTCCTCAACGGTCTCAGTGCGGACGACAAAGACCAATCTGACGTCCTTGGGGGCCGACCAGACCATCGGCATCTCCAGATCGGTCAGGCTGGCGAACATCGGCACCAATATTCCGTTGATGACCCGGAACCGGGCTTTGAGCGGAATTTGCTTGATGGGCACGGACCAGACGGTGTCGTTCAGGCCGACATCGGCGTGGACGGGTCCCCAGCCGGAGACATTCATGACGTTCCGCTGCCGGCGCGTGACGTCGGCCGTCAGTTCGTCCAGCACTTCGCTCTCGGCTTTCAGATCCCGTTCGCGGATGGTGCGCTCGGTGAGCGTGCCGTTGTCACGGAGGATGATTTCGATTTTGTCCATAAGTGGAGGCCCGCCCCGGTGGGACCGGAGCGGGCCAGTGGGGTTAGGCTTTGGTGTTGGCCGCCGTTTCGAGGCGCACGGTGGCGCCATCGGGGATCACCGTGGCCCGGTTCTGTTCGATGCCGTTGACCAGCGCCTTGGTGTTGTCGCCGTAGCCGAGCGCCGCCTTGAAGGCGTCGGATTCCTGCAGGTCGCCGAAGGTGAAACTGGTTTCGACCTGTTTCGTGATACTGTCCACGCCGTATTGCACTGTGATGGTTTTCATTTTTTTCTTTCTGTTGGTTGGTTGCTGTTGACTAACTCCCGGCCTGATCCTGCGCACTCACGCAGGCACCAACCGGGAAAGTAAAAAGGGCCGGACATTTTATTGTCCGGCCCGGGATGGTTGAGGGTGGGTTAGTAGCCGATTTCGCAATGTTCCAATTTGCCGGCTTTCGCTTTGGCCAGTCCCTTGATTCGCGCTGGCATCAGTTCAAAGTCCAGGAGGAACACCAATATTGGATGCGACCGGGACAGGCGTTGCAGGGCTGGCAATGGATCGGTTGCTGTCTCGAAGGAGCAGGCGAAACGGGTTGGAGGCAGTTCCAGCAGTTCGGCATGGCGACCGGCAAAGACCGATAGCCAGTCCGAGTTCTGGAAGTGGCGCAGACGCCGACGGTCTCCGACCACCGTGAGGCGGTTGACCGTGAGATAATGGTTGCATGAGTTGGGCATGATGATTCCTTTCCAAAGAAAAGAGCCGGAGACATGAATGTCTCCGGCTCGGTGGGTGGTGGTTGATTTCAGCGGGGGTCAGTTTATGCCCCAAGAATATACGGCCAGATATTATAGGGGTTGCCAACCTCGCCCTCGTTCTGGGGCGGAAAACCAAAAGTGATGGAGGTCAGAACCGCAAAGACCATGCCGACAATTCCCCGCGCTAGCACATTCCACCAAGCGGACCTGCCAATATGAATGAATCCGAACATAAACCTGCCGACCGGCATGGCAAACGCCACACTGACCAGCGAGGGAAGGAGCAGGCGTTTTAAGTTCATCGATTTCCAGAACGGGTGGAATCTAACTCCTGACGCGTGGCGATGGGCACATAACCGATCTCCAATCCTTTCGGCGGGGTGACGAGTTGGGCGGGATCAAGGTCGGCGAGTTTGCCGACGGTGGGCGGTGCCAGATAGTCGCGATCCTTCGTCCAGACGCGGTGCAATCTTTCCACCTTCGCCTGCATCTGTTCGCGCTCCGCTCCAGTCAGGTCGGCATTCAGTAACGCTGGTTGGTCGGCGAACCGATACCAATAATACGTCACCACGCTGCCATCGCCGAGATGTGCTTTGAACGGTCCAGCAACCGGCCCCGGTTTCTTGAACGAACTCTCCGGAATTTCTGGGGTGACGTAAGGTTCGGAGGCTTTCTCCGCCGGCCGATCAAATTTTAGTTCGGCCAATCCCAATGCCACCGGCACCTCGGTTGGCTGGACGACGACCCACTGCGCCTTCTTGCCGTTGTTCCGAAGCTGGTAATATTCGGGGAGCACCACGCGCGCGCCGTTCGGTGCCTTGACCTTGGTAACAAATTGCTCGTTCCATTGGTAACCGTAGGTCGTGGGGTCGGGTGCAATCGGCATGGCGAACGAACTCCACGCCATCGCCATCTTCTGTTCCTTCGGCGTTTTCTCCGCGTAAATCTTCCATGTCGAGCCGCCGCCGGCCCGGAAGGTTTGCACTTGAGCACCGGCAGGATTGATGGTGCCGCTCGCCGCCGGACCACCGTCAAACCACGCCTTTACCTCGTCCCACAACGCTTGCTTGGTATAGACCGTGAGGCGGTGCAGAACCACGGTGTGGCCGTCGGATCCCACGGGGAACGAAACCGGTGACACCCGCGCAAAAGTATCGCCCTGGTCATCCGCCGCCAGTGCGGCGGGCACAAATTGTGTCTCCATCTGAAACGGTTTGTTCGGGGCCGACGGACGGGAATCCAGCAACAACCCCTCCCGTTCCGGATGTAGCTCTGCCGCATGCGACCAAAAGTAAGGCGTGAAGAAACCCACCGGGCCTTTGAAATTTTTAGTGTTGAGGAAAAGCGTCCAGCAATTGTCGCCCGTTGGAATCGGTTTGCCACCGGTGACCGGCTTGGCCTTCGTCAACGGCAGAGGCAAATAACCGTAGCCGAACAGCTCGCCGCAAGTGCCTTGCTTCAAGTTCAGGCCATCAATCGGAAATAACAGCCACGGACTCAACTGCGCCACTCCATACAACCCGCGTGGCTTTTCCCAATTCCCCGCGCCATGCGCCGGCCCGTTGGCGATCTCCGAGAAATTCACCGCCACGCCGCCCATGATGAATTTTGGCGTCTCCGTCGGGAACCGCGTGTCCCGCCACCAGCCCAGTCCGCCTTCAATGTCCGAATAAAGATTGGTCGGTGACTGACCGGCATACTGGGCGTGCATCCAAGTGCCAAAAAGACCCGTCTGGAAGCGATGCCCGGGATATCGCTCCAGCAGCGGCCAGGCGGCAGCGTAGAGCGAGAACCCGGCATTGAATTCATCGGGGATTCGATCGGCACCAACCAGCAAGTAACCCGCCATCTCGCCCGGCTGGACTTTGGCAGAAAGCGCCGCCGGAAAAACCAGCACGAGGGCAAAATAGAAAGCAAACCGTAAGTAGCGCATAAATGAAAGCCGATTCCCGACCAGCATAAGCGTGTTGCCTCAAACGTCGAACATTAAAGCACCGACGACAGGCGAGTTGCGCCGCTCCCTTCAGGCCGGCACCAGACCAAGACATAAGGTCTTCATCATGGGTTTATAACACAAAATTAGGGTCGGTTGCCACCGCGCCAAATTGAAGCTGCGGATTTTTTCGATTCCGGTTTACATGGTGGGGCCACTTCGCTAAACCATCCGACCGTGTTCAAATGAACGAAGCTCACATTCAAAAAATCGCCGGTGAACTCAAGGTTCAACCGCGCCAGGTGCTGGCCACCGCCAAACTGTTTGCCGAAGGTGCCACCGTGCCCTTCATCGCCCGCTACCGCAAAGAAGCCACCGGCATGCTGGATGAAGTCGCGGTGACCAGCATTCGCGAACGTCTGATCGGCCTTGCCGATTTGGATAACCGTCGCGAGGCCATCATCAAATCACTCGCCGAGCGCAACCTGCTTTCCGACGAACTCAAGGCGGCGGTCAACCAAGCCGATTCGGTAACGCAGCTCGAAGACCTTTATCTGCCGTATCGGCCAAAACGCCGCACGCGGGCGACGATCGCCAAGGAACAAGGCCTCGAGCCCCTGGCGGATACGTTGTTCCGCCAGCAGGCCACCGCCAATCCCCAAGCCGAGGCGGCGAAATATGTCAGCGCCGAAAAAGGTGTGGCCGACGTTGCCGCCGCGCTGGCGGGCGCCCGCGACATCATCGCTGAACGCGTCAGCGACGACGCGACGGCCCGCGCCAAGCTCCGCGAACTTTACTGGAGCGAAGGCGCGGTGAAATCGAAGGTCCTGTCAGACAAAGTCGAAGCGGCCGCAAAGTTCAAAGATTATTTCGACTGGAGCGAACCGGTGGCCAAAATCCCGAGCCACCGATTGCTCGCGATTCGGCGCGGCGAGACGGAAGGCTTTTTGATGATGCGCATTTCCGTCGAGGAAAATTCCGTGCTCGCCTTGCTTGAACCGCTCTTTGTCACCGGCAAAGGCCCAGCGGCGGAACAGGTGCGGCTGGCGGTGCAAGATAGCTACAAGCGGCTGCTCGGCTCGGCGATTGAGGTCGAGCTGCGCATGGAATCCAAGAAACGCGCGGACGCGGAGGCGATCCGGGTTTTCGCCGACAACTTGCGCGAACTGCTCTTGGCCTCGCCGCTCGGCAGCAAAAATGTATTGGCGATAGATCCCGGTTTCCGCACCGGCTGCAAGATTGTCTGCTTGGATCGCCAGGGGAAATTGCTGCACAACGATGTGATTTATCCCACGGCGGCCAGCGCCAGCGAAGTTCGCGAGGCGGCGATGGCGCTGTTGAGCATGATCAAAAAATATCAGATCGAAGCCATCGCCATCGGCAACGGCACGGCGAGTCGCGAGACGGAGACGTTTGTGAAAGCGCTCAAGCTGCCGTCCACGATTGCCGTGGTGATGGTGAACGAAAGCGGCGCTTCAATCTACTCGGCCTCGGAAGTCGCGCGCGAAGAATTTCCGACACAGGATCTCACCGTGCGGGGAGCAGTTTCCATTGGCCGCCGGCTCATGGATCCACTCGCGGAGCTGGTGAAGCTCGACCCGAAATCCATCGGCGTCGGCCAGTATCAGCACGACGTGGAACAGGGCGCGCTCAAGCGCAGCCTTGATGACGTCGTGATTAGCTGCGTGAACGGCGTGGGGGTGGAACTCAACACCGCCAGCAAACAATTGATGGCGTATGTCTCCGGCCTCGGCCCGGCGCTCGCGGCCAACATCGTGAATTACCGCAATGAAAACGGGCCGTTCAAGTCGCGCGCGGATTTGAAAAAAGTTCCGCGGCTCGGCGAGAAAGCGTTTGAGCAGGCCGCCGGCTTTCTGCGCATTCGCGACGGCAAGCATCCGCTTGACGCCAGTGCGGTTCACCCGGAGAGCTACGAACTCGTGGACCGCATGGCGAAGGATTTGAATTGCTCGGTCAGCGATCTGATGCGCGATGCCGGCTTGCGCCAGAAAATTCAATTGCCGAAATACGTCACCGAAACCGTGGGGCTGCCAACGCTGAACGACATTCTCGGCGAACTCGCGAAGCCTGGCCGCGATCCGCGCCAGAAGTTTGAAGTGTTTTCATTCCAATCCGGCGTCGAAAAAATCGAAGACTTGAAATCAGGCATGAAGCTGCCCGGCATCGTGACAAACGTCACGGCGTTCGGCGCGTTCGTGGACATTGGCGTGCATCAGGACGGGCTAGTCCACGTTAGCCAATTGTCCGACCGCTTCATCAAAGACCCGGCGGAAGTGGTAAAAGTCGCCCAGCGCGTGACCGTCACCGTGACTGAAGTAGATTTGCCGCGCAAACGTATCGCCCTCTCGATGAAGGCCGCGCCGGTGATTGGCGCGAGCACGAGCGGAACGCGCACGTCGCCAAGCGCGCCGCGACCGACCGGTGGCGGATTCAATCGTCCGGCCCAACCGGCGAAACCGCAACCAGTGGATTGGTTCACCGCCGCGTTAAACAAAAACAAAAGTTGAAAATTTATGGTTAAGGAAAAGAAACCGACCAAATCCAAACAGGACGAGCAGGCGCAGTTGCTCAATTTGCTGCGAATCATTTTGCCCAAGGTGGCGCCGGATCCGGCGTTGGCCGAAAAAATCTATTCTGCTTTTGAGGCGGAGCTGCGCATCAAGAACCAGGCCAGTTCGTTTGAAAAATTCTGCGAGCGCATTCCGCTGCCGGATCTGGAGGCGAAAACGCTGGAAGAAGTGAAGCAGCAGCTCGTGGCCGGCTTCGGCGAGGCGGATCTGGAGCTGGAGCCGAATGAAGATGGCAAAGGCTTGCGGGTGGATGTTTCGCTGCCGGATGGCACGCAGTTTCACAGCCGGATTCTGGTGCGGCCGAATGCGCCGGAAGCGAGCGATGAGGCGGAAATCACTTTGAAGTTTGTGCCGTTTCCGGTGGCCTTGCCGGGCGACCCGGAAATGATCTGGGCTCTCGCCAAGCGCGAAAACCTGAACCCTGACGAAGCCGCCATTACCCTGACCAAAATCGAGGACGATTTCTGGGCCTCGAAAACGGGACAGAAGCTGATTCGGGACCGAGTTGAGCGCAGCTTTCCGGAATTCATTGCCCGGGTGCCGGCGGGCTTGCTGGGAGACCTCGGACTGAAGCGGCATTACAAATTGCCCGAGCCGGTCAAGGTATTGCGAGGAGAGCGAAAAAAAAGTTAAACGCAGCGATTTCCAGCAAGTAGAACCTGGCCGAATTGTTGGCAGCGGGGTGTTGTTTTTCAAAACAGGGCAGGGGAGTGTTGCCTGCGAAAGTCTGATTGGTTTTGGTGGCCAAGGTAAGAGCAGGCGACTGGTAGTCGCTTTTCTCATTGTATCCCGCGTTGCATCCCGCAACATTTTTTTAGGTGAAATAGGGTGATATGGGGGCAGAAATGATCCAAACCGAACACCAAAAATACTCAATGATTACGGGCGTGAGATGATGTCGTGGGGTATGAGGAAAAATGAGGTGAAAATGCCAAAAACGACATTTGCCATAAGCGGTTGATGTCCGACAGTTTCCGCCAGTTGGCGACGCCCGGAAAGGCTTGCTAAACGCGTTTTTGTAAAAAAACACTCTCATACTTTCGGCATCCATCATTGGAAAGTGTATAAAATCTTCGACGGAGAATTGATTCGCCTGCGCAAAGAATTTACTCTGCCCCGCTTTGCATGACCGATACTAAATTTAAATATTGGGCGTTCCTCAGTTTTAGCCATCAGGACAATCGTGATCAACGACCCGATTCACCGGAACAGGTCCACCGGTGTTGGGGCAATTGGTTGGACGACGCGTTAAAGGTATTTCCCATTCCTCCGGAATTCGTCAGTCAGATCAATGGGCGCGGCGAAATCATTCCCGAACGGATTGCGCCCGTTTTTCGGGATGAGTCGGAACTGTCCGAGAATGCCGAACTGAGCGCGGAAATCCGTGACGCGTTGGAGCAGTCCATTTGTTTGATTGTGGTCTGTTCGCCCCGTTCGGCTCAAAGCCGGCAGGTGAATGAGATTGTCCGTTATTTCAAACAACTCGGACGCAGTAAGCAGCATATTTTGCCGATTGTGGTGGCTGGCGAACCCAATGCCAGCGATGGAAATAAGCCGGGCCGATTATTAGAAGAGGAATGTTTTGCTCCCGCACTGCGTCACCCGGTGTTGCCCGATGGCACGCTGGATACCACCCGGCGGGCGGGCAAATCCATTTTTGTGGACGCCCGACACGGTGCGGAGAAACGGGAGATTCTGGCCGTTGATCACCGCCACGCCGAAGCCGATTTGGAGATGGCCAAAATTCAGTTAATCGCCTTACTGCTCGGCGTCGGGTTCAATGGTTTGTGGTGGCGCGAACAAAAACGCCATTTTTTTGATTTAACAGAAGCCCAACAACAGGCTCGTGAAGCCTTGGTGCAAGTTGAGGAAGCCCGACTACAGTTACTGGCAGCGCAGCAGCAGGTGCTGGAAATACAAAACCTGCCGCGCGATGTTCAAGACCAGATTCAGGCGGCGCAAAATCAGGCTCGCGAAGCGCAGCGCCAAGCGCAGGATGCCCAAAAACAACTTCAGGAATCTCAAAAAATATTTCGCGACACGCAAGCCCAACTGGAAACTGCCCGCCAGCGGGTGCTCGCCACCGAAGGCAAAGTTTTGGAAGCGCAAAACCAAGCACGGGAAATCCAGAGCCAGCTTGAGGCGTCGCACCACCAAGCTCGCGCGGCGGAGAACAAATTTCTGGAAGTCCAAAATCTGCCGCCGGTCGTTTCCAGCCAGACGCAGGAAATCCAGAACCTTCAACGCCAACTCGAAGCCACCCGCCAGCAAGCGCAAGCCGCCGAGGAAAAATTTCTAGCCGCGCAACGCCAGATCCAAGTAGCGGAAAATCTAGTTCGCGCCGCGCAGGATGATGTTCAGAATATCCCGAACCAAGGCCGGAACGGGTGCCGTCTGACCAAGGTTTTTGCGCTTCTCGCGGTGCTGGGCTTGCTGGTCGCCGGTCAAGCTGTGTGGCAACGGCGGGTTGCTGGGCAAGCTCTGATCACGGCAACGGCGGAAGCCGCCGGAAAATTTAAACGGGCATCCGGTGGTGTGGAATCAGTCCGGCTGGTGCTGCAGAAAATTGGTGGCGCGGAGCAGGCGGAAAATCGGCAGCGCAGTCTGGACGCACTGGCAACCGGGATTCCGTTAGCGGAAATTCCCGAGGCGTTGGCGGCATCTGCGGTCATGGTGAACGACTCGCAGCGCAGTCATTTTCAAAAGTCGCTACTGGTTCGACTGGGCGCAGTGAATCCCATTTTGGCCATGACCAATGCCATTGCCATTGCGGGGAACATTGTGAACGATGACGGCTTGAGTGATTCCGTCAACTATTTTCAACTAGCCGTGCTGGACAACTGGATGAAGGCCGATTTGCCCGATGCCTTCAAGTGGGTTTGCCGATTGCCGGACACGGATATCCGGCAACGCGCTCTGGCGAAAACCATCGGTTGGGTGCAATCCCAGCCCGACTCTGAAGTTAGCCACCAAGCACTGGAAGTTTGCATTGATGAACTGGCCAAAACGGATGTTCCCGGCGCGCTGGCGTTGGTGGAATCGCTTCCTGAAGGTGCTTGGCGCGACTTGATGACGGCCCAATTGTGGCTGCAAACCAACCCGTTGGCAATCTGGGAATGGATTAATCATTTGGATTTGCCGTCGGAAATCATGCAACGACAGAAAGCCCATTGCCCTTGGGCCAAGTCTCTGCTGAAAACATTTTTTGGCAACCTGAATATTTTGTCTGCTGAAGCTATAATTTTATCTACCGCCACGAACGCTCCGATTCAAATCGAACCAAAGAACAGTGGTTCATTGCCTTGATGCTGCGGTGGTGATGCCAGAGTTGTAAATCAGGGAAGCTGCGTTATTATCCTTGGCCATGCTGGAAGATCGGGATTATATGCGGCAGCCGGAGAATGACGACTCGCGGTGGATGCCGCGCTTTCATCTGCGCTGGTCGTGGACGGTGGCGCTGCTGGCGGCCTACGCGGTGGTGTTCGTCGCCGAGTTGGCGATGATCCAATTTTTTCCTGAGAACCACTTTTTCAAGTATCTGGCCTTGAGTCGGGCTGGTTTAGAGCACGGCTATTTCTGGCAATTGGTGACGTATCAGTTCATGCACGCCGGCTGGCTGCATCTGCTCTTGAACTGCTGGGCAATCTACACTTTCGGGCGGGAACTGGAAATTGAACTTGGTGCCAAACGGTTTCTGGCGCTGATGTTTTCGAGCGGCATCGTGGGCGGGGTTTTTCAAATGGTGACGGCGATTTTGTGGCCGGGAATGTTCGGTGGCGCGGTGGTGGGCGCCTCGGCGTGCGCATTTGGTTTGGTGGCGGTATTTGCGCTGGTTTATCCCGAACGCGAACTCACCCTGCTGATTTTTTTCGTCATCCCGGTGCAGATGCGGGCAAAGACGCTGCTGATTTTTAGCGCGGTGCTGGCGGTGGCGGGGATCATTTTTTCAGAATCCATTTTTGGCGGCAATATAGCGAATGCCGCGCATCTGGGCGGCATGGCGATGGGCTGGTTTTTCGTGCGGAAAATCCTGCCGGGCCGCTGGGCGCAGTTGGCAGGAACGGTGCGGACATTTCCAAGTTTTAGGAAAAACAATTCCACCGGTTCGTCCCGTCCACCGGTGGAAAAGTCCGCAGCGGAAATCGTGGCGGACGAGGTGGATCCGATTCTTGATAAAATTTCCGCGCACGGCATCCAGAGTCTGACGGCGCGGGAACGGGCGGTGCTGGAAGCAGCGCGCAAAAAACTGGCCCCGCGCTGAAGCGCGAACGGAGGCGGTGCTGAATCGTCCGTCCGGTTTTCACAAGGCCGCGATTTAACATTTCAACGATTCCACGGTTCCATTATTCTCAACCCATGATTACGCGCTATTCGCGCCCCGAAATGCGGGCGATTTGGACGGACGAGAACAAATTAAAGATTTGGTTGCAGGTTGAACTGCTTGCCAGCGAGGCGCTGGTGAAGGAGAAAATTGTTCCCGCCAAGGATTTCGCCAAAATCAAGGCCGGCTGCGAAAAATGGTTTGCCGATTTGCCCGGTCTCGTTGCGCGCCAGCGCGAGTTGGAAAAAGTTCTCAATCACGATGTCATCGGTTTCACCACCGCCGTCGCCGAAGCCATCAATGACGACGCTAGCCGGTGGTTTCATTTCGGCCTCACCAGCAGCGATGTGGGCGACACCTGCTATGCCGTGCAAATGCAGCAGAGCGCGGATATTTTAATTGCCGACGTGAAAAAACTTTTGCCGGTCATTGCCCGGCGTGCGAACGAGCACAAGTTCACGCCGTGCATGGGCCGCAGTCACGGCATTCACGGCGAACCGACGACGTTCGGTTTGAAGCTGGCGCTGATGCACGATGAATTTGTCCGCGCCTTGCGCCGCTTGGAAACCGTGCGCGATGTCGTCGCCGTTGGAAAAATTTCCGGCGCCGTTGGCACCAGCGCGCATCTCTCGCCGCGCGTTGAGGCTTACGTTTGCAAGAAGCTCGGCATTCAAGCTGCGCCCATCGCCACGCAGGTGGTGCAGCGCGACATTCACGCGGAGTTTCAACTCGCGATGGCGCTCGTCGGCGCAAGCATCGAACGCTGGGCCGTCGAGTTCCGCCACTTGCAGCGCACGGAAGTTTTGGAAGCCGAAGAGCCGTTCACCAAAGGCCAGAAAGGCAGCAGCGCCATGCCGCACAAACGTAATCCCATCACTTGGGAACGTCTCACCGGTCTCGCCCGCGTGCTGCGCGGCAATGCAATGGCGTCGCTGGAAAACGTGGCGCTGTGGCACGAGCGGGACATTTCCCATTCATCGGTGGAGCGGATTATTTCCCCCGATTCCTGCACGCTGCTGGATTATATGTTCGGCCTGCTCACGCGGTTGATGGACGGCATCGTCGTCTATCCGGCGAACATGAAAAAAAATCTCGGTTTGAGTTTGGGAATGTGGAATTCGCAAACCGTGTTGCTCGCGCTCATCAAAAAAGGGCTGACGCGCGAGGCGGCTTACAAACTTTGCCAGGATGCCGCGATGAAAACGTGGGAAGTCAAACACGCCGGTCGCGACGACGCCGATTTTGTTGCGCAACTCCAAGCCACGCCGGAAGTGGCGAAGCATTTCAAGTCCGGCGAATTGGAAAAACTTTGCTCGCTGGATTTTCATTTCAAAGAGGTGAACAACCGGTTTAAGAAACTGGGCTTGTGATTCAGCGGCGCGGCGAAATTTTCCATGCCCCGTGCAAGTAATTCCGGCGAAACCTAATTGTTCAGGCTGGCGTCTCTTTGAATTTTCATGACTGGACGATTTAAGCAACTGATTTTGATTCTGCCGCTGGTTATCGCCGGACTGGTGGCGGTGCTGGGGTGGTGGGGGAATCAACGGCTGCGCGTGGTCATCGAAGGCGAACTTAAGACGCAGTTGACCGCCACGCTGAAAGCCAACGTCACCGCTTTGGGAATTTGGTCTACCAATCAAACCCGGCTCGCCACCGCCCTGGCCGACGATGCAAGCGTGCGAGCGTTCGCCACGCAGATTTTTAAAGTGGCACCGCCGTTCCGTCGGGATGCGCCCGTGCCGCCGGAACTGGATCAGTTCGTCACTGAATTCAAACCCCGACTGGCTCGGCTTGGTTATGAGGTGGCGCAGTTGGTGAACACCAATTATCAGGTGGTGGTAAATTCGCAGCAGTCCCAGTGGATGGGCAACCTATTGGTT
>Ga0208872_1001697_pt1 | contig 13301 bp, 15 predicted proteins | sample CryBogCBH12Aug08_FD_185508 | JGI IMG/M metagenome (GOLD analysis project Ga0208872, IMG submission 185508) | Freshwater microbial communities from Crystal Bog, Wisconsin, USA - CBH12Aug08 (SPAdes) | ecosystem: Environmental > Aquatic > Freshwater > Lake | place: Crystal Bog, Wisconsin, USA...
GAGAGCACGTTATGCACCTAACGGTTCATATCCAGACCAAAAGAATGGTACTGAAGCTTTCTATAACGAAGCAAACACAATGTTCTCTGGTACTGTTTCAACTGCAAACCCATACGGTTTCACAGGTACAGCTACATCAGATACATCTACAAACTTCCAAAACCAAGTTACTGCTAATACTACATCTGGTATTGCAATTCCAACATCTACTGCTGAATTCTTAGGCTCTGATGGTAATACAGCATTCGCTCAAATGGCATTCTCTATTGAGAAAGTTACTGTAACTGCTCAATCTCGTGCATTGAAAGCTGAATACTCATTAGAATTAGCACAAGACTTGAAAGCAATTCATGGCTTGGATGCTGAAACAGAATTGTCAAACATTCTGTCTACAGAAATTTTAGCTGAGATTAACCGTGAAGTTATCCGTACAATCTATAACAACGCTGTTTTAGGTGCTCAATACGGTACAACAACTGCTGGTTTCTTTGACTTAGATACAGACTCAAACGGTCGTTGGTCAGTTGAACGTTTCAAAGGTTTGATTTTCCAAATCGAACGTGATGCTAACGTAATTGCAAAACAGACTCGTAGAGGTAAAGGTAACGTGTTAATCGTTTCTTCAGACGTTGCTTCTGCAATGGCTATGGCAGGCGTATTATCATACACACCAGCACTATCTGCTGACCTACAAGTTGACGATACTGGTAACACATTTGCTGGTATGTTACACGGTCGTATCAAGGTTTATATTGATCCTTATTACGGCGGTTACACATCTAACCAAGAATTGGTTACAATCGGTTACAAAGGTTCATCACCATATGATGCAGGTTTATTCTACTGTCCATACGTTCCTTTACAAATGGTTCGTGCAGTTGACCAGTTCACATTCCAACCAAAAATTGGATTCAAGACTCGTTACGGCATGGTAGCAAACCCATTTGCACAAGGTACAACAGTTGGTAACGGCAGATTGACATCACAATCAAACGTTTATTATAGAATATTTGGGGTCAAAAACCTCATGTAAACCAACGTAAGATTGGTAATTTAAGAGGGAACCGAAAGGTTCCCTTTTTTTATTGTATAAATACATATAGTTCTTCACACAAAATAATTATATGAAACACAAACACCATATCATACCAAAACACGCAGGTGGCACAAACGATCCATCAAACCTAATAGAGTTAACCACAAAAGAACACGCAGAAGCTCATAAAATATTATGGGAGAAATATGGTCGTTGGCAAGATTATTACGCATGGCAAGGATTATCCGGTCAAATTGGTAAAGAAGATTTAATAAAAGAAATACAATCTATAGCCAATCGTGGAACAAAATCTGAAGAAACAAAAGCAAAAATGAGTAAAGCATTTACTGGTAGAAAATATAGTAAACAATTTTGTGAAAATGCTAGTAAAGTTATGAAAAAAAGATGGGAACAAGGTAAATATGATGCTGAAAAACTTAGATTAAGTCGCATAGGTTTTAAACAACCAGAATCACAAAAAATTGCTGTATCTAAAGCTTTATCTAAAAAATATTTAATAACCGATCCTGAAGGAAATAAATTTGAAATAATAAATCTAAGACGGTTTTGTATGGAAAATAATTTAGACCAAGGTAATATGTCTAGAGGAAAACATAAGGGTTGGAAGTGCGTTAAAATAGGTACCTAAATAGTAATATGACAACAGTAAATAGAAATCCACAGAATACAAATTTTCTACAACCCACTAAATTCTTATTGACATTCAATAGAGTTGGTGCGTTACAGTATTTTTGCCAATCGGTTAATCTACCTGGTATCTCTTTAGATGAGGCCACAAGACCTACACCATTTGTCAATCTATATTCTCCTGGTACTAAGTTAACATATAATCCATTGAATGTTACTTTTATTGTGGATGAAGATTTAGTAACGTGGCAAAATTTACAAGATTGGTTAAATCAAATTGCTAATCCTGATGGTTTTGTTGGTAGAAATCCTAAGCCAAAAGATAACTTCTCAGATGCCACATTGACAATACTTACCAACTTGAACAATTCTAATATCAGAATTCAATATTATAATGTATTTCCTACAAGTATTTCTGATATAGATTTTGATACCAAATTATCGGCAGATGATATTATTACCGCATCAGCAAGTTTTAGATACGATTACTATGAAATATTGACGGCATAAGTAATTTATGATATAATGTTTATATTTGAGGATATATTATGGAAACACTTGAACAGATATTAAAATATTGGGATAAAGATTCAATAATTGACCAGACGGAACCGTCCAAAGAGTTGATTCGTATACCAATACTACACAGCAAATACCTACAGATTCTTACCAAACATAAGATTGCTTCTAAGAAAGCCTTCTTTGATTTTCAACGTATGAAGAAAGTTAAATGGGAATACTACACAGGTAAAATGTCACAAGAACAGTTAGAAGAATATGGTTGGGAACCGTTTCAGTTTACACTCAAGGCTGAAGTTGCAACATATTTGGATTCTGATACAGACTTAATCAAATTACAAGAAAAGAAAGTATACCATGAAGAAGTGGTATCAGCTTTAGAATCTATAATGGGTGAATTGAAATCTAGGACTTTCCAACTACGTGACTTTATTTCTTGGGAGAAATTCGTTGGCGGACAGTAACGTAATCATTTCTAAAGTTAATGAAGTATATGTCAAGATAAATTCAGAGAAACATATACTAAGGGAGATGTCCGAGTACTTTACTTTTATGGTACCAGGACATCAGTTTACTCCTGCCTTTAGAAATAGAATATGGGACGGAAAGATCCGTCTACTAGACTTAAGAAGTAATCAGATGTATCACGGCCTTCTGACTTACATAGAAGAATTTTTAAAAGACCGTGGATACACATACGAATATGATGATACAAGAGCTGACCTAGAAGATGAATGTTCAGTATATCATGCAAAGAAGTTTTTTGATTCTTTAAATCTACACGCTAACGGGAAACCAATCACGGTCAATGACCACCAATTGGATGCATATGTTGAAGCATTGCAGAAGCGTAGAGCACTTCTGTTGTCTCCAACCGCCTCCGGTAAGTCCTTAATCATCTACCTCATCTTTAGACAACTATATCAGTACAAAGATATGAAAGGTCTAATAATCGTTCCTACGACTTCTTTGGTTGAACAGTTATTCTCAGACTTTGGAGATTATGCCAATGGTTCATTAGAAACTTATATACATCGTGTATATCAAGGCAAAGATAAAGTTACGGACAAACCATTAACTATCTCCACATGGCAGTCTTTGTACAAGATGCCACCAGAATTCTTTCATCAATATGATTATGTTATTGGTGATGAAGCACACTTATTCAAGGCTCAATCGTTAGCCACCATAATGACTTCTTGTATTAATGCAAAATACCGTATTGGTCTTACTGGTACCTTAGATGGTACAAAGACACATAAACTGGTATTAGAAGGTTTATTCGGTGCAGTAAAGAAAGTTATCACCACAAAAGAATTGATGGAACAAGGTAAGGTGGCTGACTTTGAGATTAAATGTTTGGTATTAAAACATCCAGATGATATATGTGAGCAAATGAAAGATGCTGATTATCAAGCAGAGATAACTTACTTAATTGAAAATGAAGCTAGAAATAAGTTCATTAAAAATCTTGCATTATCTATGAATAAAAACACCTTGGTTCTCTATCAGATGGTAGACAGGCATGGTAAAATGTTGTATAATATGATTAGAGATTCAGAGAAAATTGGAGAGAGAAAAGTCTTTTTTGTACATGGCGGAACGGAGACATCGGACCGTGAAGAAATACGTAGAATAATGGAGTTAGAAAATGATGCTATTATTGTGGCTTCTTTTGGTACCTTTAGTACTGGAATTAATATTCGTAATTTACATAATATTATCTTCGCATCTCCGTCAAAGTCAAGAGTTCGCAATCTTCAATCTATTGGACGGGGACTTCGTAACTCAGAAGGTAAAGAAAAAGCTACGCTCTACGATATAGCTGATGACATGAGACACAAGAAACATATGAATTTTACCTTACGCCATTTTGTGGAAAGGACTAAGATATATAATGAAGAACAGTTCTCATTTAAACTTTATAACATAGGACTCAAAAATGGAAAATAACATTCGTATCATTAGATTAAAAGATAACAACGATATTATAGCTAATATGGATTTCAGAGAAGACTTTGTGATACTATATGATCCATTATTGATGCACGTACAACACCTTAAAGGTAGTCAAGGTCAATTGGTATTATTAAATTACTTACCACACTCTTTGATTACTGAGAATATAGCCACAATCTCTGTGGATGATATCTTATTAACTATGAATCCTAATCTTGAAATGGTAGAACACTATTTGGATACTGTGGAGAAATCCAAGGCTTTACAAGTTAAAGGTATGGAAGACTTAACAGATGAGGAAATGTCCAATATGATGGAAGTTATGGAAGAAATATCTAAATCAGGTAAAGATTTAATATTACATTAATATCAACCGACTACACCGTGGACTATAACACATTGTCAAGCCCTTTGTCAACAACTTTTTATGGTATAATTGAATGAATATCCCCAAGAAAACTAAAAATTACATTAACAATCAAGACTTTCTACAAGCTTTGGCAGAGTATAAGGCTGCAGCCAAAGTGGCAAAAGAAAAGAAACTTAAACCACCTCCTATACCAAATTACATAGGAGAATGTTTTATGAAGATTGCCGAGGGATTATCACATAAACCAAACTTTATCAATTATACCTACCGAGATGAGATGATTGCAGATGGTATTGAAAACTGTCTAATGTACTTTGCCAACTTTGATGAAACCAAGTCTAAGAATCCATTTGCCTATTTTACACAAGTAATCTTCTATGCCTTCCTTAGGAGGATACAGAAAGAGAAGAAACAGTTATACGTCAAGTACAAGGCTACCGAAATGTTTGGTATCCTGGATGAATTTGAAATGTTAGAAGGAGAGGATGGATCCACAAGACAATTTGAGTTGTATGACAATATAGGTGAGTTCATAGAGAATTATGAGATTGCCAAAAAGAATAAGAAAGATGAGAAGGATGCCAAAAAGAAACCGAAAGGATTAGAAAAATTCATTGAAGCTTGACAAGTGTAATACATTATGATACAATTCAACAGATGAAAATAACACTTATCACAGACCAACACTTTGGAGCAAGAAATGATTCAATTCATTTCCTGGATTATTATGAGAAATTTTATAAGCATACTTTCTTTCCTTATTTGGATAGTACTAATATACGTACTGTTTTGGTACTTGGGGATACGTTTGACAGGCGTAAATATGTAAACTTCTATACCTTTAAAAGAGCCAAAGAGATGTTTTTTGATGGACTCTCTGAGAGGGGTATTGACGTACATATGTTGGCTGGTAACCACGACACATATTTTAAAAATACCAACGAAGTAAACTCCGTTGATTTAATGCTAGGTGAGTATGATAACATTAATGTGATAGACCATCCGGCAGAAATCTATGTTGGTCCTCATAAGATTGCTATGATGCCTTGGATTTGTCCAGAGAATTATGACGATAGTATGCAGTTGTTGAAAGATACCGATGCATCTATATGTTGTGGTCATTTTGAGATTGAAGGCTTCGTAATGCATCGTGGTGCTGTATCTGAAGGTGGTCTAAAGAGAGACTTGTTCAGAAAGTTTGACCTTACCTTTAGTGGTCATTACCACCACAAATCAAATTCTGATGGTATACACTACCTTGGTAATCCATATGAATTAACTTGGTCAGATTACAATGATACTCGTGGTTTTCACACACTTGATTTAGATACTCAAGACCTAGAATTCATTCCCAATCCTAATGTAATGTTCCATCGTATCGTTTACGATGATAAAGCCGAATCCATATCTGAGATAACTAATAAAGATATGAGTAAATTTACTCACACTTATACAAAAGTGGTAGTGGTTAATAAAACCAACCCATATTTGTTTGACAAGTTTATGAATAGCCTGTATAATGTTAATCCAATAGACATTACTATTGTTGAAAATTTCACAGAATTAACGGAGGGTGTAGATGAGGAAGATGTTGACCAAGCTCAAGACACAATTACTATACTCAACAAATACGTGGATACTATACAAGATGATAGTATTGACAATACCTTGTTGAAAGGTATCCTACAAGAAGTTTATATAGAAGCATTGAATACCGATACAGTATGATATTATTTGAAAAGATTAGATGGAAGAACCTGTTGAGTACAGGTAATGCTTTTACGGAAGTTAATTTTACCAAGTCTACTAATACTCTTATTATTGGACATAATGGTGCCGGCAAGTCAACTATATTAGATGCCTTGTGTTTCGGTCTATTTGGTAAACCATTTCGTAAGATTAACAAGCCACAACTATTAAACTCTATCAATAACCAAAACTGTGTAATTGAGATTGAGTTTAAGATTGGTAAGAAAGAATACAAAGTAATTCGTGGTATTAAACCAAATACGTTTGAAATATTTTGTGACGGTGCTTTAGTGAACCAAGATGCGAAAGCAAAAGACTACCAGGAACATTTAGAGAAGTTTATTCTCAAACTAAATTATAAGTCCTTTACGCAAGTAGTCATCCTTGGTTCAGCTTCTTTCGTGCCGTTTATGCAGTTATCTCCTGGTGACCGCAGAAATATTATTGAAGACTTATTAGATATTCAAATCTTTTCATCCATGAATAGTGTTGTCAAAGATAAGTTATCGGAGATTAAAGAAGAATCATCCAAAGTCAAATATGCATATTCTTTGACTGAAGAAAAGATTGAATTACAGAAACACAACATAGAAGAAAACAAAAAACATAGTGAAGCCGAGATTGAGAAAAAGAAGTTAGAGATAACCGAAAATGAGAATCAATTGGTTTCTTTAGAAAATAATATAAAACTTATACAAAAACATATTAATGTTTTGCAGTCCAAGATTGCAGACAATGAGTCGGTGACCAAAAAGAATAAGAAATTATTTCAACTGGAAGCCAAGGTAGAATCTAATATTAAAAAAGTTAGAAAGGATATTGAGTTCTATGAAGAAAATGACAACTGTCCAACCTGTAGACAATCAATTGACGGAGGATTCAAAGAGTCTCAAGTCAAAGAACGTAAAGATAAAATCAATACTCAACAAAAGGGTCTTGAAGAAATTACAGCGGAGATTAACAAACTCAACAACAGAATGACCGAAATTGGTGAAGTGGTAAAACATATCAATGCACACAGTAATGAGATTGTTAAACATACTTCTACCATATCAGCCATACATAAGTACAATCAAAAGTTAAGCAAAGAAATTGTAGAGTTAACTACCAAGAAAGACAGTCTAAGTGATATCAATGCCAAGTTATTGACATTAAAATCCGATTTGTTTGGTTACTCTCAACAACTTGAAAAACTTTCTGTTGATAAACACTATTATGATTATGCAGCCACATTGTTAAAAGATACTGGTATCAAAACTAGAATCATCAAACAATATTTGCCAATTATGAATAAGTTGATTAACAAGTACTTAACGGCAATGGATTTCTTTGTTAACTTTAACATAGATGAGAACTTCAATGAAACAATTAAGAGTAGGCATCGTGATGAGTTTTCTTATGCTAATTTCTCCGAAGGAGAAAAGATGCGTATTGACTTGGCCTTATTGTTCACCTGGAGACAAATTGCCAAGTTAAAGAATTCAACTAACACCAACCTGTTGATACTTGATGAAGTATTTGATTCAAGTCTTGACTTAACTGGTACAGAAGAATTTATGAAATTGATACATGAGATAGGCGCAGATACAAATGTATTTGTTATATCACATAAAGGCGACCAATTATTTGACAAGTTTAGGTCAGTAATTAAGTTTGAAAAATACAACAACTTTAGTAGGATAGCAAAATGAATGAAGTGATTGATAAAGACGGTACCATTGTTATTGATACCAATACAGGTACACAAGTAATAGAGAAGATTGAAACCTTTGATTTGGTTCCTGAAAAAGATCCTATATTGGCTCAAGTGTTACCAGAGTTTGATTTTGATAATTCACCAATCAATACAACTGATTTTGCATCATCAATGGTTGAGACTTGTAAGAAATTTAATGGTTATGGTTTATCTGCCAATCAATGTGGATTTCCATATCGTATGTTTGTAATGGGTGCTGGTGATGAGTATGTGGCATTCTTTAATCCTGTGTTGATGAAAACAGAGGGTGAGGTACATATGTTAGAAGCTTGTTTATCTTATCCTGGTCTGTCCTTGCGAATTACTAGACCTGAAAAGATTTGGGTAAAATACCAAGATTATAATGGTGAGTGGAAAGAAGCAAACTATGTTGGCATAAGTGCAAGATGTTGGTTACATGAGCTTGACCACATGAACGGAATAGTGTATACTACACAAGCAAAACCACTAGCATTACAAAGTGGTCTTAAGAAACGTACCAAAATGTATAAGATGATGGATCGTTATTTGAAAGCACAACAAAAGATGGCACAAGCGACACAATAATGGCAACACCAAAAGATTATGTAGATAAACAATGGGAAGAATGGTCAGAAAAGAATACCGTTGAAACCTTTGAACACATTGATACAGAGTTATTAAAAGAAACTCTCATCAAGGATTTAACTTATGCATCTCAGATGGATGTACGTGAGTATACTTTGTATCAGAAATGGTCTGAGGTAAAAGAACGATATCCGATGAATGAACCTAATGCTTTGACTGAGATGTTGGGTGAAGAACCTTCTATGGTAAATCCTGGCCAACGTAAATTGATTGATGAGGTTAAATCTAAATTTTGGATGCCTAAGAATCCTGATGAATACCAATGTTTGAAACCAGTACTTAGATTATCTAACGGTGATTTGGCTGAAACTTGGAATGCTATCAGGACTTTCTCATCTACAATGAAGAACAATTCTAATATTGGTCGTAATCTTTTTTATACAGTAGAAGACGAAAAGACCGATAAATACCTCGGTGTTATTTGTATTAGTTCCGACTTCTTAGATTTAACACCAAGAGATAATGCAATTGGTTGGTCTAGAGATGTTAAGACTCAACAACATATGATTAATCATACAGCTATCGGTTCTACAATTGTTCCGTTGCAGCCGTTGGGTTATAATTACATGGGTGGCAAACTACTTGCACTATTATGTTTATCAGACACAGTAGAAAAAGATTGGAAGGCACGCTATGGAGATACACTTGTTGGCGTCACTACAACTTCTTTATATGGTAATACCAAATCTAATGGTTTGTCTCAATATGATGGTCTTGAGCATTGGAACAAGATGGGATTCTCTAGTGGCTCAGTTGCATTTGAACCTAAGCGTACTACCTCTAGAATGATATTCAATTGGATTAAAGAGAATCATCCTAGAAAATATTTTGAATGGTGGGAAGCCAAGAATCAACAAGGCCTTCCACTTAAGAGAGACCATAAGAATAGGTCACTAAACTTTGCATATAGCAAACTTGGTATACCTAAGAATCTTATTCGCACAGAACATCAACGTGGAATTTATTTTTCTCCACTATATACTAATACGAATGAGTATTTAAGAAAAGAAATTGGTGATGCAGATTTGGTAAAGTTGTTTGACAATTCTACCGAAACCTTGGCTAATTTGTGGAAAACAAAATACGCTAAAGGACGGATATCAATGTTAAAGAAAAAGAATACGGTTTCCTACGAATCCTTATTCTATGATGACTTGATACACCTCACTTGGGAGGAGACCAAGGCAAAATACCTGCCACAAGTTGGCCGGTAGGACGCTTGACAAATGTAAGAACTTATGTTATACTTACAACACTTGTGAAAACAAGATTTCGTTATTTTTTTATTATTAGGAGTTATTATGACTAAATTATCAGCAAAAGCAAAGATCCTCAACTACTTGAGCAAATCTGAAGGCTACAACACCTTAACAGTAGCACAAGCACGTGCTCGTTTCGGAATCCAAAACGTGTCAGCACGTATTGAAGAACTTCGTAAAGAAGGCCATGTAATCTACACTAACACAGTTAGTCGTGGAGATGGTTCTAAAGTTGCATCTTACCGAATTGGTAAACCAACTAAAGCAATGGTTCGTGCTGCTTACCAAGCTGGTTTCAGTTTCAATGCCTAATCAGGCAATCTGATAAGGGAGTTCATTAAGTTGGACTCCCTTTTTTCGTTTATATTTTGGAGAGATAATGGAAATTTCAATTAAGAAAGAAGAACTACAAAAGAAAAGTATATTCATTGCAACTCCCATGTACGGTGGTATGAACCACGGTTTGTATGCTAAGGCTTGTTTAGATTTACAAGCTATCTGTATGCAATATGGGGTACAAGTGAAATTCTCATTTCTTTTCAATGAGTCTTTAATTACAAGAGCAAGAAACTATTTGGTTGATGAATTTATTCACCGTTCAGATTGCACACATTTATTATTCCTAGATTCAGATATCCACTTTGATCCTAGAGATGTTATTGCTTTATTGGCATTAGACAAAGATGTTATTGGTGGTCCTTATCCTAAGAAAGCCATCAAATGGAAATCTGTTAAAAAGGCAGTAGAAAAGAATCCAAATATTGAACCACAAGAACTTGAAAAAGTTACTGGTGATTACGTATTTAATCCAGTTAAAGGTACTGCACAGTTTTCTGTTACAGAACCATTAGAAGTTATGGAAATCGGTACAGGCTTTATGTTAGTTAATCGTAGAGTCTTTGCTGCCATGGAAAAAGAATATCCACAGATTCGTTACAAACCAGACCACGTTGGCCAAGCACACTTTGATGGTTCACGATACATTCATGCTTTCTTTGATACTGTTATTGATACTGCTGATTCAATTACTGGTGGTGGTTCAGACCGTTACCTATCAGAAGATTATATGTTCTGTCAAATGTGGCGTAAGATGGGTGGTACAATTCACCTATGTCCATGGATGAAGACTGACCATATCGGTACATATCACTTCAAAGGAGATATGCCATCTGTTGCTAATTACGTTGGAGAAATGTAATGAGTCCGACGGTGTATACATCATTTGATCCTGATGTTGTCAAAAAATCTCAAACGGCCACTACTGGTGGTCGTAAGTTTGACGGAGGTAAACTAGAATATGGTTTACTTCCACCACACTCTTTAAGAGAAGTTGTTGAGGTTCTAACTTTTGGTGCTCAAAAATATGAACCTGGTAATTGGATTAAAGTACCTGATTCTAAACGTAGGTACTTTGATGCAGCTCAAAGGCATATTTGGGCCTGGAAAGAAGGAGAACAAAATGATCCTGAGACCGGTAAAAACCACCTATCTCATGCAATTTGTTGCTTGATGTTTTTGTATGAACATGATACAATATACACTAAAGATTAATTTATAATGGAGTAATAATGAAACTATCTAATGATACCGTGAATGTGTTGAAAAACTTTGCTTCAATCAATTCAGGCATTGAATTCAAAAAAGGTAAAGTATTAACAACTATGTCTACAAACAAGACTGTATTGGCAAAAGCCACATTACAGGATGAGATTGATGACAATTTTTGTATCTATGACTTGAACCAGTTCTTGTCTGTATACTCTATCAATGATGGAACAGAACTAGAATTTGATGAACAAAATGTTATCTTCAAATCTGGCAGATCCAAGATTAAATATCGTAAGGCTGCTAAAAACCTAATCGTAGCTGCACCTGATAAAACATTGGCACTACCTTCTAAAGATGCTGAGTTTACTTTATCTGAAGAAGACTACAAAGCAATTATGAAATCTGCTGGCATCCTAGAATCAGAACACATTGTTTTTGAATCTGATGGTGGTAAAATCTATGCAACTACCTGTACAATCGGACAAGATGGTAATCCAACATCACATACCAACGCTATTGAAGTTGCTGATGGTAATGGTGAACCTTTCAAAGCCGTATTCTTACGTGACAATTTCAAAATGATTCCTGGTCATTATGATATTGAAATCTCATCTAAAGGTCTTGCATCATTTAGTAATACAAAAGTTGATTTAGACTATTGGATTGCTGTTGAAGTTAAACTATCTTCTTTCGGAGGTTAATATGGTTGATAAGATTAATACAATCTATGGTACACTTGATGAGGAACAATTAAAAGACCTCAAAGGCAACATTGATGAAATCGTTGTTTGCCTGAATAAGATACAAGCCTTGAATGAATCTATCAAAGATATCATAGATTTGTCACATGAAAATTCTAAGATTCCTAAGAAGATTATCAAGCGTATTGCTAAGACAGAATTCAAACAAAACTTCCGTAATGAAGTTACAGAAGCATCCGAGTTTGAATCATTGTATGAAATTCTGAACGAAATCAAGTGATTTTTTATTATTATATTATGAGGTATTTGAATGTTAATAGAACACACATTGTGGGTGGAAAAGTATCGCCCACATAAAATTGCTGATTGTATTCTTCCTGATGCCATGAAAACGACATTTCAGGAATATGTAAACAGAAAAGAAGTTCCTAATCTCTTATTATCAGGTACTGCGGGTATCGGTAAAACTACCGTGGCGAAAGCCATGTGTGATGAAATCGGTATTGATTATTTGGTTATCAATGGTTCAGATAACCGTGGTATCTCTACTATTCAAGTTGATGTTAAGAACTATGCCACTTCAATGAGTTTTTCTGGTGGTAAGAAAGTTGTTATTATAGATGAGGCTGACAATCTAACCGCAGATGCACAGAAGGCCTTGAGAGGAATCATAGAAGAAGTTTCTATCAATTGTTCTTTTATATTTACCTGTAACTTTAAAAACAGAATCATGGATGCAATACATTCCAGATGTTCTGTTATTGATTTTAAAGCCAATGGTTCTAAAGCCAAGATGGCATCACAATTCTTTAAGAGAGTTGAACATATATTAGAAACTGAAGGAGTAACTTATGATAAAGAAGTGGTTGCAGCAGTCATTACAAAACATTTCCCTGATAATCGCCGTATCCTTAATGAGCTTCAGCGGTATAGTATTGGTGGCACAATTGATAAAGGTATTCTCGCATCAGTTTCCGATGTGCAGTTAACTGAGTTGGTGAAGTCTCTTAAAACAAAAGACTTTGCTAACTGTCGTAAATGGGTCACCAGTAACTTGGATAACGATCCTGCACGAATCTTTAGAACACTCTATGACAAACTATATGAGGCGTTACAACCTAACTCCGTACCTCCTATGGTTCTTATATTG
>Ga0208872_1001705_pt1 | contig 13267 bp, 7 predicted proteins | sample CryBogCBH12Aug08_FD_185508 | JGI IMG/M metagenome (GOLD analysis project Ga0208872, IMG submission 185508) | Freshwater microbial communities from Crystal Bog, Wisconsin, USA - CBH12Aug08 (SPAdes) | ecosystem: Environmental > Aquatic > Freshwater > Lake | place: Crystal Bog, Wisconsin, USA...
CTGCGCTTCAAAAAAAATCTCCAGCGCCGCAACATCGAACTCACTTTTACCAAACCCGTCGAGCCTGTCCGCAACGTCCTCCGGTATGCGCGGCTGGAGGAATATCTGCTCGGCAAAAAAAAATGAAAATCGGCTTCTCCACGTCCGTCATCCAGCGCGGCAAAACCGGAGTGGCCCAATACGTTTTCGCCCTACTGCGCGCGCTGCTGCCGCATGCGGAGCAACACGAGTTCAACCTTTTCATCCTTGAGGAAGATTTGCCGCTGTTTGATTTTGCGAAGGGCAAAATGAAGTTCATCCCCGTCGCCGAAAAATTCCGGCCGGCGGTGAAAAATGTTTTGTGGCACCAGACCGAACTGCCGAAGCTCGCAAAAAAACTCGGCCTCGACGTGCTGCACATCCCCAGTTACCGCCGGATGCTCTGGCGCGCACCGTGCCCGCTCGTCGCCACCATCCACGACCTCGCGCCGTTCCACATCACCGGCAAATACGACTGGAAACGCATGATTTACGGCCGCGTCATCGTCAAGCGGCTCGCGCGGCGGCAGGACGAAATCATCGCCGTCAGCGAAAACACCGCCCGTGATTTGGAAAGTTTTTTCGGCCTCGGCCGCGACCGCGTGAACGTGGTCTGGAACGGCATTGACCACCGCCGTTTCGCGCCCGGCGATGTCGCCACCGCCAAAAAATCGTCGCGGGAAAAATGGCAGTTGGACCGGCCATTTTTTCTGTTCGTCTCGCGGCTCGAACATCCTGGCAAAAACCATGTCCGACTCATCGAGGCGTTCAACCAGTTCAAGGCGCAGACAAAATCCGACTGGCTGCTCGCGCTTGGCGGCAGCGATTGGCACGGCGCGGAAGCAATTTACGCGGCGGCGAAAAGCTCGCCGTTCGCCGCCGACATTCGATTCCTCGGTTTTGTTTCCGACGCGGCGCTGCCGGAACTTTACCACGCGACGGATGTTTTTATTTACCCGTCGCTGTTCGAGGGTTTTGGTTTTCCGCCGATCGAGGCGATGGCCAGCGGCGTGCCGGTCATTAGTTCCACGCGCGGTTCGCTGCGTGAGGTCGTGGCCAACGCCGCGCTGACCATTGATCCGGAAAACATATCCGACATCGCCGGTGCGCTGGCGGAAATGTCCACCAGCGCGGACGAGCGCGAGCGCTGGCGCACGCAAGGTTTCGTCAACGCGCGCCGTTTCGATTGGAACGAAAACGCTGCGCAAACCCTGGCGATTTACGAGCGGGCGATCCGGCGCGGAAAAGCATGACCGGCGGTTGCCGGTTTGATAATTTTGGAACCAATGGATTTGTTGCGGCATTGGAATTTACGCGAACGTCCTTTTGAAGCGACGTGGGACACGCGTTTCTTTTACGCCGGGCCGGAGCACGAGGAGGCGTTGAGCCGACTGCTTTACCTCGTCAGCGAGACGACGATGAACATCGGCCTGCTCACCGGCGAGATCGGCAGCGGCAAGACTTTGACGCGCGCGGTCTTCGCCGGTCGGATTGATGCGGCGCGCTTCCACGTCGTCACCGTGGAAAATTCCGGCTTTCCGCTGGAAGAATTGCTTGGCTCCATTTTGCGCCGGCTGGATCCGCAAATCCATTTGAACGGCGAGGGCAAACTCGCGCGCTGCGAGATGTTCGACCGGCTCGCGCGCCAAGTTGCCGGCAACGGCCGCCATCTCGTGCTGCTCATGGACGAGGCGCAGGACATGACGCCGGAAACGATCCACGAACTGCGCTGGCTCACGAACTGCAACGGCGGCGGGTCGTCGTTCCTCACGCTGGTGCTCATCGGCCAGCCGGAGTTGCGCAAGATGATCGTGGGCGACGCGGCCATCAACCAGCGCGTCAGTCTGCGGTTTCATTTGAAACCGCTGCGCGTGGACGATTTGGAAAATTATCTGCGCCACCGCCTGCGCGCCGCCGGTCACGCCACCGGAAAAATTTTCACCCCCACCGCCGCCGCCGCGCTCTTCAACGCCACGCAGGGCATTCCGCGCGAAGTGAACCGGCTCGCCAAGCTCGCGCTCGAACATGCGTGGGTGAACGAGGCGGCGAAAGTGGACGCGCCGGACATCGCGGCGGTCGTCGCCGATTTGCAGCGTCATCAAGCTTTGCCCGCATGAGTGAACCAAAACCATTCAGTGTCGCCGCCGTGCAGCAGAAACGCGAGCAGACCGGCCCCGCCGTTGCCGGCGAACCGCTCGCCAGCACCGCGCCAGTGCCACCGCGCGCGGCGGTGGCAGCACCAACTCCGCCGGCAAGCGCAGCGGGCGGCGGCGGCGGTCTCGCGCTGCCGTTTGACCTGGTGCGCCTCATCGCCGCCGTCGTGAAGAATTGGAAATGGCTGCCGGTGGCGGGGCTGGTGCTGCTGTTGCCGGCGGTGGGCTTGGGGCTTTTCAAATTCAAAACCGGTTACGGCGTCACCGTGCAGTTGATCCGTCGCGAAGTGAGCACGACGATCCGCGCGTCGCAGTTGGGCGACGCGTTCAAGCCGCGCCAGGTCACGGTGGCCACCATCGTGAGCGTGATGCGTTCGCCGAAATTGCTCGACCGCGTGGGCGGCCTCGCGCGTCCGCGCATGACCGGCAGCGAACTGCTCGGCCGGCTCACCATCAAGCCGGAACGCGACACCGACCTCATTACCATCACGCTCAAGGGCGCGGGCAGCACGCAGGCCACGGCCGACCTCGTGAACCTCTACGCGGACGAGGTCGTCAAGCTCACCGCGCAGATGCAGGCCGACGAGGCGGGCGAATTGAACAAGTTTTTGAGCGACCAGATCAAGCAGACGGACGCTGATTTGGATGTGGCTAACAAGGAGCTGACGGCGTTCACGCGCAGCACGGAATTTTACGGCGCCGACCGCGAGGTGGAGGCTTATATGCGCGAGGTCGCGGATCTGGATTTGCAACTGGAAACGGCGCGCGCCGAATCCAAGACGGTGGAATTCCGCATCAGCAGCGTCGAACGCGAACTCAGCCGACAAAGCCCCGTGGCGATGGAACTCGGCAAGGCGCGCGAGGAACTGGCGGCGTTGCGCATCACCTACACGGACGAAAATCCCGTCATCAAGGACGCGCTCGACAAGGTGGCGGCGCTGGAAAAACAACTGGCCGACACGGTGGCCGCCGGCAGCAATGGCGTCGGCAATTTCCGCTACACCGACAACACCGTGGCCAATGAGCTTTACGTCCAGTTGCTGGGCTTGCGCGGCGAGCAGGAAGGTTTGACGAAACGGCTCACGCAGTTGGAAGGACTTCATGCGCGCATCCAGGAAAAACTTCGGAACGTGCCGGAAACAAACCAGCGCTACGCGCAGATTGCGGCCCGGCAGCAGACGTTGCAGGCGGCGCGCGACCTGCTCGCGGGACGCCAGCACGAGGCGCAGGTTTACGAGCAAAATTCACCAGGCCTTTACCGGCTGTTTGCCAAGGCGACGGAGGACACGGTGGAAACCAGCAGCCGCTGGAAAAAAATTCTCATCGTTGCCATCGCCGCGCTCATCTTCGGGGTGGGGGCGATGCTGGTCTTGATTTGCGGACGCGAGCTGATGGACTTGCGCATTGTTTCCGCGGGCGATTTGAAGCGCGCGACCGGCGTGACCGTGGCCCTGCGCCTGCCGGACACGACCAGTCTGTCAGCGCCGGATCTGGCGCAATGGCGGTTCCGCGCGTGGTCGCAGTTGCTGCGGCAATTGCAGCTGCAGAACGCGGCCCGCGTCGTCCTGGCGTTCACGTCGGCAAAACCGGGCGAGGGAAAATCCACCGTCATCCGTCATCTGCGCGACGCGGCGCACGAACGCCGGCTGCCGCTGGTGACGGTGACCAACGCGCCCGCCGGCGGCGCTGAAATCAAATCATTGCCGCTTGCCGAAGCGCTGGCGACCCCGGAACTAGTGGCGCGGCATCTGCGCGAGCAGCCCGGCACCCCGCTGGAATTGCAACACGATGCCGCGTGGAAATGGACTTTGGAAAACCGCGCGCGCTGGCAGCGGGCCGCCGAGGCGTGGCAGCAAATCCCCGCGTTGGTGCTGCTCATCGAGCTTCCGGCGATGACGGACCTGGACGCGGTTCTGGCGGCGGAGCTGATGCCGGCGGTGATCTGGATTGCCGCCAGCGGCGAATCGCAGCAGGCGGAATTCGCGCAGACAATGGAAACCGCCGGGGCCGGCGAGATCGCGCTGGCGGCGGCGGTGTTGAACCGGGAGCCGGCGGCGTTCGCGCGGCTGGGATTCCTTGGCAATTTCGGTCTGGCGGCACTGATGCTGGCTTGCTGGTTGCCGTCCGCCGCGCAGGCGGCGACCAATGACACTTTGGGCGGCGAGATTTCTTATTCATCACTGAAACCCAATTTCGCGGCGTGGCAGAAAAAATTCACGGTCGGCGCCGGCGACATTTTCAACCTGCGAATTTATGGCCGAACGGATTCACCGCGCGCCTATGTGCCGATCGGGCCGGACGGGCGCATCAGTTTCATGGAGGCGCAAAGCGTGCTGGTGGAGGGGCTGACGGTGGACGAGATGCGGGCGCGGCTGGACGAGGAGCTGTCCAAGTATTACCGCAATGCGCGCACCATGGTGACGCCGGTGGAATGGCACAGCAAAAAATATTTCGTGCTCGGCGCGGTGGTGGATCGCGGCGCCTATTCGCTCGACCGGCCGCTGACGATCATCGAGGCGGTGGCGCGGGCGCGCGGCATTGCGTCGGGATTGTTTGAGCACAACACGGTGGAACTCGCCGACATGGCACGGGCCTTCATCGTGCGCGACGGGAAACGGCTGCCGGTGGACTTTGACCGGCTGTTCAACCACGGCGACCTGGGCCAGAATATTTTGATCGAGCCGGGCGACTATATTTATTTTCCGTCCGGCACGGTGAACGAAGTTTATGTGCTGGGCGCGGTCGCCAGTCCCGGGCCGCTGGGGCTGACCTCGGAAAACACACTGATGGGCGTGCTGACGGTGCGCGGCGGATTTATGCCGACGGCGTTCAAGCAGCGCGTGCTGGTGGTGCGCGGTTCGCTGGACAAGCCGCAGACGTTTGTCGTCAATGTCGGTGCCATTTTGGCCGGCAAGGAAAAGGATTTTCCGCTCAAGCCGAAGGACATCATCTACGTCTCCGACAAACCGTGGCAGGAAGGCACCGACCTGCTGCAAATGGCCATCAATGCCTTTGTCCAGTCCATGACGTCCGCGTGGGTGAACAACCACGTCCGGCCCTTGATCACCAACTGACCGCCAACACCTGCATGAACCGCCCGTGCCTTCAGTTGTTTTTCCTCGCCGCCGCGCTGGTGGTTTTGGCCGGCTGCAAAAACATCGGGCACGGCCCGAAGTTCGACCCGCATCAGGAGACGCTGCAGGAAGGCAACTCCGCCGCCAACGTGATTGATCCGGCTTGGCTGCGGCCCTCGACCAACGAATTCCGCCTCGGTCCCGGTGACAAACTGGAAATTGACCTACTCGGCAGCAGCGAACCGCCGACGCCGGCGCTCGTCGGACCGGATGGAAAAATTTACTTCGAGCTGTTGCCCGGCCTCGACGTGTGGGGCCTGACGCTCCGGCAGGCACGTGATTTGCTGGCGCACGAGATGGAAAAATATGTGAACCATCCGCGCGTGTCGGTGACGCTGCGGGAAGTTTACAGCCGCCGCGTGTGGATGCTGGGCCGCGTGGTCACGCCGGGCATCTATTCGCTCAACACGCCGACCACGCTCCTGGAAAGCATCAGCCGCGCCGGCGGGCTGGCCACGTCGGCGTTCACCGGCACGACGGAGGAACTGGCCGACCTGCACCACAGTTTCGTGATGCGCGACGGAAAATTTCTGCCGGTGGATTTCCAGCGGCTCATCTACGACGGCGACATGTCGCAGAACATCTATCTGGAACCGGATGATTTTGTGTTCCTGCCGTCGGCCTCGGAGACGGAAGTTTACGTTCTCGGCGCGGTGAGCCAGCCGCGCGCGGTGATCTTCAAGGACCAGGTCACCTTAAGCTCGGCCATCGCCACGGCGGGCGGGCTGCTGCCCGATGCGTTTCCGCGCCAGGTGGTGATCGTGCGCGGTTCGCTCACCGATCCGCATTACACCGTGGTGAACTGGCAGGACATCCTCAAGGGCAAGGCCAGGGAAGTGCGTCTGCAGCCGCGCGACATCGTCTATGTGCCCGATGAGCCGCTGGAAATGCTCCAGAAAGCGGGACATCTCATCGTGCAAACCTTCGTGCGCACCGTCGCGGCCAACGAAGGCCTGCGCGCCGGCGGCTCCACGCAAAACGTCGGCGTCGGCGTGAACGTTGGGCCGTGAACCGCTGCGCAAAAATATTCGGCTTGAATACTGAATTGAAACTAACCGGCGCATTGTTGATTTTGGGCTTTGCCCTCAACGCGCTGGCGGACGGCCATCAGCCGCCGGCGAACACCAATGCCAGCCTCGCCTCGCAGGCGGTGTTGAAATACATCCAAAGTTTGCAGGGCCGCAGCGAAAAGCGTTTGCTGTCCGGCCAGTTCACCGATTTCGGGACGAACGCCCACAGCAGCACGGAAAGAGTTTTCGGCCAAATCCAACAGCGCACCGGCTGCACACCGGCCATTCTCGGCGTGGATTACGCGGACTGGCACGACGGCAGCATCGCCGCCGTTGAGCCGAACGCCGCCGCGCTGGAGCAATGGCGGCACGGCGGACTCGTCACCATCACCGCGCATTTTTTCAATCCGCTCCACACCAATTCTCCCGTCGGCGGCCTGCGCGATAAGGGCGTGGACATCGCGCCACTGCTGGATCCTGCGTCGCCCGCCCACGCCGTCTGGCTGCGCGAGCTTGATGACGTGGCCGACGGCCTGCAACAACTGCGCGACGCCGGCGTGGTGGTGCTGTGGCGTCCGTTCCATGAAATGAACGGCGGCTGGTTCTGGTGGGGCGCGAAAAACCCGGACGCCTTCATCGCGCTCTGGCGGCAGATGTTCGATTATTTCACAACGCAGAAAAAATTGGACAACCTGCTGTGGTTTTACGCCGCGAACACCGGCGGGCGCACGGCGGATTATTATCCCGGCGACGGCTGCGTGGACCTGGTGGGCGTGGATGCCTACACAGATTCCGTGGACACCAACCATATTCACGGCACGGCCGCGCTGCTCAATCTGCCCAAGCCATTTGGCTTTGCCGAGTTTGGCCCGCACGGGCCGGTGCACCCGCCCGGCAACTACAATTATCTCCGGTTCATGGACGGCGTGGAAAAATATTTTCCGCAGGCGGTATATTTTCAGGCGTGGAGCGTCGGCTGGGGATTCACCACCAATCAAAACGTCAACGCTTTGCTGCATCATCCGTGGGTGGTGAACCGGGCCGATCTGCCGAATTTTTCAAAACCGAAACCGTGAAAGACTGGCAGGCTTTCCCCGCCCGGCGGTCACCAACGGCCTCCGGCAATTCCACCTTATCCGGGTGCTATTTTATGCCTCAACCTCAGTTACATTGACGGTATTTATTGAAGAAAATGGTCGGGGCGGTGAGATTCGAACTCACGACCTCTTGTACCCGAAACAAGCGCGCTAGCCAGACTACGCTACGCCCCGACATCAAGTTAAACACTCTGCCAAATTGGGGCCAGAATGCAAACATAAATTCATCATGGAATATTTCTGGCCGGAGTTTTTTGGGCAAAAATCGTGTGCCGTCCGCATTCGGATAATCGTTGCTGGCGGCGGTTCATTTGGGTTGCCATATTACGAAATGAACACCGCCATTCTTGCGCGTTGAATTTATGGGAGCTCGCATTTGGTTCTTTTTAATAACCAAGGACTGTCGAGGCGCGTCTGTGTTCCTGTTGGTTGGAATTTGAAAAAACATTGCATTGCCCCTCATTTTAATATGACCACGAAAAACTGGCTGCTCGTCCTTGTCGCCATCGGGCTGGCGACGGGTTACGCCGTTTTTTTCACCGACTGGTTTCAACCCCAGACGGTGAGGATTTTCCACACCAATCGCAGTCCGCGGGGGCGGACGGTGCAACGTCCGGGACAGTCCAGCCTGTTGTTTGACCTCAACCGCCAGTTGAAGCTCACCGAAATCAAAGTGGTGCCGTTGGCCGCCTACCAGACCAATCAAAACATCCTGCCGCTTTGGCATCTCGTATCCGACTCCAATTCCGTGCCGGTGAAAGATTTTTTTTACGGCCAGTTCATCCGCGGCCTCAAACCGGCGGTTCCGGGCACACGGGCGCAGACCTTGACCAACAATGTCACTTATCGCCTGCTGGTTTCCGCCGGCAAACTCAAGGGCGAACATGATTTTGAATTGAAGTGACCGCCGCTACACCAGAGTGGAATGCCACTGGAAAAAATTCACGGTGGCCTGACGGTTCTCCAAAACCAGGGCGGCGGAAAATCCAGCGGCAACATCGAACGCAATCAACGACCATTTTCCCATGGCCGTTGAATCATTTGCCACGGCCAGCAGAGCCGCCGGCTCGCCGGGCGCGAGCGCGACGGAAAAAAGTTTGAGCGGATGGGCCAGCCCCAACCCGATGGCCTTCACATACGCTTCCTTGCGCGTCCAGCAGTTGAAGAATCCCTCGCTTCGTGCCGCCCCGGACAGGCCGTTCAATTCATTGATTTCATGGGCTGAAAAAAAATTCTTTGCCAGTTCGTCGGCATCGGGGAGATGACGGTGCTGTTCCACGTCCACGCCGACTTCACGGTTTTGCGTGAGGGCGATGAGTGCGCAGTCGCCCGAATGGCTGGTATTGAAGCGGAGCCGGTTGGGATTTTGCCGGTCGGCGATTTTTGGCTTTTGAAAATAGGCGGCTTCAATCTGGATCTCCTTCGGGCGCAGGTCGAGATTGGCTGCCAGCAATTGCCGCAAAACGGCACGCCGCACCACGAAACGCCGCTGGTCGTGGGCGAAATAAAATTGTGCCGCCTGCCGGGTTTCTTCCGGGGTCAGTATTTTTTCCAGCCGGGAAATGTTGGCGGACGGTTGAAGCAGCTGGATGCGCCAGATTTGGATTTCCAAAGGCTTGACCAGTGGAATGGCCGGAATCTCCCGCCAGGCATTCGGCGGATTCGCGCTCATGGCGACGGTTTCAAATACCGGTTGTAGTGTTCAGCGAGAACCGGCAGGTGGGTTTCGTGCAGGACGTTTACATGGTTGCCCGGCACGTCCACTACTTTCACACCGCCGCTGAAAACCCGGCCGGCACCGAGCGTGTTGTCCTTGGGGCGAAAAGCGTTTGACATCCAATCGTCCTGTGAAATAAACAGAATCGCGCGGCTCGCCAGCGGGCCGGGCCGGTAATGATCCATCGCGTGCCGGTAAATCCGGGCGATGATGGCCCATGGGATTTGCAGGTTGAAATCGTCGTTGAAGGCAAGGTCGAAGCGCGAGGTGAGCTCTTTCTTTTCAATGTCAATCCGCCGCCGGCTTTTGCGCCAGAGATATTTCGGGCCCTGCCGGAAAAGTTTTCCAAAATGTTCCATCGCCCACGCCTTTTGTTCGCCCCAGAAAGTCGGCATCGTCATCCAAGTGTCGAGCAGCAGCACCGATTCGACTTGGATGCCGGCGGCCTGCAATTGCCGGGCGACCTCGAACGCGAGCATTCCGCCGAAGCAATGTCCGGCGAGGCGGATGGGGCCGGTGATTTCGCGGCTGCGGATGAGCGCGACGTGTTTCGCCGCCCAATCTTCCATGCGGGGCAGCGCGGCAAAATCTTTGTTCGCCGCCGCGCGCAAGGTGGTTTCGGGAATCGGCACCACCGAGGCATACAGGCGCAAATCTTTGTCGAGAAAATGCGCGAGCTTGAGCAGGCCGAGGCTGCCTTCATCAATCAGGAAAAAAAGTTCCGGGCCGGCGGTGCCCGGCTGGAGCTGGAGCAGTTCGGGCTGGCGCTCGGTATTCTTTTGCTCCGGCAAAATTTTCGCGAGTTCCCGGATGGTCGGGTGCTGGAACACCATCCGAATCGGCAGGGCGAACGACATCTGCCGCTTGATTTCATTGACCAATCTCACGGCGAGCAGGGAATGGCCGCCGAGGGCGAAGAAGTTGTCGTGGGTGGAGATGGGGTTCAGCCCAAGGAGTTCCGACCACAAGGAAGCGAGCTTGATTTCGGTGGGATTGCTGGGGGCGATGAACTCGGTGCCGGCCTCCAGCCGTGTATCGGGTGCGGGCAGCGCGTTACGATCCACCTTCCCGTGGGCGGTCAGGGGCAGTGAATCAAGGGTGACGAACATCGCCGGCACCATGTAGTCGGGCAACCGCTGCAACAGATGTTCCCGCAGCTCCGTCACCGTGGGCACTTTGCCCTTGGCCACCACATAGGCCACCAGTTGCTTCTCCCCAAGCTGATTGTCCCGCGCCACCACCACGCTCGCACGGATCGCAGCATGACTGTTCAACACACTCTCAATCTCCCCCAGCTCAATCCGGAAACCACGGACTTTTACCTGCTGGTCCAGCCGGCCCAAAAACTCCAGCGTGCCGTCCGCGCGCCAGCGCACCCGGTCGCCGGTTTGGTAGAGACGCTGCAGAGCGTTGAACGGACTGGTAATAAATTTTCCCGCCGTCAACTCGGGGCGGTTCAGGTAGCCGCGCGCCAGACCGTCGCCGCCCAGATACAGTTCCCCCGGCACGCCGAGGGGCACCGGCTGTAACTGCGAGTCGAGCACATAACCAGTGGTGTTCGCAAGCGGCCGGCCCAGCGGCACCGAACTGCCGGTGAAGTTCTTCGGCACGTCGTAGGTGCAGGCGAAGGTGGTGCTTTCGGTCGGGCCGTAGCCGTTGGTCAGCCGCAGGTGCGGCAGCAGTTTCAACGCCTTCCGCACATGGGCCACGGACAACGCCTCGCCGCCGGCCAAGACTTGTTTGACCGTCTGTAACACCGAGGGTCGCACGTCAATAATTTGGTTGAACAAGCCCGCCGTCAGCCACAGGCAGGTAACCCCCTGCTCGCGGATGACTTGCTCCAGATGCGCGTAATCAGAAAGGGATTCAGGATAAAGCACGCACACGCCGCCGTTGAGCAGCGGAGCCCACAGCTCAAACGTGCTCGCGTCAAACGCCGTCGCCGCCAACAACAGAAAACGTTGTGACGGATCAAAGCTGGCGTAGTTCTGTCCGCGCACCAAGCGCACCACGCCGCGTTGCGGGACGGCCACGCCCTTGGGCTGGCCAGTGGAACCAGACGTGTAAATCACATACGCCAGCGACTCCGCTGTGGCGACCAAATCAAGATTGGTCTGGGGATAACCGGCAAGCAAAGCGGCGGATGAAACCAGATTGAGTTCGGTGCCGCCGGCCAACTTAAAATCTTGGTTCGTGACAACGACCTTGCAGCCGCTGTCGGCGAGCATGAACTTCAACCGTTCGGGCGGATACTCCAAGTCCAGCGGCACATACGCGCCGCCCGCTTTCAAGACGGCCAGCACGCTCACGACGTAGTCCACCGAGCGGTTCAACCGCACGCCCACCGGCGTCTCCAAACCCACGCCCAGCGAACGCAGATGGTGCGCGAGCTGATTCGCCCGCTCGTTCAATTCACCATAAGTCAACTGCCCGCCCAGCCAGCTCAGCGCCACCGCCCCCGGCCGCAACACGGCCTGTTCCTCGAACAATCCCGCCACACTCGCCTCGCGCGGATACTCACTCGCACGGCCAGACCACTCGCCGAGCAGCAACCCACGCTCGCCAGCCGGCAGCAAGCCCAAATCACTGATCAGAGTGTTTGGATTTGAGACCAGTGAGGTCAAAAGAATTTGAAAACTCTCCGCCAGTCTCGCCACGGTTGAGCCATCGAATAAATCTGCGTTGTAGCGGAACGCACAATCAAATTCGTTTCCATTGTCGGTAAGCGACAGGGTCAAATCGAACATCGCGGACGGTGGAGTGATTTCCTTCGTCTCCACGGTCAGCGCGCACAACGCCCGCGATTCGAGTGGCACGACTTCGGGCACAACGCAGACTTGGAAAAGCGGATTACGGCTCGTCTTGCGATTGGGTTGCAGTTCGCGCACGAGCCGCTCAAAGGGCAAATCCTGATGCGCCTGCACCGCCCAAATTTCGTCGCGCGATTTTTCCAGCAGCTTGGTGAAACTGGGATTGTTGTGGAAGTCGGCTTTAACCGGCAGCGTGTTGACGAAAAAGCCAACGACATTTTCAGTTTCGCTGCTGGCGCGTCCACCAAACGGAACGCCAACTAAAATTTGTTCCTGCCCCGAGCATCGATGGAGGAGTGTCTGGAACGCGGCTAATAAGGTGGTGAAGGTGGTGGTGTTATGGTGTTGGGCGAGGGTGCGGAGCTGGCTGGTCAGCCTGGCCGGCAGCGTGAAGTGATGTTGCGCCCCGCGCTGGCTACCGGGGGTGCGCGGCTGGTCGGTCGGCAGTTCGAGGATGGTCGGCACGCCCGCCAGATGTTCACGCCAATACGCCAGATGTTGTTCGATCTTGGCCGGCGTCAGGTGGCGGCGCTGCCACGCGGCGAAGTCCCCATACTGCAACGGCGCCGGCAACAGCTTTTCCCCCGCATAACCCGCCGCGAGATCTTTGAGCAGCACATCAATCGACCAGCCGTCGAACACGATGTGGTGAATCGTCAGCAATAATATCTGATCCTCCTCGCCCAGCGTGAACAGCTCCGCCCGCACCAGCGGCCCGCGTTGCAAGTCGAACGGTTTGCCGGCGGATTGCAGCAGTAATCGCTGCGCCTCCGCCTCCGGGTCGGGCAGCCGCGTCAGGTCGGTGACGGACAAAGGTAATTTAAGTTCCGGCAGCACCACCTGCACCGGCACGCCCTGTTCGGCCACAAAGACCGTGCGCAAGGCCTCGTGCCGCGCGATCACCTGGTTCAAACTTTGCGTCAAACGCGTTTGCTCCAGCCGGCCCTTCAAACGCAAGGCCAGCGGCACATTGTAAACGGCGCTGTCCGGTTCCAACTGGTCAATGAACCACAACTGCTCCTGACTGAAGGAAGCCGGATGACGCCGCGGCTCGCCGGTGTTGGTCCGTGACCGGCGGGGAATGGCAACCGATTTTACCGGCGATTGTTTCGTCAGAACTTCACTTAATCCGGCGATGGTGGGGCTTTCGGAAACCAGCTTCACCGGCAGGCTGACCCCGAAGGCTTCCTGAATGCGGAACACCAATCTCACGGCGAGCAGGGAATGGCCGCCGAGGGCGAAGAAGTTGTCGTGGGTGGAGATGGGGTTCAGCCCAAGGAGTTCCGACCACAAGGAAGCGAGCTTGATTTCGGTGGGATTGCTGGGGG
>Ga0208872_1001713_pt1 | contig 13249 bp, 11 predicted proteins | sample CryBogCBH12Aug08_FD_185508 | JGI IMG/M metagenome (GOLD analysis project Ga0208872, IMG submission 185508) | Freshwater microbial communities from Crystal Bog, Wisconsin, USA - CBH12Aug08 (SPAdes) | ecosystem: Environmental > Aquatic > Freshwater > Lake | place: Crystal Bog, Wisconsin, USA...
GGATTCGAACCCTCACTGGAGGCGGTTTAAGCGCCCTGCCTCTGCCAATTGGGCTACGCCCCCGAGCTGGTCGGCAGGAAATACCGTAGCCGCCAACGTAAGAACTTCGGAAGGGTCTTTCCCCGTGCCGAGGGTCGTCACTAGGCTTTGGTGGTGATCAGCGAGCGCTGTCGGAGCGCGCCACGGATCCGGAGGGGGCTAAGAACCCTCACCGTGGTGATCGTGGCTCTGGGTGTCGCTGTACCCACCGTCGGTACTGCGTCCGGCCAAACGATCGCGCAAACCCGCGCAGAAATCGCTCGGCTCTCGGCGGAACTTTCGGCGGCGCAAGCTCGCTCGGGGGCCCTCGGCCAGCGTTACGACACCGATTTGCAGAACCTGGCGACTCTGAACGCCTCGGTGGCCGCGCTGCGTACCAAGGCCGACCAGAAGCAGGCGGCCCTCTTAGTCACCATGAAAGCCTTGGAAACAGCGGCGATCCACACCTACGTCGATGGCGCCGCTGATTCGGCGGGCAACCCTTTGTTCGATCTCAATATCAATCAGAGCGACGCTCAGTCGGTCTACGAACAACAAGTCCTCGGGAATCTGGGCGCGCTCGAAGCCAATCTCAATCGTCAGAAGCGGGCCTTGACCAAGGTCCTCAACGAGGAGACGGCGCAACGCAACCAAGCCGAGCGTCAGGCGCGACAGATTTCGGGGTTGATCGCTCAAAATAACCAGATCGCAGCGCAAACGAAAGCGACGCTGAATGCGGTGTCGTCGCAGTTAGCCCGTCAGATCATCGACTACGAGATCACCGTCGGGGTCCAAGCCGCTAAACGTCACGACAACGCTGGCGTGGAAGCCGCCATCGCCGCAGCCAGCTCCGTCGGGGGTCAGGCAGCTGCGAACCTGGTCATCGACGCCACTCGTCCGTATATGCAAAAGGACATCGGCGGCACCGGCACCGGCTCGAAGTCCGGCAAGCGAGCCGTACAGGCGGCGGAGAGTCAGATCGGTGTGCCGTACGCGTGGGGCGGAGAAACTGCCGGACGCGGCTTTGATTGCTCCGGACTCACGCAATGGGCGTGGGGTGTTGCCGGAGTGAGTATTCCTCGCACCGCCGCCGAGCAGTACAACGCGCTGCCCCACGTGTCGTTGAGTTCGCTGCGTCCGGGCGACCTCTTGTTCTTTTACAACCTCGACGGAGATAATCAAGTCGACCACGTGATCATGTACGTCGGTGCAGGACCATGGGGTGCGAGCACCATCATCGGCGCCGAGCACACGGGCACCAACATCGCGCTGGCCCCTCTATGGACGTACGGCCTTATTGGTGCCGCCCGCCCGTAGAGACGAACACCGTAGGATTTACTCCTTGCCCGTAGAGATCTCCATCGTCATTCCCGCGTACAACGAAGCTGATCGTATCGACGAGGGCTTTGATCGCCTTCGCCCCGTTCTCGATCAGATTGGACCCGAGAGAGTCGAAGTCATCGTCGTCGACGACGGTTCGTCCGACGGTACGGGACGCATCGCCGCCGTGACCTACGGCGCTCTCCCCCACTCACTCGTTGTCCATCAAGAAACCAACCGGGGCAAGGGAGCCGCTTTTCGCTTGGGAGTCTCGGTTGCCCGGGGAGCATCGCTCGTCGTGTGCGACGCGGACATGGCGATTGATCCCGTACATCTCCCGGAGATTCTCAACGCGTTACAGACGTCGCCCCTCGCCTTTGGTTCGCGCGCCCTGGACCGTCCCATTCGTTACGACTCGTTGGTGCGCACGCAAGCGGGCGCTCTGTTCAATCATCTGGTGCGCCGAAAAATTGATACCAATTCTCGTGACACCCAGTGCGGCTTTAAAGGCTTCACACTCCCCGCGGCGCGCGTCCTTGCCGCGATCGGTCTCGTCGAAGGTTTCGCCTACGACGTCGAGCTCTACTATCTCGCCGCGCAATTGGGTCTCGTCGTGACGCCCGTGTCAGTTCGCTGGGACGACGTCCAGGGCTCGTCGGTTCACGTCAGTCGTGACGCGCGCACGATGTGGCGTGACATCACATCAATTCCTCGCACCAACTACTCGACACCCATCGTGCGAGTGCCGTCCGCCGTCACCCTCGACGACGTGGACGCGGTGGCGCGATCTACTCGATTGCAGGGCGTCGTTCTCGCTCGGGGTGCGACCGATTCGTTGGTTGTCGTTCCGCGTTCGGGTGCACTCGCCGCTATTGAAATCGCCGCGTCGCTGGGTGGGAGCGTGGGTACAGCGCAACTCGCCGACGTGCGCGGACGAGAACTCTCCGCGTTGTGAGGCGCGTCCCGCTAGTCGCCGCGGGGGAGCAGCCAGTTCGCCACTAGTTCGGGGGCGCGCTCGTTCCACTCCTCCACCGTGATGGCGTAGCGAGCGTGGTCCTCCCACGCTCCGTCAATCTCGAGGTATCGCTCGGCGACACCTTCGCATCGCAGACCCAGCTTGTCGACCACGCGCCGCGAGGACGAGTTGCGCGGAATGATATTGATTTCAATTCGGTGCAGGCGCAGCGTCTCAAAGGCGTACTGCAAGAGCGTGACGACCGATTCGGGCACGTATCCGTGACCGGCGCGAGCCTCATCAATCCAGTAGCCGACGTAGCCGGACTGCAGCGGGCCGCGCTGAATGGAAGAGAGAGTTAACTCGCCCGCGAATTGACCCGCCACAAAGATTCCAAAACCGAACGCGGTCCCGAGCTGGCGTTCGCGTTCACGAATGGCACAACGACTCACAAAGCTGCGACGGTCCTCGGCCAGATGCTGCGCGTTGGCCGGACGAGGTTCCCATTTCTGAAGCCAGTTTCGACAACGAGTGCGGACTTCGACCCATCCTTCGTAGTCGTTCTCCGTCAAGGTGCGTAGTACGAGCCGTCGACCGTGCAGAACGAGCGGTGCGTACGACATCGTTCTCATACTCACGGTCGTTCACTCCTCGCTCTCGTCTTGCACACTAGGGCTCGACGTCAAGGTCCGTCACCATCGTCGCGGCGAGGCCATCCAGAATGTCGTTCTCACTCGAGAGAATTTCCGCCACCTCAAATCGACGCATTACTGATTCCAAGATCAGGAGTCCCGCGGGGAGAACATCCTCGCGACCCACGACCATGCCCGGAAAACGGAGACGCTCAGGCGGCGCTTCGCGACCGAGACGCTCACACCATCCGACGACGTCGACGAGACCGATGCGTTGGTGGTGGACCTTTTCCCGGTCGTACTCAGCGACGCCCGAGACAAGCTGGGCCAGTGTGGCGACCGTCCCCGCCAAGCCGACGACGCGCACTCTCCCGACGAGCCGCTCAAAGTCCGGCACCTGGGACCACGCGCGCTGCACTTCTGCCTCGATCATCTCGATCGCTCGCTCGCGCGCCGCCGTCGTGAGTACGCCGACGCCCAAAGCCCGCTCGGTCACGCGCACGCAGCCCAGCTGCATGGAAAAGGCCAACAACGCACCGTTCACGATGGCGGCCATCTCCGTGGAGCCGCCTCCGATATCGAGGATCATCGTGGGTACGTCGACGTCGGGCAGGTCCGCGGTGGCACCACGCAAGGACAGCTGCGCTTCTTCGTTCCCGCTCAGCAATGTGACCTGGGCGCCAGTAATTTCGGCGGCTCGCTCCAAGAAATAGGCGCCGTTCGCGGCATCGCGCGCCGCGGACGTCGCGATCAGCCGTGACCTCGTCACGTGTGCGTCATCCATGAATCTCGCGTACTGCGTCAGGACGTCAAAATTCCTCTGGAGTGCCTCACCGGCGAGGGTGCCCGTCGCGTCGACGTCTTGACCGAGACGAGTGATGCGCATTTCGCGGCGGAGCACTCGACCCGTATCGTCAGCGATCAGAAGTCGAGTGGAATTGGTCCCACAGTCAATTGCCGCGACGCTCATCGCACTTCGCAGATCACCACGGGTGGCACGCTGACAGCCTCGGCCACCAGTGCACCAACGGGATCACGCCCACCCACCAAGTAATACGCCAAATGGGCGTGCAGGCACTTCACGCCCACCCGCGTGCCGCCCACGCCACCGGATGGTTGAACGAGATCGTGCCGAACGACCGCTTTGTGGCGAAGGGCGGCGTACTCGCGATGCGTGGCGGCCAATTCGTCGGTGTCCACGAGATCTTCGAACCGGTGAACACCGCTTTCACCTTCGAGTCGACTCACCGCGTCGTGTAATTCGGCGTCGACCAACCAGAACAGCGTGGGCAGTGGCGTGCCGTCGCGTAAGTGTGGTTCGTTCTCGATCACGACGGGCGACCCGCTCTCGCGGCGCACCACGACCGCAAAGCGCGCCGCGACCGGTCGCCCGAGCAATGCCGCCACTACCTCTTGGTCGTCACTCGACGCGTCGAAAAAGGTGCTCAACGCCAGAATTCGAGAGTGTGCACGACGCGAGACCAGAACCCCGCGCCGTGATGAACACTGTGTTGACTGCTCGACGTGACGCCGCTCGTCCCAAGAGGAGACGCCAACGGCGAGTCACCCGGGTCACCGGCCGTGCCGTCTCCGTTGTTCAGGACTTGGATGAGACGCTGGCCGGGTTGGACCAACTGGTACTCCTGGCGAGCGAGCTCTTCCGTCGCCTGCGCGGTGGACAGCGCCTTTTGTTGAACTTGGAGGACGTGACCTTGTTGGTGCAGCAGCGCGATCTGTTGCGCCACCGCGTTCATCTGCGTTCGTTGACTCAGGAGGGTCGAAAAGGGGAACCACACAACGATCATCCCCACCGCGGTCACTACCGCGAGAGGCATCACGAGACGTTGAGTCACCCGATTCATTCTCTATACCCTAGGCACCGATGTACCGCTGAGGGCGCTTCCTCCAAGGAAACGAGCCATCGATCCGAGTTGCTCTTCAATTCGTAGCAACTGGTTGTATTTCGCCACGCGGTCAGTACGCGCGGGCGCGCCGGTCTTGATCTGCCCGGCGTTCGTCGCCACCGCGAGGTCGGCAATCGTGGTGTCCTCGGTTTCGCCCGAACGGTGCGAGATAACGGCGGTGTAGCGATGTGCCGTGGCCTTCGACACCGCGTCGAGAGTTTCCGACAGTGTGCCGATTTGGTTCAACTTGATCAGAATCGAGTTGGCGACCCCGCGCTCGATGCCGGTGGCGAGCAGAGATGTGTTCGTCACGAAAATATCGTCGCCCACCAACTGAATCTTGTTGCCCAGACGCTCGGTGAGTTGGGCCCATCCGTCCCAGTCTTCTTCGGCCATTCCGTCTTCGATAGACACAATGGGGTACTTGCCGCAGAGCTCTTCCCAGTAATCAACCAATTGCGACGGCGTCAGAACGCGTCCTTCACCGTCAAGGTGGTAGCCACCGTCACGCCAGATTTCTGACGTCGCCGGATCGAGCGCAATCGCGATGTCGCGTCCGGGCTCGTGACCCGTGCGTTCGATTGCCTCGACGAGTACCTTGACGGCCGTTTCGTTGTCCGGAAGGTCGGGAGCGAATCCACCCTCGTCGCCCACCGCGGTGTGCAGACCGCGATCAGCCAGCACCGCCTTGAGCGCGTGGTAGCCCTCGGTGCCCCACTGCAGCGCTTCGGCGAACGAAGACGCTCCGACGGGCATGAGCATGAATTCCTGGAAGTCGATGGAATTCTTCGCGTGCGCTCCACCATTGACGACATTCATCATCGGAACGGGCAGTACGTGGGCGTTCACGCCGCCGATGTATTGGTACAGGGCGAGGTCGCTTTCGAGAGCGGCCGCCTTCGCGACCGCGAGGGACACGGCCAGAATGGCGTTCGCCCCTAGACGCGCCTTATTGGGCGTGCCGTCCAGGTCAATCATCGCTAGGTCCACGGCGCGCTGGTCGGAGGCCTCGTAGCCCTCGAGGGCTTCGTTGATCTCGGTATTCACAAAACCTACGGCGCCGGCCACGCCTTTGCCGTTCCAGGCGCTCCCGCCATCACGGAGTTCGACGGCCTCGTGAATGCCCGTTGAGGCGCCTGAGGGAGAAATGGCGCGTCCGACCGCTCCGGACTCCAGGACCACTTCGGCCTCGACCGTCGGGTTTCCCCGCGAGTCGAGGACTTGACGACCAATGACGAGTTCAATGGCGCTCATGACGCACTCCTTCGCGCCCGCCGACCGGGCTTCATCAGGAACAACGCTAGCCCGTCAGGGTGTGTCGTCGGTAGGACCTTGACCCTCCGCGACGCGTATCTCGTCGCGGAGTCGTAACGCTCGCTCACGCAAGACCCCCTCGAGATCAACACCCGCGACACGGGCCATGTCCTCAACGGCGCTGAGCAAATCTCCCCACGCCGGGTCGGCGTCAGTCACCACCGCGTCGCTGACCGCGTCCTTCGGAATGACGATGTGGTCGAGCGCTCGCGCCGCTCGGTGTCGTGCCGTGTCGCCGTCATCGAGAGGCAGCCCGACCGAGAGGGCCTTTCGCCGCATCTTCGCGTACAACGTGAGGGCGGGTAGTTGGAGGGCCACGCCGTCGGTCACGCTCGAGCGCTTCTTCTCGACTCGCTTGATTTCTTCCCAGCGGGACGCCACGTCGTCCGCACCGTCGACCTCGACGTCGCCGAAGACGTGTGGATGGCGACCGATGAGTTTCTCGCGCACCCCGTCGGCGATAGTGACGAGATCAAATCTCTCGTCCTCGCTGCCGATTTCGGCGTGAAAGACAATTTGGAACAAGACGTCACCGAGCTCCTCAATTACGTGGCGAGCGTCGGCGTGCGGATCATCGGCGTCGTACGCGTCGAGCGCGTCCAGAGCTTCGTACGCCTCTTCCAGCAAGTGCCGCGTGAGCGACGAGTGAGTCTGCTCCTCGTCCCACGGACACTGCGTGCGCAACGTGCGCATCAAGTCAACGAGGTCGTCCATCGCTTCGCCCGCGGTGCGCAGCGACGGGACCCACAGCGACGTGAGATGGTCTGCGGCGGTGAACGACGGCAGTGATCGCGCCACCATCGATTCGATGTGCTCGTCCGGCAAGCCGACATGATGCAACACCATCACGTCGGCCGACGGAGGTAGGCGATCGGCCACGGTGGCCAAAATCTCCGCACTGTACGTCTGGAGCACGAGCAAGGGACCGGGGCCCCGCAGCGGCTCGCTCGAGGACAACGCGTCCACGATACGCAGCGACTGACCCATCGGATCGCAGCCGAGAGCCGCGCACGCGACGTCGATCACGGACACCGCGGGTTGACAGCGAACGTCAATATCGGTGCACTCGAAGAGCAGTTCGACAGTCCTCTCCGCTACGACCGGGGAACCAGGAACGGCGTAGACCACGGTGTTGTTGGGAGACTCCGCCGCGAGGTGGATCAGATCTCTCACGATGTTGTCGTAGAGCTCGTCAAAAGAGGATGCTGTCTCGTACCACTCGTCGTAGCTCGGCACCATGGCGAATTCTTCCGCCGCCGGATGACGTCGTGTCCGCAATCGCGCGACGGGCGCGTTCAGCAGAGCGTCGCGCGCCGCGGCCGTGAGAAGTGACGAGTCACCCGGACCTAGACCGACGATGAGAATCGTCGGTGGGATCACCTAAAAACCCAGCGCCGCGCCGCCGCCCGGCGTCACCGCGGGTGACGGCGTGGACAGCGCGTTCACCTTGAGACTCGAAGCGGACCAACGACCCAAACTGGGATTGACGTACACACCGGCGAGCGACAGGAGCGCCTTTTGCTCGTCGGACGCGAGGCTCGCGTTATACGAGCGAACATCGGCGAGAACAACCGCCTGGGCGTCGGCGAACGAGTTGGGTGTGCGCTTGGTGGGTGCGACGTAGAGAGCCACATTGGCGCCCGCGTAGTTCACCGTACTGAACGTGGTGGGAAACGTATTCAGGGGAGTTCCGTAGGTGTCCTTGCGAACTTCCGAATAACCCTGCGACGACGGGGTGTAGCAACCGTACGCGCCTCCCTTGGAGCCGCTCGGGTCTTCGGAGTACTTCGCGGCCAGTTCCGCTATGGATTTCCCCGCGGCCATGTCGCTCTGGAAAGCACTCAAATTGGAATAATTGACGACGGCGACCGAGATACAGATCGTGTCGTAGAAGTCCTTGTGGCTGTTGTAATACGACTCGAGACCCGCGGACGTGAGCGGATAAGTTCCCGGCGTGGACTTGAGCAACCACACCGAAGCGGCCTCATTCACGACGAGATTCTTGACGAACCATTTCGGTAGTGACGCCACGACTGAGGCGGGGGACGCGGTGCACGTCGCCGAATGAGCCTGCGCGGCGTTGGTGAGTTCATTGATGAATTCCGTCGTGGCCTGCGGGATGTTCACTTTCGATGGCGTCCAGTGATCGTGTCGACTCACCCAATCCGTAATCGCCAAACCTTCCACCTGCATCTGGGTCCATGACGCCGTCCCGGTCGCGTTGAAAGCTACCGACGATGATGCCGTATTCATCCCGTACAGCGCATTGAGGTAACACGCGAGCTGCGGATGATCGTGGATGACTTGCAATTCTGCCCGCAAGGTCACCGAGGAGATCGACGACCCGTTCACGCGAGTGGCGTCGGCGCTCACAAAGCGACCAGCGAGACCGGCACCCACCAGGGCGACGGCGAGAAGAACGACGAGACGGCGCATTAGCCCATGCTACCGATCGAACTCGGGTCGTCAGAGTCGACGGGAGGCACCACGTCCCGCAGGAGTTCGATGAGCGGTGCGGGACTCGTCTCGTTCGGCGCGAGTTCGAGTCGTAACTGTTTGGTGTTCTCGTCGTACGCCTTGGGTCCGTAGAGACGGCGGAGTCGCAGGGCTTGGGACAAGGGCAGTGTGAGTGGCCCCAGTCGCGCCACGGCTTTGGAGCGGACGCCCACCTTGGCGGGCTGCACGACGATCTCACGCACGCCCACGCGTAGGCATTCCACGCGCAGTTCACTGAGTGCCAGCAGCCCTTCAGCCGCCGCGGGCAATGGCCCGAAACGGTCGATCCATTCGGCTCGTACGTCGTCGAGGTGCGCGAGCGTCGTGACCGACGCAAGACGCCGGTACGCCTCGAGGCGATCGTCATCGGCCTCGATATAGGTAGTCGGCAAATGTGCTTCTCCGGGCACGTCCAATGACACGGTGACCACTTCGCGCGGAATTTCGCCCTTGGCTTCCGCAACCGCTTCGGCGACCAATTGCACGTACAGGTCGTACCCCACCGCGGCCACCGGACCGGACTGATCGTGGCCGAGCAGGTTGCCCGCACCCCTAATCTCGAGATCTCGCATCGCGATCTTGAATCCGCTTCCGAGCGCCGTGTTGTCCCCAATGGTGCGGAGCCGTTCGTAGGCCGTCTCGGACAGGACACGATCGGCCGGGTGGAATAGGTACGCGTACGCCCTCGCGCCGGCCCGCCCGACGCGACCGCGCAACTGATGAAGTTGTCCGAGGCCCAACAAATCAGCGCGATCAACGATCAATGTGTTGACCGTAGGCATATCGATGCCCGACTCCACAATCGTCGTGCACACGAGCACGTCGTAGTGACGATGCCAAAAATCATTAACGATCGTCTCGAGCGACCCTTCGTCCATCTGTCCGTGCGCCACGGCAATGCGGGCGTCCGGCACCAAACTCGCTAGACGTCGCGCCACCTCATCAATGTCAGCCACTCGGTTATGAACGAAGAAGACTTGGCCCTCTCGCAACAGCTCGCGACGCACCGCCTCGATCACCGCGGCTTCGTCGTATTCGCCGACGTGCGTAAGAATCGGACGCCGTTCGGCGGGCGGCGTGGTCACCATTGATAGGTCTCGAATACCGGTGAAGGCCATCTCGAGGGTTCGCGGAATCGGGCTGGCCGACAGAGTAAGAACGTCCACACCCACGGCGCGGCGCTTGATGGCCTCTTTGTGATTCACGCCAAATCGCTGTTCTTCGTCCACGACGAGGAGACCTAGATCCTTGTAGACAATCTTCTCGTCGAGCAGGCGATGGGTCCCGACCACCACGTCGACGGAACCATCCGCCAACCCGGCGATCGTGCGGCGCACGTCCACGTCTTCAACGAATCGACTCAGCAGCGCCACGTTGACCGGGAAACCCGCGAAGCGTTCACTCAGCGTGGCGTGATGTTGGCTCGCCAGCAGAGTGGTAGGTACCAAGAACGCCACCTGTTTGTTGTCCTGGACCGCTTTGAACACCGCGCGCAGGGCGATCTCGGTTTTCCCGAAACCTACGTCCGCACAGATCAGTCGATCCATTGGTCGCGGTCGCTCCATGTCCTCTTTCACCTCGGCGATCGCGCGAAGTTGATCGGCCGTCTCGGTGAAGGGGAAGAGAGATTCCATCTCGTGCTGCCACGTCGTATCGGGGCTGAACGCGAATCCCGTCGCCACGGTTCTCTCTCGATAGAGAGCCACGAGTTCCTGGGCCACGATGGTCGCGGCGGCGCGTGCTTTGGCGCGGGACTTTTGCCATTGCTCGGAACCCATTTTGGACAACGTGGGTGCGTCCCCGCCGCTGTAGGGGGTGAGGGCGTCAATTTGGTCCGTTGGCCAATAACTCCGTCCGTCCTTGAATTCGAGGATCAGATAGTCGCGAGTCGTGCCGTTAATGACTCGTGTCGTCGAGCCGGAAAATTTCGCGACGCCGTGCTGGCGATGGACCACGTAGCTACCCATCGCGAGGCCGTCGAAGAAGCCATCCACCGATCGCGAGCGCGTGCGCGGCGCGCGGTGCACCGCGCGCCGCCCGGTCACGTCCGACTCGCTCCACACCGTGAGTCCCGCTTCGTCCAGGCTGAAGCCGTGAGGCAGTGGAGCAACGACGACGCTCACACGAACATCGAGCAGAGATTCCGGGTTCGTTGAGACGTCGACGCCTTCGGCCGACAAGAGTTCCGCAATGCGACTCGCGGACGCGTGCGACGTAGCGGCAATCACCCCTCGATGGTGAGGACCCCAGGAACGCACGTGTTGGGCCAATCGGCCGGGATCACCCTGGACGACGGGCGGGCTCACGGCCGGCCAGTTGAAGGAGCCGGGTTGCAACGAGCCGCCCACCGTGAGCGCGACGTCGCGGTGGCCAAAGACCGTCTCGTAGTCGACGTGGATGAGTGGCAGTTCGCTCTCCACGCCCCAGGTGCGACCGACGGCCGTGACGAGGTCGCGTTCTTCGTCGAGCAAGTCGGAGAGTCGGTCGCGCACGCGCTGCGGTTCAAACAGGACGATCGAGGCGTCCGGTGGCACGTCATCGACGACGGTGCGGGCGGCGGCGGCGAACCACGGCAGCCAACCCTCCATGCCGTCAAACAGAACTCCGTCGGCGAGGCGTTGGAATGCCTCTCGCCCCCAGGGGAATTCTTGGGCCAACTCGTGCGCTCGCGACTTCGTCGCCGCGTCGGGACGCCACTCGCGCGCGGCGAAAATTGACACGAGATCGACGTCACGAGTGCTGCGCTGGTCGGCGACGTCAAAAACGCAGAGGCGTTCTACTTCGTCGCCGAAGAGATCGAGGCGCACCGGTTCATCCGCGGCCGCGGGCCACACGTCGACGATGCCGCCACGCACTGCGAATTCGCCGCGGTGCTCGACCGCGTGCTCCCGTCGATACCCGAAGTCAACCAGCGCGGCGAGCAGATCATCGCGCTCGACAATGTCACCCACCCCCATCGTGATGGGAGCGCTCACTGGTTCCGGTGGCACGAGCTGGGTGAGAGCACGCACGCTCGCCACGATGACCCGCGGGACATCGAGGCCGTCATGAAGTCGCCAGCGGAGTTCATGGCGTTGACCCATCACGGTCAAATCCGGACTCACTCGCTCCAAGGGGTGCGTATCCCACGCCGGGAGCAGCACCACATCGCCGTCCACCAGGACGCGTAAGGCATCAAGGAACTCTTCGGCCGCGCTCTGGGTGGCGGTCACCACAACCGTGCAGGCCGCTTGCGACGCGTGCAGCGCGATCGCCGCCGGCGCCGCGAAGCCACCCACGACGATGTTGGTGGCGTTCCCCGCAGTGCCGAGGGACTGGCGAATTCTGGTGAGAAGGGGGGCGAGGACCCCGCGTTCACTCACCCTTGGCCGCATTCACGCGGCGTTGCGCTTCGTCGAAGGGAACACTGAGGAGTTCCTCCAGGGCGTCCGCGGCGGCGGCGACATCGCTGGCGAGAGCCGCCTTGCGCGCTCCGGTCGGTGGTCGCAGCACCCAATCGGCGCCTTGTTCCTTCGTGGGCGGTTTGCCCACGCCGATTCTCAGACGCCCAAATTCTTGCGTACCGAGAACACTGGCGATGGATCGCAGCCCGTTATGACCCGCGAGGCCACCACCCCACTTGAGACGAAGACGTCCGGGTTCGAGATCGAGTTCATCGTGGGCCACCACCAGCCCGGAGAGATCCGTGAGTGAGACGCGGCGCAACAGGGGTGGGAGTGCGGCTCCGGACTCGTTCATGAACGTCGTGGGCACCGCCAATGTCACGCGTCCCACCGGAGTGGTGATCGTGGCGCTCATGCAGCGCTGGCGACTTTCGAGGACGAGTTTTGCCCCGTGACGCGAGGCGAGCATGCGCACGGCGTCGCCGCCCACGTTGTGACGGGAGCCTTCGTACTGCGTACCGGGGTTGGCAAGTCCCAGCAGAACCAGGTCGCTCGGGCTTCCCCGCCGTTCGCCTGCGTCGCGTGGCCGCCGAAGCGCCACCGTGGACTAGGCCTGCGCGGTGGCGGTCTTCGCCGCGCGACCGGCGCGCGTCGCGACGACCGGCAGACCGTGGTCGCCCGCGGCCACCACGCCCTCGGGCAGAATCACGTCGCCGACCTTGATCGATCCACCCACGGTGAGGTCCGAAATATCCACGTCGACGTGCGTCGGAATCTGATCGGGACGAGCGGTCACGAGCAGGGCGAAGGCCTGCTGGTCGACTTCGTAGTCGGCGTGACGCACTTCAACGGCGTCACCAATGAGGTGCAACGGCACTTCGACCGTCACACCCTTGTTGGGGTCGACGACCTGGAAGTCAACGTGCGCAACGGTGTTGCGGAAGGGGTGACGCTGAATTTCGCGCGCCATGACGGTGTAGCTCGTGCCGTCGGCTTCCAGAGTGATCAGGGTGTTGAGTCCCTGTTCGCCCGACACGGCGGTGCGGAACTCCTTGGCGTTGACCGATACGGGCAGAGGCGTCACACCTTCGCCGTAGACGACGCCGGGAATGAGACCCTCGGCGCGCAGACGGCGCACGGGGCGCGAACCGATCTCACGGTTCGTCGATGCACTCAAAGCGACCTGCGACATGACAACTCCTCTAGGAATCTGGGGCGCGACAGTGA
>Ga0208872_1001715_pt1 | contig 13233 bp, 11 predicted proteins | sample CryBogCBH12Aug08_FD_185508 | JGI IMG/M metagenome (GOLD analysis project Ga0208872, IMG submission 185508) | Freshwater microbial communities from Crystal Bog, Wisconsin, USA - CBH12Aug08 (SPAdes) | ecosystem: Environmental > Aquatic > Freshwater > Lake | place: Crystal Bog, Wisconsin, USA...
TATTAAAATTCAAAATACAGTTTACGGAATTGTTAATAATTATGGAACTTACGCTGGTAACAATTTAGTTGGTTTCATTGGTAACGAAAATATTATTAACTCAGATATCGATAGTTCATTATTAGACAATGCTTTAGGATATCCAAACCAAAATGCTCCTGGTGCTGATAGACTTCAGATACTACCAGCTTTAATATCTTTAGACCCAACAACAGCAGCAAATACAGCAAACTTCAATCCAATTGCCACTTATAATTTTGGTGGACTTGTTCAGAAACAATCTAACAACGATGTCCAATCTGTTGTCGCAGAAGCCCTTGCAAAAAGAGTTTATGAAGAAGCAGGTAATTTCGTAGTAAATCCTTTCGTGTTAGATTCTATTACTGCGACTGCAGATCCAAACGTAGCTCCGGCAAGTTCTAATAATGTTTTAATTAAAATAGGAACTGGTTTAGGTTATTCCTACGGAAACAGAGTATCATTAGAAAAAACTGCGTATTTAAATGTTAGACGTGGCGTAGACACTCAAGTTAATAGAGAACAAATTATTACTTTTAATTATGGAAATTATTTTTCTTTGAATGAAGTTGCTGGTTCTTTTGATTTCGCTAATTCTGCGACCGTATACCTTTATGACGCTCCACAATCTGCAGTTACAACCAGAGCTTATACAAGTATCAATCCTACCGGCAATTTAATAGGAACAGCGAAAGCTCGTGCTTTTACATATGCAGGATCTGGTAATCCAGGAGCCAATAATGGCATTTATTATTTACATGTTTTCAATGTCCAAATGAATAGCGGAAAATCTATCAGTAATATTATGTCTGTTTATTCTAATAACGCTGGAATTTACGGAGTTGGTGATCTATATTTTAATGGATTACAGTCAACAGGCACAAAACAACAATTATTTTCTTTCGGCGTTCCTGGTATTAAATATTTAAGAGATTCTTCCAATAACAATAATACAGAATATACTTATAGAGCTAAAAAATCAACAACTTTGAATTCAGATGGAACTATTACCGTAACAATTCCTACTTCTGCCACTGGAGGTGTTGATGAAATGCCTTATGGTTCTGGAAGTACTTTAACAATGGGACTCGTTCCTGAAATAAGTGCTTATTGTTACGCTAACGTAACTATTACTGGACTTTCGGGAACTGTTTTCTCTAATACCGTTTCAAGTAATGTTACTGGGTCTTCAACCACATTCACAAGCGATTTTGTCTCTGGTGATAATATTATTATCGGAACTGATACAAGAACAGTTGTTTATGTGGCCAATAATACATCTTTGATAGTGGATGCACCTTTTAGTACTATTTCTGGTGGTGTTTCTTACTCAAAGAGAATTCCGGCCGGAAAACAATTAACTTTCTCAACTAGCTCATATTTAAATGTAACAAACACTACTTCATTTACCATTCATACTAATCTTACGCCAAGCGGTTCTACGCAGGTTTATGTTGATTATAATGTTTTAAGAACTGTTGCTTCTCCTGCTAAGAAAGTTATTAAAAAGAACAGATGGGTAAAAATTGACACTACAAAAAATCCTAATGGTCCTTGGTGTTTAGGTTTCAGCGATATTCATAAAATTAACAATGTATATCAAGGTAATGCAGGAGGAACTGCTTATTCTAACACTAATCCTGAAGTAACTGGTAATTTTACTTTTGACACAGGCCAAAAAGATACTCATTACGATTTAGGTTATTTGCATTCTAAAGGTGGATTCTTAACTTCTACCAATCCATATTTGTTGGTTAATTTAGATTATTTTGTCCCTAACACAACTCCTGGAGTTGGATTCTTTACTGTTGAATCTTATCCAGTTGATGATGTTAACACAACATCAAACACTAATGCCATTCAGACTAAAGATATTCCTTTATACGTTAGTGATATTGGTGCAAAATATTATTTAAAAGATTATGTAGATTTCAGACCAGTTGCTTCTATAACTGCGGCTGATGCTACAGATGTTGCTTCTGCGACCGTTAATCCATCTAGTTCATTGTCGTTTAACGTTCCCGCTACTGGATTAAATGTTCCTGCTTACGCTAAAAATTTCCAAGCTGATTACACTGTATATTTACCAAGAATAGACTTAATTTATATTAATGCAGATGGAACTTTGAAAATTAAAGAAGGTATTTCTTCATCTACGCCTCAAACTCCAATATACCCGGATAATCTTTTAATTCTTTCGACTATCAATATTCCTGCTTATCCATCATTGTCAACCGATCAGTTAAATGATTCTATGACAATGAATTCTAAATGTTTTTCTCAATGTAGAGATATTTCCAGCAGAATAACAGCAAACATACTACCTAATAAACGATATACCATGAAAGATATTGGTAATCTTGATAATAGAATTACTAATCTTGAATATTATACTCAATTATCTTTGTTGCAACAACAAACTAAAGATTTGACTGTAACAGATGCTAATGGATTAGATAGATTTAAAAATGGTATTTTCGTAGAACCGTTTAGTGATTTTACTCTTGCTGATGTTGCTAATCCAGAATATTCCATGGCAATAGATACTAAAAAAGGAATAGGTAGACCTAAATTCTGGAAAGAAGCTGTATTTTTAAAATTTGATGATGTAAGATCAACTACAACACAAAAAACTGGTTCTCTTATAACATTAAAATACACAGAAAGCCCAAAATTTATTTCACAACCTTATGCAACTAAATATCGTTCTGCTTCTCATGTGGCTTTCTCTTGGAACGGAACTTTAACTCTTTATCCTGCTATTTTGGATCATAGCCAGTTAAATGTTACACAAGGTCAGGCTATGAATATGACAGTTGATCTTGCTAAACCATGGCAAGATTTTGCTCAATCTCCAATGGGAGTTAGTTGGGGTGGTTGGCAAATAACAGATCAACATCTATCTAATACCACAGTTTATAATACAACTACTAGCGGCCAAGCTCACACATATACTGCTAACGTAGAATTGGGATGGCGTGGTAGTTTAGATGCCGAAATATCTACTGCTCAACAACTTCAATCAGACACTCATACTTTATATAATCACTTTGCTGGTTTGGGTATTGATTTGTCTGCAGGATTTGTGGTGGCAGATACTACAAACACTATTGCTAATTCGTATCAAAAACCAATTACTGCAACAAATTGGATTGATACTCGTGGTTATACTTGGAACTCAGGCACAAATTCATTTACTTAATATTATATAAGTATTATAAATATTTTTGAAATTAGGAGAAAACCTTGGCAGTCATAGCTACAAATACAGCGACAACTACTAGTTCGTTAGTAACTACACAAACGAATCAGGGAACGCAATTATCTGTTACCCCTCAATCTTCCACGAGCACTGTTGGAAATTTCGTAACTGATATTTCAACTAATCCTTACATTCAAAGTACTGTAGTAAAATTTTCTGCCGTAAATTTGAGACCAAACACTAGAGTTCATGCTTTCTTCGATGGGCAATTAGTGGATCAATATTGTACCACTGCCACTTTAGTTGGGACTAATGATGGACTTGGTAATAATATAGACCAGGATAATGCAATTGGAACTCCTTTAGTTACCGATAGTCGTGGTCAAATATATGGTTGTTTTTTCATTCCTGGTGGGGTTTTTAAAAGCGGAGACAGGGTTTTTGAATTAACAGATACTTCAGATCTCGTTCGTGGTATTGATGCTATGACTACTGTAGCTTCTTCTACTTTGACAGCTGAACAATATATTTCAGTAACTAAACAGGCGTTGACTCTTACTACCATTAATCCACAAATGAGTTTTACTCCTGTTACCAATACAGTAACAACAAATACTTATCTTTATACAACTAATACTGTAGTTAATACTTACACAGTTGTACCTGATACTGTTAATTTGAATTATTCTTGGTATGAACCATTAGCTCAGGCGTTGACTATTAATACCCCTAACAAAGAACCTGGTATTTTTGCTACTTCTTTGGATTTATATTTTCAACAGAAACCTGATACAAGTTTAAATCACGGTTGTTCGGTTTATATCTGCGAAACAAATAATGGATATCCAGATGGAACTAAAATTGTCCCATATTCCAGCGTGCATTTAGATGTTAGTAGTATTAATGTAGACCCAACAGCAGCTTCTGTTGCAACTAATTTTAAATTTCCTTCACCAGTATATCTTTCTTCAAACGCTGTTTATGCATTTGTTGTAAAACCAGATGGCGGTGATCCGGATTATCATGTTTGGACTGCTAATTTAGGTAACGTTGACGTATTGTCTGGCTCTCAGGTTACTTCGCAACCAGCACTCGGCACTGCTTTTTATGGTTCCACCACTAAAGAATGGACAGCTTTACAGACAGAATATGTGAAATTCAATTTGAATATTGCTAATTTTACTTCTTTGACCGGAGATGCTTATCTTGAAAATCAAGATCAAGAATTTATAGCAATTCAAAACCTTCAATATCAAAACACTTCAACATCAATTTTTAGTGGAGATTATGTTTACCAATCAACAAATAGCACATTATCCACTGCACAAACTGCAGTATACGGAATTGTTGATCATTATGACGGAGAAAAAAACGTTATTTATGTAAATCAAAGTAACGGAGGTTTCTCAAATAATGGTTATGTCCAAGTTCATAGATTAACAGCTTCAGGTCAAACTCCAAATTCAACAACTTATATAGCAGGAGCAAATGTTTATCTTCTTTATAATCCAATAGTAGATGCAGTTGCTCCTCAATTTGCTCATATCGAACCTTCCGGAACAAAACTTTCTTATGATTTTACTGGAACTTCGAATACGTTTGTTGCTGATTCGTCGGCGATTCCTATCACAATGGGAACTGAAACTTCTTTTTATGATTACGAAAGAAGAGTTTTAAGTTATTCTCAAGAACAATCTCTTCTTTCAGGAAACAAATCTGCATCGGTACATGTTAATTTTCTATCTGATTCGTTTTTAGTTTCTCCTGTTATAGATCTTGTCAAAGCAAATCTTTTCACAATTAGAAATTTCGTAGATCCTCTTAATTCGATATATGAAGAATTTTATAACACTGGTTCGGCAAGAACAAAATACATTTCAAGAGTTGTTACCCTTGCTCAAAATCAAGACTCAGAAGATTTGAATATTATTGTTTCCGCTTATAGACCACCAGGAACTGACGTTCAAGTCTGGGTTAAATTCTTAAATGGCCAAGATCCTGAATCTATGTCAAATAAAACTTGGACTCCTATGAGAAACACTTCTCCTAGTTTATATTGCGATCCAAGTAACCCAAATGATTTTAAAGAATTTTCTTATAGTGTTCCTTATGGTTATCCATTAATTCCAACAACAGGAACTGTAACATCAACAACAAGTAGCAATACGATAACTGGCACATCTACATTATTTGGTTACGAAGTATTTCCAGGTTGGTATATTAATTTTGCTGTCAATAATTTTGTTGGTGAAGTTTCAAGAAAAGTAATTAGTGTTACTAGTAATACTTCTATGATTCTTGATGGCCCATTTAATAGTAATCACACAAATGAGGCTTATTACGTAGTTCCTCCGCCAACTTCTGCTTGGTCTTCTGCAAATAATTATGTTCAAGTTCCAGGAACTGTTACTACTTCTACAACTAACAACAGCATCATTGGTTCTGGCACAAGCTTCACTCAATATTTTACTCCAGGATCTATTATCAGTACTGCAAATGATTCACAACAGGTTGTTTCGGTTGCTAATGATACATATTTGACTGTTGGAACTCCATGGACTACGGCAGCATCTGGGGCAACAGCTTCCATAAGACAAAATGCAGGGTTGACTTACAAATCTTCTTCCGGCGGTCTTTTCTCAACATTTAAACAATTTCAAATAAAAGTAATTCTTCAATCAAATGACTCCACGAAGGTTCCTCTTATCGATAATCTTCGTGCTATGGCCCTGCAGTTATAATAAATATCAGGAGTTTATATATGTTAGTTAAAACAAACGTTGAGGGTTTAGTGAAAGACACAGAATCTGGTGCAATTATCAGCGTTGACAATGCTAAATTAGAAGCATACAGAAAACAAAAAAAGTTTATGGAAGAAAGAAATAAAGATTCTGATCGTCTTAATCGTTTAGAACAAGATTTAACTGATATAAAAGATATGTTGCAAGCATTACTAAGAGAAAATAATAAATGACAATTTCTGTACAAAATACAAATGTTACTAATACTTTCGATTATTGGCGTAATCGTACCAACGAGCTCGCCAATTACATGTCTACTGCTGTAATCACAACTGATGCTAACGGTGCAACTACAAACACTTCTGGTAATGCAACTATCACTGGAACTTTTACCGCGAATAGTTTTCAAGTTTCTAATTCTCAAGGAACCTATACATTACAAGGTTCTGTCACAGGTTCATATACAACAAATAGTCTTATGGTTGGAAGTAACGTTATTATTGATTATGTACCATTTAATAATTTTTCCTCGGCTGAATATATTGTCAAAGTAACAGATAATACAGCAAATAATTATTATTCTTCTAAAACTTTAGTCACTCATGATTTTGGAACTTCTTATTCCACCGAGTATGCTATTCTTATTACTAACAACGTTGTGGGTTCATTTGCTACTTCTACTAACGCAACTCATGTTATTTTTAATTATGCACCAACTTCCACAAACACAACAGTAAAATACTATAGGTTATCATTCTAATGGCAGTCAAAGCAAATTTAGTTATAGATCAAGGGACTACGTTTTCGACTACTTTAAATTTAACGGATGATAATGGAGATCCGTTGAATTTACACAATTTTACTGCAAATTCTATGATGAAAAAATGGTATACATCATCAACATCCACTCCTTTTAATGCATCTATTAATGTTGCTGCAGGAACAATTACTTTAGAATTAGATTCAAACATAACAGCAAATTTAATTCCAGGTAGATATGTTTATGACGTAGATGTTACTGACATGAGTTCTAATGCGGTTTCAAGAGTCGTTGAAGGTATGATAACTGTAACTCCATCAGTAACAGCTGTTTTATATTCTGCACCAAACACAAATATATTTCCTAATAGCTCACCATTGACGTAATATGGTAAACGTAATAGTAACAAAAAAAAGATTTATCAACGTTTCTACGAATGCAACTGCAGGCGTTATTGATACTTCTGTTCCTGTTACTATTAAAAACGTTCCAACTATTATCTCTGGCGCTGTTGGAACTACGACTATAGATCAGCTAACAGACGTAAATATAATGCAAAGAACTGATGGCGCAACCTTGGTTTATGATCAACCAACAAACACTTATATTGTTAAACATATTGATTTTATGGAAATTGATGGGGTTCTTGATGGTGGGACTTTCTAGCGCACTCGTTTTTACTAAATACTCCTATAAAAATTTATATAGGAGTATTAAAAAATGGTATAATAACGGAATTATATCAAAACAATTTTTTGAAAATGAAGTTCCTAGTGGATGGTATATTGGAAGGTTAAAATGGCCTAAGAATAAATAATTAAAAATCAACAGGAGAACCATCTAAAATGGCCAATAATACAATACAAATTAAGAGAAGTCCTAGTACAGCTGCGCCTTCGACGCTAAATCCAGGCGAATTAGCATATTCTAACGCTGTTGGTGGTACTGGTGTTCTTTATATTGGTTCCACAGATGGCGCTACAGTTGTTCCTATTGCTGGCGTAAGAAACCCAGGTACATTAACAGCTAACCAAGCTCTTGTCGCTAACTCAACTTCTGGAATTAACAAGGTTTATGCTGCTAACGTTCAAGTAAACTTCATAGAAGCTAATGGCGCTGGTAATACTGGCACTGCTACTTATGTTTTAACATCAGGTGGTTCTTCTTCCAATGTTTATTGGGCTAATCCTTTTGGTGGTGGTGCTGGTTTTGTTAATACAGCATATTCCTATACATTTACAAACGTTGAAAACTTTTCTAATACTTTAAATATTACACTTCTTGGCGCTAATGGCGCTGGTAATACTGGCACTTCGGGATATGTTCTTGTTTCTGGTGGTGCATCTACTAACGCTTATTGGGCTAACCCATATTCTGGCGGTAGCGGTTTCGTTAATACTGCTTACCAATACGCTTGGACAAACACTAATACTTGGTTCGCCAATCTACAAATTAATGCTACTGCTCTGGCTTGGATTGGTAACACTACTACTTCTCCGACAGTTTCTTTTGCTAATTCTGGTGTTATCCAATCTGGTAACTCATCAGTAACAGCCGCTCCTCAGTTAGTAATTGCTAACACTCTTGGAACGACCACTGTCAACTCCAATTATATTTCAACAACAACAATTGCTGCAAACGTAACTGGTGCATATGTTAACGTATCAGGTCAAGTTAATACTGCTACTTTATACGCAACAACTTCAGCTAACATTGCAACATACTTTATTGCTAACTCTAGTGGTATTACATCAACTGGTAACACCAGTTTATCTGGTGGTGTGTTAACAGCAAATTCTTTAGGTGTTTATTCTACAGTTGGTGTTAATACTACTTCGTATACAGTTGGTAGTAATTTCATTGCAAATTCAACAACATTAACATTTACTGGCGCTAATACAACAATATCTGGCGCTAACGTTGTAATTTCTGGAACAAACACTTACATTTCTTCCAATGTTACTCTTGGTGGAGCTTCTATCAGTGGTACATCGACAGATCTAACAATTAGAAACGCCACAGTATCTGGTAATCTTATCGTTTCTGGTTCGGTAACTTCTATTAATGTTGCAACATTACAAGTTAATGATAATATCATTGAACTTGCTGATAATAATACCACTACTGACACAGTTGATACTGGTTGGTATGCTCCAGCTGGTAATTCTACTTCTATTTGGTATTCAGGTTTAGTTCGTCAGGCAGCTAAATCTTCTAACAGTAATCCATATTTCTGGCTATTTGGTTCAAATACTAATCCAAACACAGCAACAACTGTTGATGTTTCATCTAATTCAATAACTGGTACGTTACAAGCATACTTGGTACCATATGGAACTGGTGGTGCATTTGTTGCTAACTCTACTGTTGTTAATATTACTGCTAATTCAACAGTATCAGCTGCTCTTATTGCTAACAGCTTAACTCTTTCTACTGCTTTAGCAGCAACTTACGGTGGTACTGGCCAATCATCATATACTACTGGTGACTTATTATACGCTTCAAGTACTACTGCTCTATCAAAATTATCAGTTCCTGGAGCTGCAGCTAACGGTCAGGTGTTACAGATTACTAACAACCTACCTGCGTATGGTGTTCTTGATGGAGGAACTTTTGCTCCACTTCACTTGATGGGTTGGGATATATAATTTTTTAAAAGGTTTATATAATGAATGAACAAGAGTTTTTAAATGCTTATATTGAAAACATGGCAAAGAAATTGGGGGACCAAGTTAAATCAGAAGTCCTCCTTTCTACTCAGCTAGAAATTGCTGTTAAAAGAAATCAACTTTTGGAAACAGAAATCCAGAAGTTGAGATCGGATTTAGAAAAACTAAATAAGAAAAACAAAAAAGAAGTAGATACTTCTGCAACTTTTTAATTTTCGCTACATAGCGATTGAATGATAGGAGCCAATATTGGCCAACAATACGTTTCAAGTAAGACGCACAGCAGTTGCCGGACGCCAACCTAATACTACAAGCTCTGCGAACAGTCAATATATAAACGCTGGCGAGCTCGGCTTGAACATGACGGACGGAATTCTTTATTCCTCCAATGGCACTGCTTTAATTGAAATCGGCGCAAATAATACAAATCAAAACGTTTCCAATACATTAACTACTTACGCATTGAAGGCTGGAGGTTCTCTAGGAACAGCTGGTCAAATACTGGTATCAAATGGTTCTGCCATAAATTGGGAAACCTTACCTTCAACGAACGAACTATTCGTTTCAAAAGGTGGTTCGGATTCAAACGCAGGAACTAAAAATAGACCCTTTCTTACTATCGGCGCAGCCTTAGCAGTAGCAACAAGTGGCACAACTGTTTACGTAGAAAACGGAGATTATACTGAAAACAATCCATTAACAGTTCCGGCTAACGTTGCTGTTGTTGGTAATTCGTTAAGAGGTGTTAACGTTCTTCCAAGTAATACTACAGCGGATATGTTTTGGTTGAATAACGGAACTTATATAAGAGAATTAACTGTTAAAAACTATGTATCCCCAGCTGCTGCATTCGCTTTTCCTTCCTCCGGAGCAGGAAACATTTCAAGAAGTCCTTATATTCTTAATTGTACTTCATTAACAACTAATGGTATTGGTTTAAGAATTGATGGTTCTAAAGCTTCTGGTAATAAATCAATTATTGCAGGTCTTTATACGATCATCAATCAAAATGGTATTGGTGTTTATATTTCAAATCAAGGATATTCTCAATTAGTTAATATCTATACTATTTGTGCCAACGTATCTGTTCAATGCGAATCTGGTGGATTTTGTTCTCTTAACTGTTCTGATACGACTTTCGGTAATTGGGGTTTGATTGCTAACGGTACCTCTTCATCAGTAAATTCTGGCACTTCTAATGGAGTCAATCAAACCGGAAATACGTTTGTTATTGCTAATCTTGCCAATACTCCTTTTATTAATGGTACATTACAATTCACTGGTGATACTAATTATTATACTATTACTGGTGTTACACCTATGGTTTCTAATAATAGCACAGTTAATATTCTAGAAACAATAACAACTCCTGTTGCAAACAATACAGCTGTCACCTTCTATCAAAGAAGTCAGATAACAGCATCTGGTCATACTTTTGAATATTGTGGTTCCGGAACTAATATTGCGAATGCTTCTCCTTTTGCTGGTGGCATATCTAATACGGCAACTCAAGTTGTTTCTGGTAATGGTGGCGTTGTTAATTATACTTCCACTGATCAGTTTGGTAATTTTAATATTGGTAGCAGTTTAACTATTAGTGGCCCGACATCAACTATTAATGGAACTACTTTTCAAAAGAGTTTGTTTGGCCTTATGACTCCTTATATTCTTGCTCTTGAAGGAAATTGATTATGAAAGATCTTATTAAAGAGAAACACAGCGAAGCAGAAAATACTTTATTTATGAAAACAATATTTGAAAAAAAGATGCCAGAAAAACTATGGGCCGATTTCATTTATAATAAATCAGTTTGGTATAAAGCCATAGAAACAAAAGCCGAAGAAGAAGGTTTGTTAGATGATCTTGAAGGAATAAAAAGAACCGAAAAATTGTTGGAAGATTTTAATTCTTCAAATAAATACGAAAACACTCCGAAAATTAAAAAATCTGTTTCGGATTATTTTAATTATATTATGTCATTAGAGCCAGGAAAAGTAATGGCTCATCTTTACACGTGGTATATGGGTGATCTTTCTGGCGGTAAAATGATAAAAGAAATAATTAAAGCTCCGCATAGCAGTTTGGAATTCGATAATCCAGAAGAACTTAAAAGAAATATACTATCAAAAATAAACCATGATTATATTGATGAAGTTAATGTTGCATTTGATTGGGCAATAAAAATTATGAAAGAATACGACGAGGAACTAATCAATGGCAACTAATTTAAATACGTTTAAAAACGTAACAGCTAATTTGACAGCATCAAATACTACTTTATATACTGCTCCTTCTGGATACACTTCTATCGTTCTTATGGCGCAAGTTACTAACATAACAACAAGTGCGGCTAACGTCGTCTTTGGTTGGAATAACGTGACAACGAACACAGAATTGGTTTATAATTTATCTGTTCCACCAAATGATGCTGTTAATGTATTAACCGGAAAGTTAATTTTACAAAATGCTCATAGCGTTTATGCTTCAGCAAGTTCAACAAGCACATTAAAATTAACATTAAGCGTTCTCGAATCATTAAACTAAGGCAATTATTAAATGGTAAAAACAGTTACTGGATATACATATTTAAAAGTACCTGGAACTCTTTCAGTAAATACTGTTTCTGCTAATGGAGCAAATGGAATAGCCGGACAAGCATTATTTTCTAATGGTTCAGGAACTTATTGGGCGAATAGTTATAATGTAGTAGTTAATTCCGTTCCTGTTTCTACAATTTCTGCTGGTAATGGGCTTATTCAAAATGTCGTTAGTAACACTGCTACAATTTATGTTAATGCCAACACTGGGCTTGTTGCTAATACAAGCGGTCTGTTCGTTAATGCTGCATACGTAGCTGTCAATACTGCTGCTCAATATACTTGGACTAATACTCATACATTTTCTAATGCAATATATGCAAATACAGTTAATGCTGCTTCGTTTACAGTAGGAACTGGATTTGTTGCTAATACAACAGCACTAGTTGCTAACACTGATATTACATTAACAATTAATAATAAACAATTAAAATTTGCCACTGTTAATGCTTCTGCTTATGCTTATTTTATTCAACAAAGCGACGATAACTTCGTATTTTATACAACAAATACTGCTTATGGTACAAGACCAGTATGGTCTATTTTTGCTAATAGTATCACTAGTAATTTAAACTTTTCTGCTCCAGTAAACTTCGCTGCCAACGTTGGTGCCATAACTTCTAATGGAACAACAGGAACCGCTGGTCAAGTTTTAACATCAAACGGCACTTCTACTTATTGGTCAACAGCAACTGCAGTTGCAACTGTTAATACTGCTGCTCAATATACTTGGACTAATACTCATACGTTTCAAGCGAATGTTTCGTTTACTGGAAATGGCGTCGGCCTTTCCACAAATACAGGTGCTATATATTTTAATCAGATGTCCGATGCCAATTGGAAAATTGGCAGAAATACTGGTGGCACCACAAAATTATATTACACAAACAACAGCCTTGATATTATAGCAGCAAACTCTAACCTTGAAGGTATTGCATTAGGTTTTACTGGCAATTCATATTTGGAGACAGGTTACGCAGGAACATTTACTAGACTCCCTATTTATGTTGGCAATACTTCTGTAAACTTGGCCATAAATTCTACATCAATAGTCGGAAATAATATTTCAATTGCTTCTTCTAATACATCAGTTTTTTATAATTATAATGGTCAAGTAAATGCTTCTGCTGGTCAATTTTTATCCAATGCTTATGCTGCATTAAGTGGTTATGGTGGCAACTATTTAGCATTCGGTCAACAGACAAATTTTCATCAATGGATTCAATCTGGATATTCATCAGCAGCT
>Ga0208872_1001717_pt1 | contig 13229 bp, 15 predicted proteins | sample CryBogCBH12Aug08_FD_185508 | JGI IMG/M metagenome (GOLD analysis project Ga0208872, IMG submission 185508) | Freshwater microbial communities from Crystal Bog, Wisconsin, USA - CBH12Aug08 (SPAdes) | ecosystem: Environmental > Aquatic > Freshwater > Lake | place: Crystal Bog, Wisconsin, USA...
AGCGCCGTGCCAATGAGCAAAGACGACACGATGCTGCCGACGGAAAAACTCACGTCCCACATCTGCCGCCACCAGCGTTCCGGGCGCTTGCTGCGAAATTCAATCGCCACCGCGCGGAAAATCAGCGCGGCGAGCAGCAGCATCAGCGCGAGGTAAAAACCGGAAAATGCCGTCGCATAGACATTCGGAAACGCGGCGAACAGCGCGCCGCCGCCGGTGACCAGCCAGACTTCGTTGCCGTCCCAAACCGGCCCGATGGAGTTAAGCATGACACGACGCTCCTCGTCTTTGTTCGTGAACAGATGCAGCGCCCCGATGCCGAGGTCGAAGCCGTCGAGCACGGCGTAGCCGGTCAACAAAACGCCGACGAGAATAAACCAGATGGTATTGAGATCGAGGTGCATGGCGTGATTTAGTTTTTGGTGGGCAGCGCGAGTTTGCCGGACGGAATCAAATCCGCGTCATCCGGGCCGTGCTGGATTTTGTCGTTGAGCAGATATATGAAAACGGCGAACAACAGCGAATAAATCAGCGTGAACAAAATCAGCGATGACAAAACGACATTTGCTTTCACCACGGCGGACAATCCGGCGGGTGTTCGCATCAAGCCATAAACAATCCACGGTTGCCGCCCAACTTCGGCGGCGAACCATCCGAGCTGATTGGCGAGCTGCGGGCCAAGCACGGAGAAAACCAGAATCCACAGCAGCCAGCGGCGTTCGTGCAGCGTGCCTTTGCGGAAGTATAAAAAGCCCAAAGCCGCCACCGCAATCAGCGTGAAGCCGATGCCGACCATCGCGTGAAAAAACAGAAACGACGGCGTGACGGGCGGGCGATCTTCCGGCTTAAACTCGTTCAGCCCGATGACCGGCGTGTGAAAATCGTTGTGCGTGAGAAAGCTCAACATTCCCGGCGCGGACAGGCCGATGACCTTTTCATTTTTCTCATCCGGCCAGCCGAGCAGCACGAGCGGCGCGTTGGAAGTGGTTTCGTAAAGTCCCTCGAAAGCGGCGAGCTTGGCCGGCTGATTTTTTTCCAAACCCTGCGCGCTCTTGTGGCCGGTGACGGCTTGCAGAAACGTCGAGACGAGTGCCACCGTCAAACCAATTTTCAGCGATTTGCGGGCGAACTCAATGTGTTTCCCTTTCAGCAAATACCACGCACTGACGCTCACCACGAGAAATGAGCCGGCGCACCACGCGCCGCAAATGGTGTGGAACAAGCGGTCAAGCATTGAGGGATTGAAAACGAGTTGCCAAAAATCAGTGATTTCCGCCCGCGCGTGCATTCCCTCGCCGACGATGTGATAACCGGCGGGCGTTTGCATCCAGGAATTTGCCACGACAATCCACACGGCGCTGAAATGCGCGCCGAGCGCCACCATGCACGTCGAAAAAAAGTGCAGCTTGCGTCCGACCTTGTTCCAGCCGAACAACAGCACCGCGAGAAAGCCAGATTCGAGGAAGAAGGCAAAAATGCCTTCCGCTGCGAGCGCGCTGCCAAACACGTCGCCGACAAATCGCGAATACGTCGCCCAATTTGTGCCGAACTCGAATTCCATCACAATGCCCGTCGCCACTCCGATGGCAAAAGTCAGCGCGAACACCTTTGTCCAGAACCGCGCCATCTGGTGATACAACGTGTTGCCCGTGCGCAACCACGCGCCTTCCATCAGCACGAGCATGATGCCCAGCCCGATGCTCAATGGCGGGTAGATGTAGTGAAAGGCAATCGTTGCGCCGAACTGAATTCGTGAGAGGGTTAAAACATCCATAACAAGGCATTAAAGTTCTACTAAATTTGCGCGCTGCCAACCGTTTTTTGTTCTGCTGGCAAAGGTATTGGTTTTGCTGAATCTCATAAGAAACTGTCTAATCATTGATGGCTTGGAATTCAGGTTGTCAGTTTCAAAAAAAGAATGGCGAGCAGCGACGCAATGCTGACAAACAGCCACAAGGTCAGTCCTGTTACTACCGTGCGCCAACCAACCGCCCGCAACGCGCGGAGCGAAAGCGACGTGCCGATCAGGAACAGCACGAGAATCATGCCCCGGCGCGCGATTTCCGAAAGCTGCGGCGACCAGGTCGAAATGACCGGCACATAACTCCGCAGCAGTGACGCCAGCAGAAAAAATCCGATAAACCACGGCACGGCAATTTTGAAATGTTTGTTCTGCCGCGAAACTTCCACGCCCGCGCCCACCGGTTTCTGCCGGGTAAGGCCGAAGGCCAGCGCTAGCGTCAGCGGCACGATCCAGAGTGTGCGCGACAGTTTGACCGCCGTGGCGGTCGTCAATGCGTCCGGCCCGTAGCTCATGCCCGCGCCGACCACCGAGGAAATATCGTGGATCGCTACGCCCGCCCACAGGCCGAATTGCGCCTGGCTCAAATGCAACAAATGACCGGCCAGCGGAAAAATGTAAAGCGCAACGGCGTTCAGCAGAAAAATTGTGCCGATGGACACGGCGATTTCCGCTTCCGAAGCACCGATGACCGAACTCACGGCAGCGATGGCCGAGCCGCCACAGATGGCGGTGCCAACCGAAATGAGCGTGCTGGTTTTGCCGTCGAGCGCGAGCTTGCGCCCCAGCCAGTAGCCGAGCAACAGCGTTGCCCCAATGGTTGCGGCGGCAAATACCGAACCGTTGAGTCCCAAACGCAGCACCATCGGCAGGTTCATGCCAAAGCCCAGCAGCACCACGCAAATTTGCAACAGCCATTTGGTGACGTGGTGATTCCAATGTGCGAACGGATGTCCGATCAAAAGCGCGAACAAAATGCCCGCCACCAACGCGGTCGGCGGCGACGCCCACAGCATCAGACAGATGACCACAACCGCCAGCGCGAAGACTTTGGCGCGCTGACCGGGACTGGCCGCCGGTTTGGGTCGTTGCTGGTCGTCTTTCAATTTGTCGGCTGGAACTGGATTCATGTTGGCCGCAGCAGTTCGGCGGCATACGCCACGCAGGTTTCACACGGATGCACTTTGGCCGCGCGCAGTTCCCGGCAGTAGCGCGAGCCGAGCCGCGCGGCGAAATTTTTGCTTCAATGCTTCCGCCCGGCCGGGTGCGACCATGCAGGCCGCGTGCAACGCACCACAGAGTCCGTCCGGTGCCCGGCCACCGCCAAACGGTTTGAGATCCGCGAGCGCTATGGACGTGTCGCCGGAAACTTCGCGCCACGCATGAAGAACGGCTTGGGCGCAGTTGAGCCGTTCCGGCGGCTGCCGGAAAACTTTCAGGGCGTGTTCTTTCATAGAATTACGATAGGGCTGGAGGAAATAGTTTGGGAACCGGATCATTTGCCACCGGCTTTGCCGACAATTTCTTCCGCCCGCCCATACGAGCCGAGGTTGAAGGCATTGATATAGCCCATGCCTTTCAATTTGCTTTTTGCCATGCCGCTGCGCATCCCGCTCGCGCAGTGCAACAGCAGCACCTGGTTTTTGTCCTTCACGCGCTTCGGCAGGGCGGTTTCAATTTCGTCCAAGGGAATGTTGATGGCGACGGATAGATGACCGGAGTTGAATTCGCCGGGACTGCGCACGTCAATCACCAGCGCGCCGTTTTTCAGTTTTTCAAGCGCGTCTTTGGCTGAAATTTGACCGGATTTTTTCATCATAAAAAAGACCGCGACGACTGCCGCGATGATTAAAGTGGTTGTCCAATTCATAGGGTTAATCCTCGTCGTCATCATTCCCGGCTTCACCAAGTTGTTTTCTAAAAAAGTTCTTTACCGGGCAATGGCCGGTGATGCCGGAGACAACCAAATACGCGCTCACCAGAAACGTCAGCAGCAGCCACCATTGACTGACCACTTGCGACAGCCAGACGCTAATGAGGATCAGTGCGCCGGCCAGAATCCAAACCAAGCTGTTCAACAACCTGTTCATGCTGGCATTGAGCCGCCAATCGGAAAAAAGTTACAATAAAGACCTGCCATCCGATTTCTTGCCGAGAACAAGCCAATCCGAAGGCTCATGTCTGAAGATCGCCACCGGGCGTTCTGAACCGGGTTTCAATCAGCCAGAACACAACAGCAGCTATGGCGGCGAGAATCACAAACCAGCCCCAATCCGGCACGCCGGTAATGTCTGGCAGCCGCACTTTGCCCATCGCCGCGACTGTCTGGATATGCGCTTCAACCCAGGTAAAGCTCAACGCGTAAAGCACACCGCCCGCCAGCATCCCCACGAAACCCACTATCGCGTGAAGACTGCCAGTGGCCATTGCCGCCACACCTGTGCCGGGACAATAACCGTAAAGCACCATGCCAGCGCCGAAAAGCGTCGCGCCCAGCACCACGCCAAGCATGTTCGCGGGTTTGATATGGTATTGTGCGTGGCCGGAGCTTTTCAGCAGCAGCACGCCGATGCCACCGACAATGATGGCGGTGAACATGACCTTAAGGACGGTAAAATCTTTGAACCGAAATTGGTTCACAATCACGTTATAGTTGGCGACGCCGCCGCGATGTAGCAGGACGCCAAAAATGATGCCCACGGGAAGGGCGAGCCAGCGGGCGGCTTCAGCAGAAACGGGAAAATTCATGATTTGAGGAATTTGAGGTTGGTTTTATTTGGAAGCCGTCGCTGGTTTGCGAAAGAGAATAAGCGCCGTCACAACACCGGATGCGAACATTGTCAGGAAAAAGGTCCAACTACTCAGCGCCAACTGGAGCGAACCGCTGATGCCGTGTCCGCTCGTGCAACCGCCAGCCATGCGTGCGCCGAACATGATGATGACGCCGCCGAGGAAGGCCGCCACGAACCGCTTCGCAGTCGAACCACCGAATTGCTTTTGCCAGGTGGCTGGAACTTTCTCCAGTCGAAACGAGTGGCTGACCAACACACTCAACAAGCTTCCAATAAACGTGCCCATCAGCAGCAACATTCCACCGTTCCATTTGAGCGGGTTTTTTGCCCAATAGGCGTTGTGCGCCACGCCCTCGCTACCCATGACGGGCAGCGCGCAAACGCTGGAGGCCGAGGATAAGGCCGTTGAAATGCCCAGAGGTTCATCCAGGACGCCGAACGCGATCCAACTCAAAACGCCTATGCCGATGCCAACGATGTAAGGATTCCAGCGTGCTTTGGCTTCGGCCCGGTCGGTGCCGCCGATTGTTTTGGAGGAATAATTCGTTTCTTTCATACTTTGCCGTATTGAGCCGCCATGAGTCCGAAAGTTACAAAACTTTTGCCACCGGGGACAATTTAAGGACAATCATTCGGGACGCGAACAGGTCGTCGTAAGCAAAACGGCAGCAAGGTCACTTCGCGGGAAATTTTTCTTTCCACTTTTTGCGCAGCGTGTTGTGCATCTTTTCACGGAATTGCACCGGCATCGCATACGGCTGGCCGTCCTTGAAGAGCGTGATGGTCTGGCGGATGTTGTCCACGACCACCTGGCAGGGATTGCAACCCGCCATGTGCTTCTCGAACTCGACGCAGACAGCCGGATCAACCGTGCCATCCACATACTCATTCAACATCGCCAGTAGTTCTTCGCACTTCATGGTTTTTGTCTTTTTGAAGACCGAGCCGCCAGCCGGTCGAAAGTTACAGGGTATTTCAGGAAATAATTTCTCATTCGTGGTGGTGATGCGACCGGACCAACAGCCGGTCCGGGTCGCCCAGCACACGGGTCAAATCCTCGCGCAACTGTAACCGGGCGCGGAGCAAGCGCACCTTTACGTTGCCTTCGCTCAAATCAAGCGCGACGGCGGTTTCCTGAATAGATAAACCTTCCACGTCGCGCAGCAAAAAGACCAGTCGATGCTTTTCATCCAGCCGCGTCAACGCTTCGTCCAGCAAACGGCGGACTTCGTTTTGCTCCACAAGATGTTCCGGCGATTGCCGCCAGTCGGCGATGAATTCCGGGTGCGGAATGGAATTCAAATCATCGGATGGCTCCGTCGCCTCTTCCAAGGAAACGGTGTTCAGTCCTTTTCGTTTGCGGATGATTTTGAGTGCCGCATGACTCGCGATGCGCAGCACCCAGGTTGAAAAACTCGCCTCACCGCGAAAGCCTTCAAGATTTTCCAGCACGCTTAAAAAGGTTTGCTGGGTGACATCTTCGGCGTCGTGTTCCTGCCGCAGCATACGCATGGCCAGGCCGAAAACGCGCTGCTCGTAGCGGTTGGTCAACGCCTCGAAAGCATCTAACTCGCCCGCTTTGGCCAGGTACACCAGCTCAACGTCTGGTGTTTCGGGGGTGAGTGAAATAGCCATGGAATTTGACAACGTGATTATATTTGCCTAACTAGTTACAGCAAGCTGCAACTTTGCAAGCATATCTTTATGTCAAAATCAACGTCGTTTCCAACCATGACCAAGCTGGCCCTTGAACGTGTCGCCATGATCTTCCGCGCACTTGGGGAAGTAAACCGACTCAAATTGATTATTGCCACGGAAAAAGGAGGAAGTAGTGTATCGCAATTGATGGCGACCACCGGCTTATCCCAAGCCAATGTTTCCAAGCATCTCAAAGTGCTCGCTGACAGTGGTATCCTCATTCGCTGTAGGCAGGGAAAATATGTAATTTACTCCACCACCAATTCAGCTGTTCTTATGATGTGCGAAAAAGTTTCCAAAGCGAGTTGCAAATAAAAAGCAAAGAGGTTTTAGTATCAAGAAATATTATACTATCAAGGTTGTGCCACCTCAATTTTAAATGGGGCAATTCTTGTTGTTTTTTATTGATGCCATGTTTTATTTAAGTCAGCCAGAATTTTTCGGAAGTTGAGTGCAGCCTCCGAGGGGACTAACTTTTATCCGGTCATCCAAGAGTTAAACGCGGGTGACCGGTTAATCTACCCACAGTTCCTCCAAGCCGAGGCCCGTGATCGTCAGTTACATCGGGCGAGTAGCTGTAGACGCATCGGCCCGTTTGAATTCTATGCCAGTGCATTGAGCGCTGATTTCCATCAGTAGGTTAAGTTCAGACCCACTATGGATGGCATAAAACCCCGTCTGTTCTGTCTGCTGGGCTTGGATGATTTCTTCTATGGCAAAGCTTTCCCACAACGCGCCATGTTTGGAATTTTTCAATAATTCGGTAGCCGAGGAGATGCCGCACAACGTATGGAATAGGCCGGAGTAGCGGAAATATATTTTGTGCGTTTTGACCAGCAGCTTACCCAGATTGGGCTACCACGGTAGCAAGCGACGAATCATATACGTTTGCTCCAGTGCATCCAGATACGCGCGCGCAGTGTGGGGGCTATCCCCAACGAAGCGGCAATCTCGCTTCCGTTCAATAACTGTGCATGAAAGTGAGCCAGCATGGTCCAAAACCGTCCCATGTGCCTCGGTGAAAGGCCAAACCCCAGCTCGGCCAAATCCCGTTCAAAAAACGTGCGAATGAAACTTTGCCGCACTCCACATTGTTTTCTTTATCCGATACCAGAATGGAATGCGGAAACCAACCTCGTTGCCCTAGTTTTTCCTTTGTCCCGGACGGCAATTTGTCGAGATTGAACACCGCTATTTCGATAATTTCAACTCGGCCGCACGCGTTTCGGCTGTCTGGCGCGAAAACTCGGGTGAGGCGTTGCCGAGAATTAGTAACGTGGCCGGTTGCTCCGCGCGATCGGCCAGCAACCGCAACACTAGGAATAACTCCGGCTACTGTTGGACTTCGTCAATCACTACCAATTCTCGCAACCTCTGCAATGCAGTGATGAGATCTACCATGATGTGTGCCACCACGGGATCTTCCAGTCCAAAATACTATGGGTGTCCGGCAGGAATCATATGTCGAGCCGTGGTGATATTGCCTTATTGACAGGGTCCCAGCCGGGCGAAGACCTAATTACGAGCCAAGACTTTTGTTACTCTATCAAAATAATGCTTTCAAATAATCTCCGAATCGCTTTTTTTTATTGGCCGCCTAATTGCATTTGCCCTTGCCGGCAAATCACCATGTCTCTGCTCCTAACGCTCCGGTCGGTAAACTTTGCTTGGAACAAATTCAAACCATCCAACTAACGAAAGGAGTCTAACTATGGCAGTTCTAACCATTCCCCTGGGTAAGGTCGTCATTACCCCGAACGCCCTCGACCAATTAACCCCGGCGGACATCCAGTTTGCGTTGCAACGCCATCAGGCGGGCGATTGGGGCGATCTGGGCGAAGAAGATTGGAAAACCAACGACGCGGCAATCACCAACGGGTCGCGGCTCTTGTCTAGCTATCGCACCGCTAGTGGCGTGACCTTTTGGATCATCACTGAAGCTACCCGGGAGGCAACGACCATCTTGCTGCCGGATGATTATTGAAACACGGGCGATTCTCACGAATCGCCTTTTTATTTGCCCGTGCTGGCAAAGCGACACGTCTGCCCGCTCGGCACTCACCGTTTTAACCTTTCCCTTGGGTTCATTAACAAACAACCAACGAAAGGACACATATGAAAACGGTTAATGGCGCGATCGCACGCGTCGCGTTGTATTATCGGGAAGGTAAATCAGACAAAGTATATCAGGTCGCCATCGAACCGGCGGGAAGCCAGTTTGTGGTCAACTTCGCCTACGGGCGGCGGGGCGCCACCCTGACCACGGGAACCAAAACTACTTCGCCGGTGGATTATCCCGTCGCGCAGAAAATCTACGCCAAACTGGTCGGAGACAAGCAAGCCAAAGGCTACCATGAAGGCGAGTATGCCCCGTCGTATCAGCACGCGGAAAAACAAGCCTCCGGCATTCTGCCGCAGTTGCTCAATCCCATTGAAGCCGCCGAGGTGGAATTACTCCTGTGCAATGACAGTTATTGCGCTCAGGAAAAATTCGATGGCAAACATCTGCTGGTGCGCAAGCAGGACGATGGACTAACAGGCATTAACAAAAAAGGCTTCGTGGTTGGCCTGTCGCAGACGGTAGCGAAGGAATTGGGGCAGGTGCCCGGCAGCTTCATTCTCGATGGGGAAGCCATCGGCGAGGACTACCACCTCTTCGATCTGTTGGAACATAACGGTGAAAACTTGCGCGGCTTGCCGTATCGAATCCGGCTGGCGCGGTTGTTGGATCTACTGCTGTTGGGCCGGATGGACTCCAAATATGTCCGGCTGGTAACGACCGCGTTCAGCATCCGGCAAAAAACGGAGTTGTACCACCGGTTGCGGCAGGAAAATCGCGAAGGCATTGTGTTCAAGCGGTTGGACGCGCCGTATGTGCCGGGCAAGCCCAGCTGCGGCGGATCGCAATTAAAGTTCAAGTTCGTAGCCACGGTGTCAGCCATCGTAGCCAAGGTGAATACCCAGCGTAGTGTCGAGGTCAGCCTGTTGCAGGGACGAAGTTTCGTTTCGTGCGGCAATGTCACCATCCCGGCTAATCAGGAAATTCCGCCGGCAGGGGCGATTGTTGAGGTGCGATACCTCTATGCCTATCGGGACAGTCTCGCGTTGTATCAGCCGGTTTATCTTGGCGTGCGCACGGATGTTGCCACCGACGAATGCACGGTCGCGCAACTGAAATTTAAGGCGGAGTAATCTTCAGCCGGTCACCCGGTTAGGGTGGCCGGTTTTTTACTTTGCCGGTCGCGGCAAGTCCCCACGTCTCCCGCTTATCCTGCCTCCAACATACGCTACATCGTGGAACCATCCGGTTCATTCACAAACAAAAACAACATAGGAGTCAATTATGAATAGCAAATCGTACGATCGCATTACCGAGCGTATCGTCAGCCTGCTGGCGCAGGGGACGGTGCCGTGGCACAAACCGTGGCGGGTCCAGACCGGCCTGCCGCGCAATCTTATCACACAAAAACCGTATCGCGGCATCAACGTGTTCCTGCTCCTGGCGCTGAATTATGAATCGCCCAACTGGCTCACGCTCCGTCAGGCCAATGCACTGGGCGGCCAGATCAAGCCGGGCGAAAAGTCCTGCCCAGTGGTGTTCTGGAAACCGATGCCAGTGAAGGATAAGGAAACCCAGGAAGATAAAAAAATTCCCTTCCTCCGCGTGTATCACGTGTTCAACGTGGCGCAATGCACCGGCTTGCAGCATCTGCCACCGCCGGATGAATCCGCGTTTATTCCGACCGTGCCGTCGGAGTTGGTGGCCAATATGCCGCAACGTCCCATCATCAAACACGGGATGGCGGCCGCCTATTATTCGCCAACGCAAGACCTCGTCGGGATGCCGGATCGCCAGCGGTTCGAGACGAACGATCATTATTATGGAACCCTGTTTCACGAGTTGGTGCATGCGACGGGCCATGAGCAACGGTTGCATCGGGCCAGTCTGATGGAACGGAATGGGTATGGTTCGGATCCCTATGCCAAAGAGGAATTGATCGCCGAAATAGGGAGTGCGTTCCTGTGCGGTTACGCTGGCATCGTGGACCGCACCATTGACCGTTCGGCGGCCTACCTCGAAAGCTGGCTGAAACAGTTGCAGGCCGACAAAACGCTCATCGTGCAGGCGGCAGCGCAGGCGCAGAAAGCCGCGGATTTCATTCTGGGCCAAAAACCGGAACCACCAACCGCGGCCAGCATGCCGCCAATCCCGGCGCCCGGCAACAGGGAAGAGGTGCCGGCATGAAGGAGATCCAACCGCAGGAGTTTAAGGTCATGTCCCTGCGGGAATGTCCGGTGCCGAGCGATATGTTGGTGTGCGAGACCCCACAGCAAGTTGCCGATTACTGGCGGTTGCACATCGCCACGGCGGCGCACTTCAATCCCGAATGCGAGTGCATGGTGGTGCTGATGTTAAACACCCGCAAGCGGGTCAAAGGCCATCAGTTGGTCTCCATCGGCACGATGGATACGATTCTCGCCCATCCGCGAGAAGTCTTTCGTTGCGCCATCATTGCGGCGGCGGCTTCGATCGTGGTCGTCCACAATCATCCGAGCGGGGAAAGTACCCCGTCGGAAGCCGACATCAAGGTGACGCGGGATCTGCTGCGCGCTGGTCAGCTCTTGAAAATTGAGCTGGTGGACCATGTGGTGATCGGCAACCAAAACCATAGTTCCTTGAGAGAACTTGGGTATTTCTATACCTGAACACAAACCCCGACCAGAAATGGCCGGGGTTTTTTACCAAGGTATTGCCGGACGGCAAGCTTCAGGCGGGCACGAGTTCAATCCGCACCTTGCGACCGAGCGCACGGGCGGCTTTGCCGAGTGTGTTAAGCGTGACCGAGGAATTGGACGCATCCAGCAACCGGTCCACCGCCGCGCGGCTGGTTTTCATCCGAGCGGCCATTTGCGTTTTGGTCAGGGCTTCTTTTTTCAAGAGGTGATCTAATTGGAGGCTCAAGGCCTGCTTTAGCGCGCGCGCCTCGACTTCGCCGAGGATGCCTTGATCCTTCAGGAAATCCTGGAAGTCACCGCCGCGATGCATGTTTTTTTTGCTCATAGGTTTTGCAGGCATAGTTTTTTACGTTTCTTCGCCAGCTGCAGTTCATCTGACGGCGGCTTTTGTGATTTTTTGATGAATCCGTGCAACAGCACGATCTTCTGGTTCACCAGCGTGAACAGCGTTCGCGCGATGCGATTATCCAGCCGGGAACGGACTTCCAAAATCCCGTCCCCCAGATTGTCAACCAGCGGCTTGCCGAGCGGCTAGGCGTATTGCACCGTCAAAATATCGGTGCCAATGATCTGGCAATCGTCTTTGGACAATTCTTTCAGCCATGCTCGCACCGGTTCATTGCCGGTGGCCGTCTGGAAAAAGACGACTTTGAGCGGGCGTTCAGCTTTCATCTGTTAGGTAGTGTATCAGAAGTGATACGCATGTCAAGTGGGTTGTCGACCGGAAGAATCCTGTCCGGGTAAAGTAGCGGTCTTGCATGCTGTTGTAGACAAACTTGATTCCAGACGGAAAACCAATTGCCAAATCGTGTAGTTTGCCACGAGAAAATCAGAATTATTTTGGAATTGTTTCCGAGCCGTTGCTCGCCCGGATTGACTTACCCACCGAAGTGTCGCCGGAAGGAATCCTCGAGATGCGTAGCGCACAGACTGGGGAAAGTTCTGCGCAAGTTCGGGAACGGGTGTTTGCCACACAAAAAATCAAAGCGCGAGAATTACAAAAAATTAATTAACAATTCTAGAGTGGGATCGCACGAGTTTAAATCTTTCTGCAAATTAGATGTAACTACACGCGACCTAATCAAACTTGCAATGACAAGATATATCTTAATTGCGCGGCCTTACGATCGGATTTTGAAAGCGGCACGAACGATTACTGACTTAGTAGCTTCGAAAAAACACTACGCATCACGTCCGCTAAGCGATTCAATATCGAACGCTTGACCGCAGATGTGGGTTAAGTAGTTGGAATTCGTGCTGCGAACCAAGTAAGTTGATCATCGCTGCTTTCCACGCGTAAATCACCTCTGTGGGCTAATAAGATTTCGCAAGCGAGACTTAACCCCAAGCCAGTTCCTTCCACATTTCCACTGCGTGCGGGATCGGCACGATAAAAGCGTTCAAAAATACGTTCGCGGTCGGTTAGTGGAATTGACGTGCCAGTGTTAGCAATGCGCATCAAGATATGATTTGGCTCCTTCAGCAATTGGAATCGAATTAAGCCACCATCGTGATTGTATTTGATGGCATTGCTCGCGAGGTTTTGCAACGCCTGTTCCAGAAGATCTGGGTCGGCGTTGACATGGATGTCGGGGGGAATCTGGCTTTCGATTTTTAGCTTTGGGGCTTGTGCCTGGCAATCTTCGGCAACATTGGCGAGCAACGTACTCAAATCAACCGACTGGAGTTGCAACTGAAGCTGCCCTGCATCCGCGAGTGACAGCAACAGAAGTTTTTGTACAATCGCTTTGAGCCGGCTGATTTCGTCCAGCAAGCTGCTGTATACTTCTTGTTGTGGAGAGTCGGGCGGTGAGTTTACCAGAGCCTGCTCCAATTCCATTTGCAGCCGGGCCAGCGGCGTTTTCAATTCATGCGAGGCATCGGCGCTGAAGCGCGTGGCTTGCTGGAAACTTGTTTCCAGACGCGCCAGCATTTCGTTAAAGACGGTGACGAGCCGGTTGAATTCCTGTTCGTGTGTCATTGTGGGAATACGCTGGTCCAAGCCTTGCGCAGTGACCTGCTCAACTGCTTGTGTGAGCATGGCCACGGGACGCAACGCGCGCTTAGCCACCAACCACGCACTGCCTGCCACGAGTAACAAAACGACCGCCAATGCGACTAGATACGTGTTGCGCAAAGTCGCCATGCGATCCTTGAATTCACCCATGTCTGCCGCCAAAATGAGTGTTACATAAGGATTA
>Ga0208872_1001719_pt1 | contig 13219 bp, 16 predicted proteins | sample CryBogCBH12Aug08_FD_185508 | JGI IMG/M metagenome (GOLD analysis project Ga0208872, IMG submission 185508) | Freshwater microbial communities from Crystal Bog, Wisconsin, USA - CBH12Aug08 (SPAdes) | ecosystem: Environmental > Aquatic > Freshwater > Lake | place: Crystal Bog, Wisconsin, USA...
GTCCTTACCCGAATGCTGTTGATAATATTGCGGCTGCGCGGGCCCAGAATAAAAAGGAAAAGCACTAATGCGTCCTATCGTTATCACTGCCGGCCCTCTTGCCGCCGCCTCTGCAGTAGGTATTGCCGCCAACCAGGTGGTGACTGGCGCGGCAAATATGACGCTTACTTCCTCTACTGTCACCCTTGATGTTCCTCGCCGCGTTCTAATTACTAACGTCGGCAATGATACGGGCATAACCTTTACGATTACGGGCACGACGTTTTGGGGTGTTACTATCTCTGAGACAGTGACCGGAACGAGCGGCAGCTCTGTCGCAACAAATAACGACTTTGCTACCGTCACAAGCATCAAGACAAGCGGCTCAACGAGCGCAAGCGGCGCGTCTGCCGGCACAAATGGCGTGGCAGGAAGCAGCTGGGTGCGCTTTGACGAGTGGTCACCGTCTAACATTTCAATTCAATGCACCGTAAGCGGCACTGTTAACTACACGCTGCAGTCTACCCTTGATGATCCAAATAGCGCGACAAATCCTGTAGCAATTGGTTCAGTGACCTGGGTTAACTCATCTGACACCGCTGTTGTTAGTGCAAGTGCTACAAAGCAATCAAACTTCTTGTTCGCGCCAATTTATGCCCGTGTCGTTATAAATAGCGGCACTGGTTCAGTGACGACGACGTTTGTTCAAGATAGCAATGGACCATACTAATGGCCACGGGCGGACTATCTACGACAACCGGCCTTCCTAACGGCTCAGGTCTTACTCAAACGACTGGGACATCTGTCGGCGGCGGGTTAACAAATTAATAAGGGGAACAGATGTCTAACCTTCCGATATCAGGATTAGCGGCGGGTGCAGCTGTATCTGCCACAGATGTCGTCCCTAATGTTCAGACTACAGGTGTCGGTCCGGTTCAGACAACGGCGGCTCAGCTCAAGACGTTTATGAGCGCGTCACCTTATTTTACGGGTAATGTCGGCGTCGGAACATCAAGCCCACAGGCTCACTTCCAAGTAACATTAGAAACAGGTTTGTCTGGTTTTTATGCCGACTCGTATCAAGACACTAGCGTTTATCATTATTATTCTGAGTTACGAAATATAAATACTCAGGGGTATGGTGAAGGTTTTTATTCTTCTTATGGACGAGGGTCGTATTCTTCTCCTGCAGTTACTCAAGTATTGGATACTCTTGGATACTTTGGCTGGGGTGCATATAGCAATTCAACAAGTCCTAATGCTTTTAATGGGTTTGACTACAGCACGGCAATAGCTGCTATTGTTGATACCACGCCAACAGGGACAGGAACAACCGCAGCACTAACACCCTCTGCTATTGTATTTATGACACAAGGCCTACCAGTAGGCGGGTCAACAACAACAACTCCTTATGAGAAAATGCGCCTATCAAGCGCAGGTAATTTGGGTATTGGGACGATTAGTCCTGGCACGCTTCTTACTGTCGCTGGTCCTATTTCTGTTAAAAGCCCAAGCACAATAAACGCCTCAACATATACTGTCGCCTCGACTGATGCGTCTCTTATTTTTACGACGACAGGCTGCACGGTGACAATGCCTGCCGCTTCTTCCTATCCAGGAAGAGTTCTTAATGTTAAAAATGTTTCCGCTATTGCTGTTAATAGCGCGTCGTCGAACATTGTCCCTCTTGCCACCACAACAGCGGGAACGGCAATATTGTCTGCAAGCGCCGGCAAGTGGGCAATTCTACAGTCTGACGGAACAAACTGGGTAATAATGGCGTCTAACTAAGGATAAGCAATGTCTACCTCAGGGACATACACATTTAATCCGTCTCTGGGTGAGCTGACAGTATACGCTTACCAGCTGATTGGTGTTCGCCCTACGGCTCTTTTGCAGGAACATATAGATGTTGCTCGTGTCGCAACGAACATGATGTTCACGCGATGGAGCAATCAGGGCGTTAATCTTTGGCAAGTGACATCGACAACTCAAGCCTTAACTCAGGGAACTGCAACGTATTCTGTATCTGCAAATACGGTTGTAATTCTTGATGCATATGTCACTGTTACAAATGGATCGGTTAATACTGACAGAATAATTTTACCGATAAGCAGGACTGAGTATTTGTCTTTCCCCAACAAAGCACAGCAAGGTTTCCCTACGACTTATTGGTTTAATCGTCTTCTTTCTCCTACAATTACTCTTTGGCCTGTCCCAGATGGAAACGAAGCATCTTTAACATATTACAGTGTATTGCGTCTGCAGGATGCTAACATGAACGGCACCGAGCAGGTGGACATACCGCCTATTTGGTTAGAGGCAATGGCATATGGGTTGGCAGAGCGTCTGGCTCAGATTTGGGCACCAGATAAATTGACGTTTTTGAAACCGATGGCTGACGAGGCTTATTCAATAGCTGCAGCTCAAAACATAGAAACGGCGCAACAATATATTTCGCCACAAATTAGTGGGTATTTCAGGTAATGGCTTATGTTTATTGCCATTTTAAGGAAGATAATATGGAGCCATTCTATGTTGGAATTGGCCGAACAAAAAAACGCGCTTTTGATATGAGGGGCCGCTCTTCTTGGCATAAAAGCATTGTAAATATTCACGGTATACAAATTGAAATTATTGATGAAGTTCCAACTTGGGAAATTGCCCAATGGTGGGAAAAACGGTGGATTAAAACCTTAAAAAATATTGGCTATAACATTGCAAACATGACACCTGGTGGAGACGGCGGTCCTACCTGGACTGGCCGCAAACATTCTGAAGAAACAAAAAAAAGAATGTCTATTTCTGCAAAAGGAAACAAGGCAAATCTTGGTAAAATATTTTCGGAAGAACACAAAAAAAAATTATCGTTGTCTCAGATTGGAAATAAAAAATCACTTGGAAGAAAAGATAGTGACGAAACGCGTGCGAAAAAATCTAATGCTATGAAAGGAAAAAAATATTCTTTAGGACGTAAAAGAACGCTTGAAGAGCTAAAAAAAGCTTCAGAAGCTATGAAAAAAGTCCATTTAAATAAAACTCCAGAAGAAAGAAGTTTAATTGTAAAGAATGGTCACAAAAAACGTAAAATAAATAAATTATTGTCCATGCAATATTGGGGGGCATAAATGGGTTATGCCTCAAAACTTGGTCGCGCAAGGATAAGCGCACGAAACCCTACAGCAGCTGGCGTATGTGACCGTTGTGGATTTGTTTATTCACACAACAAGCTTTCCTGGCAATTCGATTGGCGTGGGGCTGCGTTATTAAACACACGCATTCTTGTGTGCCAGAGTTGCTACGACACGCCACAACAGCAATTGCGCGCAATCGTTATTCCTGCTGATCCTACGCCAATTCAAAATCCACGCGTGCAAGATTACGCGACGGCAGAAACGAGCACCAGATATACTTCTGGTCAAAATACTGTCGACCCAATTACGGGCATCCCAGTTATTGGCGGAAATGTTCGTGTTACGTCGATACCAACTGGCGGTCTTTTGTTGTTAGAAGACGGTTCTGGCGCTATACTGTTAGAAGACGGCGTAAGCTATCTTGTTCAGGAAAACACTGGGGCGACGGCAACAACAGACGACCGCGTCCTGCAGCAAACAGGCGAGCCTCCTGGCGGATTGAATACGCAACCTGGCACGGATCCTAATGCTCCGGGTGACAATAATCCAGGATTGCCGTATGATTATACGCAAGTTCCCAAGACAGGGCCACTAAACTAATGTCAAACCAGCAGATACCAAATTTGCCGGCAGCCATTTCGCTCAATGGTTCTGAGCAACTTGAGGCTGTCCAGGGCGGAACGTCTGTTCGCGTTACTTCTGCGCAAATCGCCGCATTGAATGGCGGAATTACTGGACCTGCTGGCGTTACAGGTAGCACGGGCCCCACGGGATACACGGGCCCTGCGGGCCCCACGGGAGCTACGGGTGCCGCATCTACTGTAACAGGCCCCACGGGATACACAGGCCCAACGGGACCTACCGGCGCTACAGGCGCTGCCTCTACTGTTACTGGACCCACTGGCGCAACGGGCGCTACGGGAGCACAAGGCGTTGCAGGGGCCACGGGAGCCACGGGAGCCACGGGAAATACGGGCGCTACGGGCAGCACTGGCCCAACGGGCAGCACTGGGCCTCAAGGTATTACGGGCCCCGGCGGAGGCATCGGACCTACGGGTTATACGGGTTATACGGGTCCCACGGGATATACGGGCTATACAGGCCCTACAGGATACACGGGATATACTGGATACACTGGGCCTACCGGCTCTACGGGCATTTCTGGTAATTTATACGCCACGACAAGCTCAACAACTCTTACAATAGGAACTGGCAATCAATCCCTGACTGTAGGAACTGGTCTTTCCTACACTGTCGGGCAGCAAGTTCTGATCGCCTATGACAGCACCCACACAATGGTTGGGTCGCTGGTTTCTTATAACTCCGTCACTGGCGCAATGGTCGTCAATGTTGCGACCACAGTCGGCACGGGCACATTCTCAACTTGGGCAGTCAATCTTAATGGCGCTCCGGGGCCTGCTGGCCCAACTGGATACACTGGACCCACTGGACCTGCTTCTACCATCACCGGCCCTACTGGTTACACTGGATATACTGGACCGACAGGCGCGACGGGTGCCGCGTCAAATATTACGGGGCCTACAGGATACACGGGTTATACCGGGCCTACGGGGTATACTGGATATACTGGGCCTACGGGCTATACAGGGTATACGGGCCCTACGGGCTATACGGGCTATACTGGACCAACAGGGGCCACTGGGGCCACGGGCGCAGGCGGCGCGTTGGGTTATTGGGGTTCTTTCTACGACACCACAAACCAGACGGCGGCAAGCACGACAGCGTCTTATACGGTAAATATTGGAAACACAGATCCAAATAGCAGCGGCGTTAGCATTGTATCTGGCAACAGAATTACTTTTGCGAATGCGGGCGTTTATAATATTCAATATTCTATTCAGTTTCAGAATACTGCGACAACTGGTAATGATAATGTTGACGTGTGGATTAGGGTTAATGGCTCTGATGTAGCGCAGACCAATAGCATTTATTGGATACCTTATAGACAGAGTGGAGTTAATGGCGAGCTTATTGGAGCCATTAATTACGTTCTGAAATTAAATGCTGGTGATTATGTTCAGCTGGTGTGGGCGGTTAGTAATACGGCCATATCAATTGCGGCTTTTGCTTCACAAACATCCCCTACTGTTCCCGCAACGCCAAGCGTTATCGTGACGGCGCAGCAGGTTATGTATACGCAGTTGGGCCCTACGGGCTACACCGGCCCGACAGGATATACTGGCCCGACAGGCTACACTGGGTATACGGGCTACACTGGGTATACAGGATACACTGGATACACGGGGCCTACTGGCATTAACGGGACCACGGGCCCGACTGGTTACACTGGATATACTGGATACACGGGGCCTACTGGCTACACAGGACCCACGGGTTATACAGGCCCTACAGGATATACTGGCCCGACAGGCCCCGGCGCATTGATACCTACGGGCGGCACATCTGGGCCGACGGGCGATCAAATATTCTTCCTAAATGGCCTGACAGTGAACTATAATTACACGGTGCCGACGGGTAATAATGCTGGTTCTTTTGGGCCGCTTTCTATCGGCAGCGGCGTGACTGTTACGGTTCCTTCTGGATCAACTTGGACGGTGACCTAATATGCCAGTTACATTAAACTCATCAGGCGGCGGCTCCGTAACGCTGGCGGCGGCTTCCACGGGCTCGCCTTTTACGGCGACGTTTCCTGCCGTTACGGGAACCGTCTCCTTGCAAGCATCTGCGGGATATACGACGGGTTCGGTGCTGTTTGTTAATTCAAGCGGTCAGATTGCGCAGAATAACAGTCAGCTGTTTTGGGATAATACGAATAACTATTTGGGGATTGGGACGGCTTCGCCGGGCGCAAAACTAGATGTTCAAGGTGGCAGATCATACTTTGCGTCAAATAGCGATGCTTTTGCAACATATCTAAGATACAATACGTCAACCGCTGGCGTTTTTGTTGGTTCTCCATCAGCTAATGCTTTTCAAATATCTGCTTCTAGTGGAGCATCATATTTAAATATTGACAGCAGCGGAAACGTTCTGGTTGGCGGAACAACATCTTATTCTCCGGTTACTGTTACTAAAGTAGCCTCAAACGCAAATTTGGGACAAATATGTGCTGCAGGGCTTGCGGCGGGAGATGTTGGCAACGCAGGTATTAGTGTTTGTAAATTTGATAACAATACAACCACCAGCCAAATATTTGTAAAATTTTTAATCAATGGAACAGCGGTAGGATCAGGCCAGATAAATGCTAATGGCGCAAGCACTGCCGCATTTGGTTCATATTCAGATAGGCGACTAAAAGAAAATATAATTGATTTACCTTCTCAGCTTTCAAACATTCTTGCCCTTCGTCCTCGTGAATTTGATTATATTGAGAGCGAAGGCGGAGGCCATCAAATAGGATTTGTTGCGCAAGAAATTCAGCAGGTTTATCCTGATGTTGTTGGCGAGCGTGAAGACGGAATGCTGACTGTTACTGCTTGGAGCAAAACAGAAGCTCGCCTTGTCAAAGCCATCCAAGAACTCTCCGCAAAGAACGACGCACTAGAAGCGCGCATAGCCGCTTTGGAGGCTAAATAATGGCCGCAACAATTAAATGCGACACGCTTCAAAACACATCTAGCGCGACTGCCAATGTCACGCTGGATGGCTCTGGCAATGCGACCGTTGGCAACAACCTGACGGTGACGGGGCAGACCATACCGTCGAGCAGCTTTAAAAGAAATAGAATTATTAATGGGAATATGCAGATTTGGCAGAGATCAACAGCGCCTGCGGCTGCTAACTTAACATCTTGGACATATAATAGCGTTGATCGATATGTATTTTTAAGTGGCGCATCTACTTCTTTAACTGTTTCTCAAAATACAAGCGTTCCAACTGGGCTGTTTCAATACAGCACGAAACTTCAAAGAACTGCCGCAAATACTGGGACAAGCCCTTTATATATTTATCAAATTATAGAAAGCGTAAATTGTTACGATTTGGCAGGGCAGACTGTAACATTTTCATTTTATGCAAAAAGAGGCACTGATTTTTCTGCGGCATCAAGTGCAATAGGTATTGGTGTTCAAACAGGGACAGTTGCTGATCAAGGATCTGCGACAATTGGCTCTTGGACAGGTTTTGCTGCACCCATAAGTAATGTAACTGCCATTACTACAACTTGGACGCGGTATAGCTTTACGGGAACAATTGGCGCTGGTGTTTTAGAAGTGGGCGTTTATGTGACATTTACCCCAACGGGAACTGCAGGCGCAGATGATAGCATTTATGTCACAGGAATGCAGCTAGAAGTCGGCTCCGCCGCCACCCCATACGAGCGGCAGATCTATTCCGATCAGTTGGCGCAGTGTCAGAGGTATTTTGCGACTTTTGGCGGTTCAAGTGCTTATGAGTTTTTTGCTGTTGGTTTAGCAAACTCTAATAACACAGGATATTTTTCATTAGTCTTGCCAACAACAATGCGTTCAACACCTTCCTTAGGATATTCAGCTTTTTCTGATATTTGTATAGGGTATACAGCTGGCGGCGCTACTGCCACAAATAATGTTTATATCGGACAAAATTCAAAACAAATTATTTATGTTGTGGCAACTGTTGCAACAACTCCATTAACCGGAGGTTGGGCGTTAACATTACAAGCAAACAATACAACAAATGCGCGCTTAACATTTTCTGCGGAGCTGTAGATGCAATATTATATTCAAAACGAATACGGTAGCATTGGCATTGAAGGCGAAAATATTTCAATTCCTGCCGATCCAGCCAACACAGATTATCAAGCCTATCTTGCTTGGTTGGCTGAAGGCAATACGCCCAACCCATACGTCGCACTCCCAGAACCCGCTCCTTTAACTCCACAAGAGAAACTCGCGGCGGCGGGGTTGAGCGTGGATGATCTTAAATCGCTGCTAGGGATAAAATAACATGGCCGTAACGATCAATGGCACCACAGGCATCACCACCCCCGGCGACAGCGTCACTGGCACAACCCTTGGCTCCTTGACCACATCGGGCGATGCGACGATTAATACCGTGCGCGTGGGATTGGGCGCGGGGGCTGTTAGCAGCAATTTGGCTGTTGGAGCGACTGCGTTAAATGCTAATACGACGGGGGCGAACAATACGGCTATAGGCTATCAAGCCTTATTTTCAAATACTACAGGGCTTCAAAATTTAGCTATAGGATCGCAAACCTTATTTAATAACACTATAGGAATTAATAACACGGCGTTCGGCGCGTCTGTCCTATTGTTTAATGTTTCTGGGTCAGGAAATACAGCGATAGGAACAAATTCGCTTTATAATAATGTTTCGGGAAATTTTAATACCGCTGTAGGTTTTGCTTCGCTCCAAAACAACACCGCCTCCAACCTCACCGCCGTAGGTTATCAGGCGTTGTATAATAATACGACGGGGACATTAAACGTTGCCGTTGGATATCAGGCATTATATGGAAACACGTCTGGGCAATATAATGTCGCTTTCGGGGCCGGCGCGCTTCAATCCAATGCTACCGGCACAAACAATGTCGGAGTTGGCGCATACGCAAGTTCTGGCAATACTACCGGAAGCTATAATCTTTCTTTCGGAACAAATGCTCTTTCTTACAATCAGACGGGCAATGAAAACGTAGCTCTGGGTTATGGTTCTGCGGGATTTAGCAATGGAGCTGCCGCATCTTTTTCGGGTGTTGTCGCAGTTGGATCGACTGCTTTAACTAAAAACACAGCCTCCAATCTCACCGCCGTTGGTTATCAGGCGTTGTATAGTAATACAACCGGCGTTGAAAATGTTGCGGTTGGATATCAGTCTCTTAATTCCAACACTATTGGACTTGGTAACACAGCTTGCGGGTATTTAGCCGCATTAAATTCACAAACAGGCAGCTATAATACAGCAATTGGACGAGGCGCTCTGCAAGGATCTGCAGCTAACACAACAGGTAGTAGTAATACAGCTGTTGGCTATTATGCGTTATACAATATAACTACAGGCGGAAATAACACTACTTTAGGATATAATGCTGGGTTGTCAATAACTTCTGGTTCAAATCTTATTGTGATTGGTCAAAGCGCGGCGGCGTCATCTGCTACCGCCACCAACGAATGCACCATAGGAACATCTGCCACAACAAGCTACCGCATATATGCGGCATCTTGGACTAATGCCTCTGACGCTAGAGATAAAAAAGACATACGCGATATTGATGCTGGTCTTGATTTTATCAGCCACCTTCGCCCTCGTTACTATACTTGGGAAATGAGGGATGGAAGCAGAAGCGGCGTTAAGGATATCGGTTTCGTCGCCCAAGAATTAAAAGCGGCGCAGGAAGAAGCTGGCATTACTATTCCTCGACTTGTAGTTGAAGATGATCCAAATCAGCTTATGATTTCTCCTTCGCTACTTATTCCTGTATTAGTCAACGCCATCAAAGAACTCTCGGCTCAAGTCGAAGAACTTAAAAAGAAGGTGAACTAATATGTCGATAGCATACACTTGGAACATTAATCAGCTTACCGCATACCCAACCTATCAAAGCCAAACGGACGTTGTTTTCAGCGTAACGTGGTCATACCGCGGCGTTGACGCAAATGGCGTTGGATCATCACGCGGCGGCGTCACACCAGTAACCTACACGGCTGGCGCTCCATTCACGCCTTACGCTGAATTGACAGAAGCGCAGGTATTGGGCTGGGTGCAGGCGGCTGTCACGGCCACAGAAATCGCAGAGATGGAGGCCGGCATTGCTGGCGACATTGCGTGGCAGGTTGAGCAGGCAAACGCTAACAACCCAGTAACGCCTCCTCTGCCTTGGCCTAATAATACGCCAGTCCCTGCACAGGAAATCTCTCCAGCTGCACCCGCAGCCTAATCGTTAGACTGAGAGAAGGGGCTCATGTCTGATAAAATGCGCAATGTGCTTGTCGCCGCGCCGTCCTATGACGGCAAGGTTAATGTCTGGCACGCCACAGCCTTAAACGAAACATCCAAGCTGGGGCTGACAAAAAACATTAATGTCTCAGCCGTCTATATGTCCTACGACGCGCTTGTCCAACGGGCCCGTAACGACATCTTCAAGCTGGCCTATGACGCGCCAATTGATGACCTTGTCTTTATTGACTGCGATGTCGATTGGAACCCGCAGGATTTCTTCAAGCTTTTGGAGCATGACGTCCAGATCGTCGCCGCACCCATCATCAAAAAGTCAGACGCGCAGCACACCTACAGCGTTAAACTGACAAGCGACTATAAGATCCAAGACAATGGCCTAGCTGAAGTAGACGGCGCTGCTACGGGCATGATGCGTATACGCGCTGACGCCATTAAGCAAATATGGGAAGCCTCAGAAGAGTATCAGGAGCGCCACAAGGAGGAGCCATCAAGGATGGTTTTTGACGTCAAATTGATTGATGGCGAGCTGGTATCTGAGGACATTGTATTCTGTCGCAAGTGGACAGATCTGGGCGGCAAGATATATATTGACCCGTCCATAAATTGCGGCCACTCAGGCGAGAAGCGTTGGGTCAGCGACTTCTCAAATTGGGCCGACCATTATCTACAGAAGGGGAAAGACAATGGAAGATAAAGAAGTATCGATCACATTGAAGGTATCGCAGTGGAACACTGTCATGCAGGGTGTTGGTCAATTGCCATACCTGCAAGCCGTCTCTTTGGTTGACGAGATCAAAAGTCAAGCAAATAGCCAGCTGACCGCGACGATTGAGCCGCCACAAAATCCATCCTGATGATACCTATCGTCGTCTGCACGGTAGACGATAAATGCCTGCCAGTATTACGGGCGAGCATTAGCACATACGCGCCGGGTGTTGACCTCCTATCGCATAAGGTAGAGCGGTCAACATTTGGCGAGTGCTATAACGCCGCAATGGCGCAAGCCTTCCAAAACCACGACGAGATCATCATTGCCAATGACGACGTCGTCCTGACGCCTACGACCTACGACACGCTGATAGAGGACGTAGAGACATTAAAAGAGCACCACGGAGCAAGCCTTGGCTTTGTTGCCGCCTGTTCTGACAATGTCAGGCCAATGCAAAACATACGCTTTAACGACCTAACAAAGATAATTAGGGTGCAGGCAATCTCTCCCCTCTTTGCGTGGGTCTCAAAGCGCGCGGTTGAAACGGCGCAGTTCCCGCACATTAATTGGTTTTCTGATGATCTGATGTGCGAGGACTTAAACCGAAAAGGCTTTGCGCATTACACGTCACGCGCATACGTCCACCACGCTGGCTCGCAGACTATTGGCCCAAATACGCATCAGCTATACACTGACGCGATAGAGTGGATTGAGATTAACAGGCCAGAGTATCTGGCGCTTTACAAGAGGTAGGGACATGTCATTTATATCGGGATTAGGTTTGCCTCAAATATTGGCAAACAAGGAAAACCTTATTGGCATTGAGATAGGTCTCAATCGCGGCTTCACCACGCGGCACTTGTTTGAGCAGTTGCCAAATTTAACCCTTCACGGCATTGACCCCTATCTCGAATATGAGGACTGGGACGGGAATGTATTAACGCCTGATGAAAGGAACTGGACGTATAAGTTCTTTTTGCAGCATACGTTCCCATACAGGGACAAAATAATTCATCACCGGATGCTGTCAGACGACGCTGCCGCCTTCCTTCCAGACGACGCCTTTGACTTTATTTTTATTGACGGCCTCCACACTTATGATCAGGTGATAAAGGACTGCCAAAACTATTACGCAAAGATCAAAAGCGGCGGCGTCTTTTCCGGCCACGACTATAATGTCATTGAGGGTGTAAACCGAGCCGTTAATGAGTTTGCCGCATCCGTTGGCGCAACTATTTCACAAACTGACAATGACGTCTGGTATTGGATCAAGCCATAAATGCTGAAATAAAATATTACGGTGAGTGGAGACACTACAAATGAAAATGGCAATAGCAGCAATAAGTAAAAATGAAGAAAGTTTTGTTAAAAGATTTTGTGATAGCGCAAAGGATGCTGACGCTATTTATATAGCTGATACAGGCAGCACCGACAATACAGTTAAAATCGCCAAAGAATGTGGCGCGATAGTTAATGAAATATGTATTACACCTTGGAGGTTTGATCATGCTAGAAATGCAGGATTGGCCCTTATTCCAAAGGACATTGATATTATAGTCGCGCTTGATCTTGATGAAGTAATGGAACCCGGATGGCGTGAAGAAATAGAAAGAGTGTGGGTCCCCGGAGAAACAACAAGGTTAAATTATTTATTTGATTGGAGTTGTGGGCTTACATTTTATTCTGGGAAGATATTCACAAAACACGGGTATTATTTCTGGCATCCATGTCATGAATATCCTCGACCAGACGGAAGAATAACGGAAGTATATGCACATACAGACAAACTGCTCATTTCCCATCACCCTGACCCCACAAAGAGCCGTGGGCATTATATGGAAACGCTAGAGCTATCCGTTAAGGAAGACCCGCATTGCCCACGCAATGCCTTCTACTATGCGCGGGAGCTGGCTTTCAATTGTCGCTGGGAAGAGGCGATTGCCGCCCTCTTGCGTTATCTCAAAATGCCAGAGGCGACGTGGGTTAATGACCGCTGCTACGCAATGCGGGTAATGGGGCAGGCATACGGGGCCTTGGGCAACAAGGTGGCGGAAGAGGCTTGGTATCACAAGGCGGCGGCAGAAGCACCCCACACCAGAGAGCCGTGGGTTTCTCTGGCGCGCCTTTACTATGAGCAGCACAAATGGCCAGAAAGCTATGGGGCCGCGATGCGCGCACTAAGCATTACACACAAGGAATTGGTTTACACAACTGAACCAATGTCTTGGGGCTACCTGCCGCATGACTTTGCCGCTATTGCCGCGTGGAATATAGGCTTGAAGGAAATGGCGATAGAACAAGGGCGCTTGGCATTGGAATTAGAGCCTGAAGATGATAGACTAAAAGAGAACCTGTCTTGGTATTTAGGCAAAAAAGGCTGATCAAATGGAACCGCAAACGATCATTAATCTTGTCGCGGGCTCAGTATTAATGGTTGTTGGCTGGTTAGCCAGAGAATTGTGGGTCGCCGTCAAGGAATTAAGGGCTGACCTGCACCGCATAGAGATAGAAATGCCGACAA
>Ga0208872_1001720_pt1 | contig 13210 bp, 14 predicted proteins | sample CryBogCBH12Aug08_FD_185508 | JGI IMG/M metagenome (GOLD analysis project Ga0208872, IMG submission 185508) | Freshwater microbial communities from Crystal Bog, Wisconsin, USA - CBH12Aug08 (SPAdes) | ecosystem: Environmental > Aquatic > Freshwater > Lake | place: Crystal Bog, Wisconsin, USA...
CAACCAAATCTCGCCGACGGTTTTTTTCTCCAATTCACCAATTTCGATATCAAGCCGGCCATCCTGCTGCGACAGTTGGATGGAGGGTCCGATTCTCTGGCCGACCAAGGACGCTAGGACCCGCGGTCGATCCGAACCAACCCGATCGAAGACGCCATCGACAACCATCTGCGGTGTGTAAATAGAAGCCAGCGACAGTGCGCGGGCATAGCCTTCCTGGCGTTTGCGGGCTTCGGGCAGGCCAAAGCGATCCGTCCATCCCAAGCCATCATGATAGGTCACGTGATAGGCCAAAGCGATGACATCTGGGCGCTGGGCCAATTCGCCAAGAAAGCTGTCCGCCGCCGGGCAGGAATCGCAGCCCTGTGAGGTGAACAACTCAACCACCGCCGGCCGGTTCCCGGCCGCCGTAACGGGCCCTGATACTGCAAACAGGCTTAACAGGAAAGCAAAGATCGTCAGGTCACGATGGAACATTTCTTGCGCCTCCTCCGGCCGCCGGGCCGGTATCAAATTCGCAAATGATTCAATGATTCATAGACTGACAAATGGGAACCCGGTTACGCCCAGGCAATCGCTTCTTATTCGGACAGATACGCGATCGGGCGAATTGGGTCAGGCCCCACCATCCACCGCCCGTCACAGAGGTCTCCCCAAAATTGCCACCATTCCCTGTGACTGCGATCACATCCTTGAACTCTCGGCCGTTGCATTATCCTTTCCGTAAACAGTGAACAGGACGCCCTGTGCTGACTTTGCCTTAATTGTGCCGTTTTCATCCGGCAAAAGGGGCTGGCTTGGCGACAAAAGGAGAGTTTCGGTGATGGATCAGGCGCGGGCCTTAAATCAAGAAGAACCCGATCTGGGCGAGCTTTTGAGCGACATTATCTGCCAGTTGATTATGCAGCGCGATGGCGTTACGCCAGAGGCTATGGCGGATTTGCTCAGTCAGGCGCGGGGGCGCCTCAATGCAGGCTGCTCGTGGTAATTGGCCGCCGCAGGCCAGCCAAGCACCCCCGCGCTTGCGTTCATTTCTCTGCCTTAGGTCGCCATTCCAGGGTCACCGGATCTTCCGTTTCACGGCAATATTGTGAAAAGGTGACGGCTGATGGGCGGGCTAACGGTTGATCATTCACGATGACGAGACCGTGATGTGACAATTGCCAGCCGGCGGCGACGCATTCGGCTGGCGGCACTTCCGTGGCAATAACAGCCTTCTTCCCTTGACGCGACACCACTTCCAATTTCCCGCCATAAAGATTGGAGGGGGGCGCTGTTCCGCTCAATGCATCCTCAAATTGTTGAACGAGCGGATGGATTTTGGACTCCTTCTGGGCTGTCGGCCAAGTGGTAAATGCGCCCGCTGCGGCCAATCCAATTATAGCAACTGCGGCTGCATAGCGGGGCCAATGCGAAGCCGGCTTTTCCTTATGCACGGGATGGCTCGCGCCCCGCGCCATGCGTTCATAGCTATCCGCCGACTGTCGAGGCCGGACGGCTTCCCGTGGTCGACGCGTTTCGCCCGCAGTTTTTAGGATTTCCGCGCATTTTTTTGCCGCTTCCTGGAGTGCGGCGGGGTCATGTCTTTGCTTGAAAACGGCCTCGGCATGTTTAATCCTGTCGTTGATCTGCTGGTTCAGATCGTCAATCAGATGCTGGTCTTTGGTTCGACGCAGCAGCATCTTCATCGCCATCGCCGCTGTTTCGCGCAACAGCGGCATGTCCCTGACTTCGGGAATCTTCCTTAAGAGGGACTGAAAGACGGCCTCTTGCAACAGAGCCTGGTCATCGGCGGCGGAGGGTTGATCGCTCAAATCTCTCAATCCTAAGACTGAAAAAGCATAGGGCCAACGAGATCAATTTGTTCAAAAGAACGCGTCTGCCACTTCCCGAAATCATGCAATTAATTATCATTATCCCATTTTTCTGTGGCAAGAGCCAGTTCTTTGCATTTGACGGCTGTTTTCCTTAACTGGTCTTACGATTGGCGCCGATGCCAATTTCTGAGGCCCGTTTCATTTCCCCTTCATGAAACATCCTAGGATTATCGACGAAGGCATTGGCCCAGTCGATCGAGTCGTTGCCCCAGAAATTTTCATTCCGCAGTCGCAGCGTCGGAACGCCGAAGATACCCATCGCGATGGCCTTGGCGGTGTTGTTGGCTAGGTTCGCCTTGATTGCCGGATCGGCGCTCATTCTGAGGGCGTCCGCGGGGTCGAGGTCAAGATATTCGCACAGCTTCGACCATTCCTCGCAGGGGTCTCGGCCTTCACGCCAAATGAAATCGAAGACTTGGCCAACCTTTATGGGGCTTACATCGAGCGCGACCAGCAGACGTTGAACCTTTAGCGGATTGAAGGGGTGGCGTGGGGGCAAACGAAAGGGAATGGCCTTTTGGGCGGCAAACCAAACGCAGCTCCGATAGGTGTGCAGTCGTTTTGGTGCGAGTTCTGCTGGGCCTTTGTTTTCCCAATGTTTCAGCAGACCGGCGAATAATACCGGCACGAGTTCAATTTCGAGTGCCGGGTTCAGTTCGCCGAGGCGCTTCCAGAAAAGATAGGCATAGGGTGAAATGACGTCGAAATACCATTGGGCAGAAATGCGCTCGGTCATCGGATCCCCGGCTTTATTACGCTCGCTTGCGTCGAAATTGTGTTCCCGCGCTGATGGTCGCCGAGAAGAATGGTTCTGCTCAGCAGAAATTGGAAGCCTGTCCTTGGCGTTTTTGGGATTAACTTTCGCTGGGCGCGGCAGCAAGGTCTTCCTGGCCAAGGATCCTGAGCATGGCCGCAACATCAACGATTTTGTCGCGCGGTGCGCCGCGTCTGGCGCCGCGGGCGGTTTCAACATCATCCAACCGCTTCCAGTCATAAAACGTGACGGGCTGAATACCCCGCTCCTGGAGGATGGCTAAGATCGCATCCGGATCGGGCAATTGACGGCGCTCGAGACCCGCGCCATCCGCAATCATGTGATTAACGACAGTTGCCGAGGCTCCTTTGTGAAAGCCGATAAGGCCCCGTGGGCCGCTGCGGGCCCAGCCAACCACATATTCGCCTGGAACTGGCTGGCGGCTTGGTCCGGATACCACGCGTCCATCCTCATTCGTAATCAGAAGCTTCTCTTCATCGAAAGGGATCCCTTCGATCGGCTTGCCGGCAAAACCAACCGCCGTCAGCACCATGCCCACGTCAATCTGTTCAAGGGGTGCGCTTGGATCTGCGATGACTTCGCCTTGCGGTCCCGGGGTAAAGCTGTTTTTTCTTAGCTTGATAGCAGCGACACCGCCGGTTTGATCGGCAATGAGTTCCGTTGGCGAGTGCCAGAACCGCAGAATTAGCTTTTTTTTACAGCCCGCGACCGGGCGTTTCGCAAAGGATTGGAGGATATGGAGATTTTGTTCGGCCAGACTTCCTTCCGGATTGGCCTCTAATGTCGTCCCGGCGAGTTCATCGGGATTGATGATGATGTCGACATCCTCAAGCTGACCCAATTCCTGTAATTCCTTGGGCGTGAAGGTCGCCTGTTCCGGGCCCTGACGACCGATGAGATACAACGCACGGATGCGGCTCTGACGGAGCGCTTCCAGGGCATGTTCGGCAATATCGGTTTTAGAGAGATGCTCTGGACTATGCAGCAGAATCCGACTGGTGTCTGCTCCGACATTGCCGTGGCCGATCACCGCGGCGGCCGAAACCGTCAGATCGATCTTGGCGCTGCGGTAGTCGGGATGGCCATTATACCAACCAACAAACACCGACGAGGGGGTGCAGCGTGCAATTCCTTCATTCGGAATGCCCAGGCGCCGATCTCCCTCATTGCCGACCGCATAGACGATCTGGTGATAATGGCGGCGCAAATCCTCGACCTTGAGATCGGGGCCAAGACAAACATTGCCGAAAAACCGAAAGGACGGATGGTCGGCGATCTTTTCATAGGCGCGGGTAATGGATTTCATTCTTTGATGATCTGGTGCGACGCCGCCCCTGACCAGACCAAAGGGTGTGGGCAGCCGGTCGAACATATCGACTGCAACATTTGTATCTGAGCGTTTGAGCAGGGCCTCGGCGGCGTAGAAACCCGCCGGTCCCGATCCAATGATGGCAACGCGCATAAACACCTCTTAGGAAGGATGCAGACAATGTTGCCTCGATTTCATGGATCGACGGCCTTTTATTGTTGGCGACAAGGCATTGGGGGTATGGCTTCGGCAATGGCGATGGCGTCGGGGTGGAGAAGAACCTGTTCGCGATAAAACTTATCATCGGTGGCGATATGTCCAACCCACCAATTGATTAGGTAAGATAACAATTGCGTGGCGTTTTGCGGTGAGTCGTCTTGCGCCTGCAGCCGAACATAGTCGCGGAAGGTATCATGTACCGAGCGATGCGCCTCCAGAGCCGAAAAACGGGCCAGTTCGAGCAAGGTTTCCTCGCGGCGAAAATGATGTTCCACATATTGGGTCAATGTCGCCATGGTGTCGCTGATAGCGGCCTGCGGATCCGGGCAGCCGACGGCATCATAAAGCGTTCCAATAAGCCTTAGGATCTGACGATGATCATCATCGATGCTGGCAATGCCGATGGCCAGATCGTCGGACCAGGGTTCCCATTGAAGTTTGTCCCTGAACTTCTGTTTTCCTTGGTTCATTGTCACCGGAGAGGGGTTGTTATGATCGAGGCGCCCAAAGTGAGCAGTGATATCACCTGCAGGGCAAAGCATACAATATATGCAAACAGATTAAATGATGAAAAATTAGGCAAATTATAGCAGCCTCCTTTTGCTGTTTCCGACGATCTCCCTTTTTTAGCCCGGTTTTCTTTCTTGCTTCTGTCGTACAGTATCGGCGACAGGCCCCTTCGGGTCCGTTAGGCTGCGCAGGATCGTCTTGGAAAAATGAGGCCGGAATGACCGAGAAAAGACTTGGTGGAGTTACCCGTATCAGCATGCGATGGGGCGATCAGGATCTCTATGGGCATGTCAATAATTGCGCCTATTTTCGTTTCATGGAGCAGGCCCGGGTCGAACTGCTGGAAGGCCTCGGCTTCGAGGTTCGCCCCGAAGGGCAGGGGGCGGTTATCGTCAATGCGGCCTGCACTTTTCTGGCCCAGATGAATTATCCCGGTACCGTCGAGGTGCGCAGCTTTGTCGGTGCTGCAGGGCGATCCAGTTTCATGACCTACGTTGAAATGCGCCTGGAAGGCGATCCGACTTTGTACGCCGAGGGAACCGCTAAAGTGGTATGGATCGATTTCAGCACGGGGAAATCGGTGCCCTTGCCGGACAAAGTCCGGGCCTGGGTGGAAGGGGATGCCGGGAGCTGACGGGGTGCACGTCTTTTCGGCCTGACTTGCCACGCTAATGCCTTATCCGCCATTGACCGTCGGCAAGTGTCAAAACAGCCGGACGATTTCAGCGCCAGATACTCCCTTTTGGGTAGTAAAAATGCCCTATGGGGTGGATTGATACGGCGTGTTGATGTGCCTAAATTTTTATGCCGCAGCGCAATAACCGAATCTTCGGTTGCCTGCTTCCGCCTGCTTCTGGACCCCGGCTTCAAACCGTCCGAATCATTCGAATTCGCGATGGAGGGAGATCCGTTGCCAAGGGCAAAACGAGCAGATGCGGGCCCGAGGATCAATGTAATGGAAAGCCTTCCTGGCTCAATAGGAACAAGTAGTCCCGATCCGCTCAGTGTCTTGGCTCGGGAATCAATGCGGGTGTCCGAAAGCCGCTACCGGCGGCTCTTTGAAACGGCATTGGACGGTATTCTTCTGCTTAATGCCGACACCGCCCAGATCGAAGATGTTAACCCCTATCTGATTGCCATGCTTGGTTACTCCCATGTGGAGTTTCTTGGGAAGAAGCTTTGGGAAGTTGGTGCGTTCGGGGACGTCGCGCAAAGCAAGGAGATGTTTGCTGAAATACAAACAAATGGATTTGTCCGTTACGAAAATCTGCCGCTTAGAACAGTTTCAGGATCATTAATCCAGGTTGAGTTCGTAAGTAATAGTTATGACTGCGATGGGGTAAAGGTTATTCAGTGTAATATACGTGATATTACGGAACGAAAGAAAGCAGAGAAAGAACTATCTAGCTTAAATATTGAACTTGAGCAGTTTGCCTATGTTGCCTCCCATGATCTGCGGCAGCCTTTGCGGATGATCAGCAACTATCTCAGAATCATCGAGGAACGATTGGGCCCTAAGCTGTCGGGTGACCTTAAGACCTATTTTGACTTCGCGGTCGATGGCGCCAAGCGGATGGACCGGTTGATCACCGATCTTCTCGAATATTCCCGCACCGGTAAACCTTCCAACAACATTTCTGTCGCCGTTGGTGACGCTGTCGCCAATGCGCTGATCAACCTGACCTTGCTGATCCGCGAGTCGGGCGTCGAAATATCGGTCTCCGATCACCTGCCCACGGTAAACGGCGATCCGGGGGAATTGTCCAGACTGTTCCAGAACTTGATCGGCAACGCCATTAAATACCGCCACCCCGACCGTCGTCCGGCGGTCTGTATCAGTTGTCATTCGCTTGGAGAGGCATGGCGGTTTGCCGTTGCCGACAACGGTATCGGTATTGAAAACAAGCACCATGACCGAATATTTGGCATCTTCCAGCGTCTACATGCCAGGGACCATTACGAGGGCACCGGCATCGGCCTCTCAATTTGCAGAAAAATTGTTACCCGACATGAAGGGACAATTTGGGTTGAGTCAGTCTTTGGTAAAGGCTCGACATTCTATTTCACTATTCCAAAAATCTGGGCCGGCAAGGAACCACAGGCTACCCATCTGGATTGACCTGGCTCCTGTGTTTGCAGAGGAAGAGATGAAATCGCCCTGGCGCCCAAGCGTCCGGTGAATCGGCCCACCAAATGATTGAGTTGTGAAATTTTAGCTTGATCAGAAGGCATATTCACTCAAACTGGGATAAATCGAGGCATTTGAAAAGCCGGTTGCCCGGCGACGGCTGTTTCTTGCTTTCCGCTACTGGCTATATTGCCGCTGCCAAGCAATGCTGCGGAGAACTCCGTTAGAATTGGTCAAAATGTGACAGAAAGGCTTCGATTCGCCAACCAGCTACGAGGTCTTGCGGCATTCTCGGTGATGGTGGCTCACTTGGCCGGGGTGTTTTGGTCTGAACGCACCATGGTTGGCGCTGCGACAGCCACTCCGATACAGTCTGAGCCAATTCCAGCATTTTTCTTCACGATTTTTCATCCTTGGTTAAATTACGGGCCTTTTGGCGTAGCTGTGTTTTTCCTCATCAGCGGGTTGGTCATTCCTATTTCATTGTCCAATCATACGTGCCGCACATTTTTGCTTGCGCGCGGCTTAAGAATCTATCCGACTTATTGCCTGGGATTATTCCTAAGCTTTGCGGCCTTGGCTTTGAACTCTGTTCAATGGCGCCTTCCGATGCCAATGAACGGGAAGACAGCGATGTTAAACAGTTTGCTGATCTTCGATATGTTCGGAGATGGTGGGATGAGTAAGCATTTCCTTCTCCGGTCAGTGGTAATAGCGTGAGCCGCGCAGATTGGTGTGCTCAATGAGGGGCAACTCGCCTTGAGCGCTGGGGCGCCGGCGATCGAGATTGTTTTTGAGGATGGAAGCAATGGTGCCATAGGAACTTGCGCCTATTTCCAGGCCTCGGGAGCAAGCAGCTTCAAGCCGCTCTGCCCCATAGGCCTTACCAAGCCGCAGGATACCAAGGCAGGTACGGAAGCCTTGTTCGGGGTGACGCCGGCCCGTCAGGATGGTTTCAACCAGGGTCTTGGTCGCCGGGCCAATATCGGCGGCATACGTCTCCAGGCGTTGCGGCGTCCACTCGGCCAGGCGACGATGATTGCTTGGCATATGATCTGGCAGAGTGGTGTGCCGGCTGCGGCCATAATTCCGGACATGACAGGCAACCCGTCCGGTCTGATGGAAGATTTCTACGGTGTTGGCGGTCAGCCGAGCCTCAACAACTTCCTTCAAAAGCCGATAGGGCACACTGTAAAAATGACCAGCCACTTCAATATGGTAATCCGGCGCGACACGCCGCTTATACCATTCGGCATAAACGTAAGGCTGGACCGGCAGGGGTAATAGAGCCGGCATGTCGATTTCCTCATAGGCGGATCGTCGACACCCCGACATACGTCGGAACGGCCGGTTATTAAGGTCCTCAAGATGAGCGCGGATCGCGTCGTTGAGCGCGGCAAGCGAGAAGAACCGACGGTTCCGCAATCGCGCCAGGATCCATCGTTCGACCAGCAGAACCGCCGCTTCAACTTTGGCCTTATCCCTGGGCTTTCGTACTCTTGTCGGCAAAATAGCCGTACCGTAGTGCCCGGCCATTTCCTGGTAAGTTATGTTGATCTGCGGCTCATAACGGCAGGGCTTGGTAACGCCAGCCTTGAGGTTGTCGCAAACCACTTGCCTGGTTACACCGCCGAAAAAAGCGAATGCCCGAACATGGCTGCCAGTCCAGTCGGCCAGCCCTTGGCTCCAAGTTGCCTCGGCGAATGCGTAATTCGAGGCCCCCAGCACGGCAACAAAGATCTGTGCTGCCTGCACTTCACCGGTCTCAGGGTCTACGACATCAACGGTCTGACCGGCATAGTCGACGAACATTTTTTCACCAGCCACATGCCGTTGGCGCATGGTTGGCTGTTGTCGGCCTGTCCATTCCCGGTATCGTTCACAGAAATGGCTGTAGCAATAACCGTCTGGCGCGCCAGACCGATATTCCTCCCACAAGAGCTGAAGCGTGACACTGCGACGAGCCATTTCCTGATGGACGACAGCCCAGTCGGGCTGAAGACGCTGCCCCACCGCCAAAGCCAATGGCGTCGGAAATAACAGGCTTTCCAGCGCAGCATCGCTTAGCCCTTCAGGAAGCGGCCAGATAATCCCGGCAGCCGCAGCCCTGCGCAAATATTCACCGACCGTCGCCCGGGCAATCCCGATGCTCCTCGATATTTGCCGGTCACTGACCTTGCAGACAAATTTAAGGCGTAAAACTTCTCTCACGTTGCGCATGGACATTCTCTCTGCCGGCATTCTCATCCCTTTCGCCGCAACAAAAGAAATAAGCTTACCTTCGGTTGAAAAATGTCCAGCAGCGACCAGTCACCCGAGGGTGGCCGGCTTGCGCCAGAATCAGTGGCCGGAATGGATCGGAATAGGTGGCCGCTTTCGATCAGATTCAGTGGCCGGCTTGAACCAGAAAACGCAGTTCAACTGGGCCATCGAGAAGGATATCCTTGAAGCCAACCCTTGTTACAAGGTCAAGAAAGCTGCCAGCGAGAACACCCGAGATCGGGTTCTGACTTCTGAGGAAATCAGGTCCCTTTGGAATGGTCTGGACCGTCCCGACATCAAGTTGGAGCGCCTGACGGCTCTGGCGCTCAAATTGCAATTGGTCACGGCTCAGCGGAAAGGCGAAGTCATTGGTGCGCGGTGGTCCGAGTTTGATCTCGATGTTGAGAAGGTTTGGACAATCCCGGCGTCCAAGGCAAAGAACGGGATGGCCCATCGCGTTCCGTTGTCTAAGCTGGCGCTAGCGTTGCTGACAGAGATCAAGGAAACCGAGCAGGATTTGCGCGAAAGGTCGGCTAAGCGGAATAAACGTGATGTCGCCGCCACGCAGCCAAGTAAATGGTTGTTTCCGTCTCCCCGGCCCAAGACGCAAGATGCCGACCAGCCGATGGGCGGGCAGGGGGTTGACCATGCCATGAAGAAGAACCGGTCGCCCCTCGGCATTTGTGATGTTGTTCCACACGATTTACGCCGTACCGCAGCTAGCCTAATGACGGGCATGGGGATCAATCGGTTGGTGGTTAGTAAGCTATTGAATCATGTCGAACGCAGCGTCACAGCTGTCTATGACCGTCATGGATATGATCCTGAGAAGCGTCACGCACTGGATGCTTGGAGCGCACGGTTAGAAGAAATCGTTACTGGTAAAGTGGTTGGCACTTCTGCTCAGCCGAAGAAGGATTAACTAGATGAAAAAACACCATATTTTGTACTTGCTGCACTGCACACATCAAAATGTCGTTGAATGCCTGTGCTGCACGTGTTTTTTTGGTAAGCGTAATTAGCAATTACGAAAGGAAAAAACATGACAGAAAGCATGCGCCTTATTCGGTGGCCCGATGTTCATAAGAAAATCGGAAAATCAAGAACACAGGTGTGGAGAGATATTCGTGCGGGTCGTTTTCCTGCACCCCTTCAACTTGGCCCCAACAGCATTGGCTGGGAAGAAACGGCAATCGACCATTGGCTGACCAATCGCCCCGTTGTTAATTGGGCTCTGAAAAATGAAGTGCCTAAAAATGCAGCCTAAAATGAAGCGCCCCGACTAACCGCTGCAACGGTTAGTCGGGGCTAGATCTGTTAAACCCTTCGCACAGGATTTGAACATGGGAAAGATATCTCATGCCGATTCGCATGGCAATACCTACTTCCGAGGCAATATTCCTCAGTTTGAATGGGCTGATTTTCGTCCTTCAAGGACCCAGCCATTAGCTCATTCTCCAATTTGGATACGTAATAGCTACCCAGGCTTGACACCCTCCCTTGCCGGACTAATGGCCGAAATGCATTTTGGTCAGGGGGTGCGGCCATGAACATTCACACCTTTCCAAACGCCCGCCACAAAGCCTTTGCAGACAAGTTTAATCACGGTGAAGGAGATGGTTGCGACCGCGATGAAGTCTGCTCTGCTTCTCGCAGAATAATGGTGTGCCCTGCCTTCAACGGGTTAGGCAAAGCGCACAAACTAGACAGTTTTTCCTGGATAGGAGATGCCCTCTCAAAGAAAGGACGGCCATGATGACGGATAAATATGTCAGCCCCCGACTCAATTCGGCAGACGCGTCAACAGCAACTGGAATAACAAAGGATCTCAATCTCATGACTAATGTTTCTCCGGCAGTTTTTAACCCGTTCGAACCGGCATCTCTTCGTCTAGATCAATCCTTCGCCGAAAACGTTGGTGTCAAGAAGCTGCTGACCACCGTGCCGGTACGGAAACCGAATAAGCAGGACTTTGTCAGGGTCCATCCGGATCCAGCCTTCCGCCTGACCCCCACTGCAATTATTGAACTGAAAGAAGACCGCGAGGTGTATCTCCTTACCCCCGCGATGGCGTTGGAACTGCCTGGCGAATTCACCACGGCGGCACTGTTTACTGCAATCAACCGCCAGGGGGTTCTGCACATATGGCCAGTAAAGCTGCCCGGGCCAGATGGGAAGCATAATGAATGGCACCGCTCGGCGGCGGTAGCAGCTGAAAATGCCATGGAAAACTGGGTCCGGGTATCAGCAAACATGTCGCTTGGCGCTTATGACGTTGCTCAGGCTATAGGTGACTTGCCGGAGCCAAACTGGCCCAATTTACCGTTCAACGAGATCCTGAAAATTGCCTTTAAAGATCATATCGTTGATCGCCTAGACCACCCACTGATCCTCCGCCTGCGGGGTGCTAATTAGTCCCGAAACTGGCAGACGCGCCGCCGTTCGACCCATGTGGTCAGCGGCGGCTGCGTCACAGGCTATTTTCATCATTACTAAAAAATTTTGGGGGTTTAAATGCTTGGCCTTTTGACGACTGACCCTCCTCAGGCTCGCTATCAAACGATGCCAGAAGCTGCAGAAATATTGTGTCGGCCCGACCTTGGCACCCTTCAGTTTGCCCAGATTTGGATGGTTGATTTCGAGTTTGACGCCAAACCGGGCGAACATCCCAAACCGGTGTGCCTAGTGGCCCGGGAACTGCGGAGCGGTCGGCGGCTCAAGCTCTGGAAAGACCAGTTCGGCTCCACACCACCCTATCCAACCGGACCCGACACCCTGTTTGTTGCATATTACGCCAGTGCCGAGATTTCTTGTCACCTGGAACTCGGCTGGCCAGTTCCCGAACGAGTGCTCGACCTATTCACCGAATTTAGAAACTTCACCAATGGCGTCCCCACCGGCAGCGGTTCCGGCTTGCTTGGCGCGCTCGCCTTTTTTGGTCTGGATAGTATCGGGGCCACCGAAAAGGATGAGATGCGCGATCTGGTCCTGCGTGGTGGTCCATGGTCTGTGGCCGAGCGAACAGCAATTCTTAATTATTGCGAAAGCGACGTTGAGGCCTTGTCTCGGTTATTGCCGCGAATACTGCCGACAATAGACCTGCCGCGCGCCCTTCTGCGGGGTCGCTACATGGTTGCTTTGGCGCGCATGGAACGGAATGGCGTTCCAATGGATTGCGGAACCCTTGAGCGGCTGAGAACCTATTGGCTTGATATCCAAGACCAGCTGATTGTCGACATCGATCAAGATTACGGCGTATATGATGGGCGGACCTTCAAGTCTGACCTGTTTGCCACTTGGCTAGGCCGCAACAACATTCCCTGGCCTCAATTGGAAAGTGGTCGCCTCGATTTAAGCGACGACGCTTTTCGAGAAGCAGCAAGGGCCCATCCGTCTGTTGCACCATTGCGAGAGTTACGGAGCGCCTTGTCTGAAATGCGGCTCTCCGACCTCGCCGTTGGGAAAGACGGCCGCAATCGGGCCATGCTGTCGGCATTCAGGGCAAGGACCGGCCGTAACCAGCCGAGCAATACAAAGTTTATCTTTGGACCCAGCGTGTGGCTTCGCGGTCTTATCAAGCCACCTGCCGGTTATGGCATTGCATACATCGATTGGGCGCAACAGGAGTTTGGGATTGCCGCTGCATTGTCCGGTGACCCCTTGATGTTGGATGCCTACCGCTCGGGCGACCCCTATCTTGCCTTCGCCAAACAAGCCGGCGCAGCGCCAGCAGATGCAACCAAAATAAGCCATTCCGAGGTTAGAGACCAATTCAAGGCCTGCGTCCTGGCTGTCCAGTACGGCATGGGCGCAGAGGCATTGGCCCTGAGGATCAACCAGCCACCCATTCGCGCCAGAGTGCTCCTAAGACTTCACCGGGAAACTTATCGGGTGTTTTGGGCATGGTCGGATGCGGCGGTGGATTATGCGATGCTAACCGGCAGCCTGCATACGGTGTTTGGCTGGCGGGTGAGGGTTCCTGAGATATCCAACACCCGCTCCCTGCGGAATTTTCCTATGCAGGCCAATGGGGCTGAGATGTTGCGCCTGGCCTGCTGCCTGGCGACCGAGCGTGGCATCGAAGTCTGCGCTCCCGTCCATGATGCGGTGCTGATCTGTGCCCCGCTGGA
>Ga0208872_1001724_pt1 | contig 13180 bp, 5 predicted proteins | sample CryBogCBH12Aug08_FD_185508 | JGI IMG/M metagenome (GOLD analysis project Ga0208872, IMG submission 185508) | Freshwater microbial communities from Crystal Bog, Wisconsin, USA - CBH12Aug08 (SPAdes) | ecosystem: Environmental > Aquatic > Freshwater > Lake | place: Crystal Bog, Wisconsin, USA...
GGTGCTGGTCATCCGGCAGTTTGTCCGCCACCGCTGCCTCGTGCGCGCGTCGGCGCTCTCTTACTCCACCTTGCTGGCGCTCATCCCGCTGCTCGTCGTCGCCTTCAGCGTGGTCAGCACGCTGCTCAAGGATACGGACGTGGAACAACTGGATCAGTTTGTCGAAAAAACGGTGGCCAGCCTCGCCCCGCCGGCCAACCTCCCGCCGAATGCCATCAGCCCGGCCACCAACGGGGTGCCGCCGGCCACCACCAATGAGGTCGCCGAAAATGTGGCCACCAACGGTGACGCTACCACGAACGCGGCCGCGACGGTGGCGGCCAATCCGGCGCCGACCGCCGACATCCAGTTGGAGGTCGCCCGCGGGATTCATGATTTAATCCAGAAGACCAGCAGCGCCGCGCGCACCCTCGGCTTCACCGGCATTGTCTTCTTGGTGTTCACCGCCATCTCGCTGCTGCGGGGCATTGAGGAAACGTTTAATGATATCTGGGGCGTGACGCGCGGCCGAAATTGGCGGCTGCAGATCATGCTTTACTGGGCCATCCTCACGCTCGGTCCGCTGCTGCTGGTCGGCGCGCTGGGTTTCACGGGCCGGCTGCACTGGCAGCAAACGCGCAGCCTGCTGGAAGCTTCGCCGCTGCTGGCGCCGCTTTACGCCCACGTGCTGCCCATCGCCATCATCAGCTTCCTGCTGGCGCTGTTTTACAAGCTCACGCCCAATACCAAGGTGGAGTTCAGCGCGGCGCTCGTCGGCGGCGTGGTGGCCGGCGCGGCGTGGCATTTTTACAACCAGCTGGGTTTCCTGCTCGCGCAACGCGCGTTCAGCGCCAACCTGTTTTACGGAAACCTTTTCCTCATCGTGCTCGTCATGGGCGGCCTTTACATCGTCTGGCTCATCCTGCTCTTCGGCGCGCAGATCGCCTACGCCTACCAAAACCGCGCCGCGTATTTGCAGGACCGGCTGGCGGAAAACGTGAACCAGCGCGGCCGGGAATTCGTCGCGCTGCGCATCATGACCTGCCTCGGCCAGCGCTTCCGCAACGCCGAACGCCCGGCGACTGTGCCGCAGATTTCGGCGGAGCTCGGCATCCCCAGCCGGCTCACGCAATCCGTCCTGCGCACGCTGGCGCAGATGCAGCTCGTCACGGAAACCGCCGGTGGCGAGGCCGCATTCGTGCCCGCGCGCCCGCTCGAAACCATCAACGCCTACGATATCCTGCTCGCGCTGCGCACCGGCGGCGGCCAGGAACTGCCGCTCCCGGACAATCCGGCGCTCACGGAGATCTACGGCGAGTTCGCGCGCATCGAACAGGCGGAGCGCGAAACCGCGTCGTCCATCTCGCTGCTGGCGCTGGCCAACCGCATGCCGCCGCGCGCCGAAATCGCCGCGCCGAAAATCATCGAGCCGCAACCGCAACTTGCCGCCACGCCGGTGAGGGAAATCCCGAAAATCGAAACGGAAAAGGAAATTCCGCCCGTGGAAAAAGTTCCGGTTCCCGCCGAAGAGAAAACCGCTGCCATTGCCACAGCGCCCGAACCGGCGCCGGTTGCCGCCGCGCGCCGCGAAGTGGTGATGCCGGAGGAGAACCGCGAATTCCCGCTGTAATCATTCCGCCGCGACCGAGAACGGAATGGCCGGCAGCGTGGCGGCCACCATGCGTTTCGCCTGATTGGCCGGCTTTTTCTTTTGTTTATCCGTTTCACCCGCGAGGTTTTTGGGCACCACGGCGCAAATTAAATTTCCGGACGCGCCCGCTTTCATCTTTTCCGCATCGCAGGCAAACGTCAGCTCCAGCCCGCCCGCCACCGGCGTGACGCTTGCCAGCGACATTCCTTCCGGCGGGTTGTCCAGTTCCAGCTTGAACCGGTCGGCAAACGCGAAGGCCGGCGCGCTGACTTTCACCCGCGCTGTTCCGCCGGGTGAAAATTTCACGGGCGTCGCGCTAATGATTTTAAACGCGTCGCGCATAAACACCCGCTGCTGGCCGTTCACCATCACCGCGAGTTCCTGCGATGGCACGAGGTGCCGGTAGAAAAACGCCTGCATCATGTCCTCCGCCGGCGCGGCGTCATGCGCCACGAGCTGGCCACCGATGACGGCGTGACCGGCAAGCACGATGGCGACCGGCTTTTTGGTCGGCTCCGGCGGCGCTTTCAAGGTGAACTGCGCCTTGTCCTGCCCGGCGGGAATTTTCGCGCCGCTCAATGAAAAACCAAACGGGGCGTCCTTCAATTCCAAATCAATCGCGTTGGTGAAGCCGTCGCGGCGCAGCGCAAACACCGTCACCGGCGCGCTCAGACCGGCGCGCAGGCTCAAGCTGGAGGGCACGATGCGCAGCGCGAAATCCGGTTGCGGTCCGCTGATGCGGAGACGATACGCGAACTCCGGCCCGCCCTGGCCTTGCGTGTCGGTGAGGTGGAGGAAATACGTGCCATCCGCCGGCAATGTGGCGGTGAGATACGAGTCGGCGTGAAAGGTGTTCAAGCCGGTGCCCTTGTCTTCAAAGTCGTCGTTAAACGCAAGCTGCTTGCCGGCCGAATCGGTAAACCGCAGAAACGAGTCGAGCGGTGAATCCAGCCGGCGCGCATAAACTTCGGCCACGATTGACTGACCGGCCTGACCGGCGAACTTGAATACCTCCGCTTCGTCCGGCTGGCTGACGCGGCCGTTGATGATGACCGGCAGCGTGACCGCCTGCGCGGTTTCGCCGGAATGGTTATTTCCGCTGGCGGAAATTTCCGTCAGGTCATCCACCGCGAACGGCACGGGGTTGAAAAAATTTTCCTGAACCGAAATGACACCTGGCTCGGCGGCAGTATTGTCGAGCGTCAGTTTTTTCACCGGCAAATTCCAACCGGTGAGCGTGACGGAGGTTTTTTCACCGGCCTTGCCGCCCAGCGGATAAATGCCGGTGACGTAGGGCAATTCACCAATCGCAATCCGATAGACAAAATCTTCGCGCCCGCGAAAAATCGAGTCGTGGATTTCCACGGTGTATTCGCCGTCGCGCGGCACTTCAAAGCGCAGCACCGGGTCGGGTTTGAAGCGGAAGCGTTCCGCGCTGGCGAGTTCCTTGCCCTTCGCGTCGTAAATTGCCAGCGTCAGCTCGAACCAGCCCGGCACCGCGTCGGCGAGATACGGAATCAGCGAACGCGCGCTGGCAGCGATGATAATTTGCTGGCCGCGCGCGGCGGAAAACCGGTAGCGATCCACGCCGCCGGGCATGATCTGGCCATTGATGGTCGCCGGCAAACTGAGGTGCGCGTCATATTTCGGCGTGCCGTTCGGTGCGGGCCGGCCGCCGATTTTTTCCAGAAATTTGTCGAGGTCGGGATTCGCGTCCTTGGCGGCAGGCTTGGTGATTTCCGGCAAATCGCCGACGCAGAATTTCATCGGATTGGACAGCGCGTTCGGCGAGGCGAGGCGGATTTCACGCTCGCCCGGTGCGGCGTTGGTGGCGATGGAAAGGCGCAGCACGACCGTGTCCACCATCGCCATGTTGGCTGTGCGGTTCGGCGGATTCTTGAGAATTTTCAGACGGATTTCGTCGCGCTCTTTCGCATCCGCAGGCGTCCAGACATTGGTTCCGGGGTCGCCCCGGCGCGTGTCCTGAAATTTGTCCTGCAATTCCTTCAGCCGGTCGCGCAGCTTGTTGAAGTCCTGAAAATTCATCGGCCGGGTGGCTTCCAAAACCGTCGCGGTGATGCCCGAACCGGTGACAAAGGCATTGGAAGCCGTCAGTAAAAATTGTCCGCCGACCACCACCTGAAAAGTGGTGCCGGCTTTTCCGCCGGCCGGATAAACGTAGGCCAGATGCGGGCCTTGCTGGGCAAAAGCGGTTCCGGCCAGCAGCAGAAATAGACCGACGCGATAAAAAAATTTCATGCGGACATGATTTCCTTGAGCAGCCCGGCGGATTTGATGCCATCGGCGGGCTGCGGCATGACGAAGGTCGGCAGACCTTCGGGATTCGGCAATTTCGTGGCCGGCGAAATGCCGAGCTGCGCGTAGATGCTGCCAATCAAATCCACCGGATAGACCGGCCGGTCTTTGACTTCCTCACCTTTCGCGTCGGACGATCCGACGATTTGGCCGCCCTTGAAACCGCCGCCGGCGAGCACGGCGGAAAATACCTTGCCCCAGTGATTGCGCCCGCCGTTCCACGGTTCCTCCCACATGACTTTCGGCGTGCGGCCAAATTCGCCGCCCCACCAAACGATGGTGCTGTCGAGCAGGCCGCGTTCACCCAAATCCTGCAACAGCGTGGCGAAGCCCTTGTCCATCTCCGGCAACTGACGCTGCATCGCCGGAAAATTGTTTTTGTGCGTGTCCCAGCCGCCGTAGTTTATGGTGACATACGGAATGCCGCGTTCGACCAGCCGGCGCGCGACGAGGCACGACTGGCCGAATTTACTTTTGCCGTAGCGGTCGCGCAATTCCGGCTTCTCCTGCGAGAGATCAAACACCTTCGCGCCGTCGCCAAGAATCATGTCGTAAGCCATGTTCTCCGCCTGCCGATTCTCGGTGACCTGCGGATTTTCCGGCAACGCCTGCGCCAGCGTGTCGAGGTGATGCAGCAATTCGCGCCGGTCTTTCTGGCGCTGGTCGGTGATGCCCGGCGCGATGATGCCTTCGACAGCAAACGGCGTTTTCGACGGATCACCGCCGGTGGCGAACGGTTTGTATTTCGTGCCGAGAAAACCCGCTTCGTCAAAACGTCCCTGCGGCTCGGTCAACACGACGTAAGGCGGAATCAAACCCTTGTAGCCGGCATCGTAGCCTTTCGCCAGCGACACCACGGAACCAACGCAAGGAAACACCGTGCGTCCGCCGGGCTGGCGACCGGTTTGCACGAGATACGAAGCGGTTTCATGGCCGAAGTTGCCGTGCGTCATGCTGCGGATGATGGAATATTTGTCCGCCTGTTTTGCCAGCAGCGGCAGCAGTTCACCAATCCGGATACCGGAGACATTTGTTTCGATCGGCGACTTCAGCGGCCCGCAATAATCGTAGCCGGCGTCTGGCTTCGGATCAAAAATATCCGTGTGCGACGGTCCGCCCCACATCCAAATCTGAATGACTGCCTTGGCGCGCGCGGCGGGCGCGGCGGCGAAGGCGCGGAAGGAAATATGGTTGGCCAGCAGCAAGCCGCTCCCCGCAAGCAGCGTGCGGCGGATGGCCTCGCGCCGGCTGATGCGCGGGCGCTGATTTTCAAAATTAAAATAAAATGCGCTCATAATTTTGGTTTAGTGCCGGTAGAGAAATTCCGTGCTGTTCATCAGCGCCCACGCCAGATCCACGGCGGGCTGGCGGCGGCTGGTGCCAAACTTCTTGAAATATTCCTGCGCCGCCGACTGCTCCGCCGCCGTGGGAAAACGCGACAGAATTCCGAGATACATCCCGTTTACGATGTCTGCCGGCAGGCGGCCAGCTGACGTTTGAAACGCGACCATCCGCGACGACTCGATTTTCCGCTGCATTGAGCTGGAGTTGAGCAGCGTCAGCTTCTGCCCGGCGGAAATCTTATCATTGCGTTCAGATTCCTGCCCGGTGTCGCGCGGCGGCCGGCCAAATTGCTCCAGAAATCCGCTCGTGATGCTGCCGTCTGGCAACGCGATGGAACGCAGGTCGCCGGGAATGAACGTGTAGGGCTCGGGAATGGCGCTGGAATAATTTTCGTTTGTGCCGGTGATTTGATCCACTGCATCAATCAGCACCTCCGCGTCCAGCCGGCGCAGCGGATAGAACGCGAAGTTTGCCGCCGCTTCTTGGTTCTGACTCTGTGGGATGGAGGCAAGCTGGTATGTTTTGGAATTCAAAATCTCACGGCAGAGATGTTTAAAATCAAAACCCGACACCGCAAAATCCTCCGCCAGATAATCCAGCAAGGCCGGATTGCTTGGCGGATTATTCGCGCGGAAATCATCCGGCTCCTGCACAAGGCCACAGCCAAGCAGCCACGACCAGGTGCGGTTGGCCAGACTGCGCGCGAACTGCGGATTTTTCACCAACCACGCGGCGAAAACCGCGCGCGGGTCTTTATCCGGCGACAACGTGACTTTTTCACCGTCGGGGAAAACGGCTTTTTCCGGCGATCCGTTCAGCGCACCGGCATTGGTTGAAGCGAGATTATAAAACACAATTTCCTCTTTCCACTCGGCGGTTGATTTGTAGCCGACGTTCGCGAAGAAAACCGCGAAGTTCGCCAAATCTTTCACCGGCCAGTAGTCGGCGCGCTCGCCGAGGAACGTCAGCGCGACAGTCTGGGCGATGCCGGATGGCGTGCGGTTTTGCATGGCGCGATAAAAATTCACCGGCGGTTTTTCATAATTGCTGCCGCTGGCGGTGAGCATTTCCGTGGCAATTTTATTCCACGGTTCGTTGTCGCGGATGGCATCGTGAATCCAGCGGTGATAAGCCTGCGCGGCATTCGGCCAAAGATTGATGGGAAACTCGGCCTTGATGCGCAGCGCGTCGCCCCATTTCATCGCGAAATAATCGGCGAACCCGTCACTCGCGAGCAGCCGGTCAATCAGCGCGGCACGTTTGCCGGAATTTTGGTCAAGGATGAAGCTCTGCGCCTCTGTCGCGGTCGGCAGCGTGCCCGTCACGTCAAGATACGCGCGCCGCACGAATACCGCATCGGAGCAAAGCTGCGCCGGCGGGATTTTTAATTCGTTCAGCCGCGCAACAACCAGTTCATCAATTTTGTTTTGGGGCGTCAGCGGCGACAGACTTTCATACGGCGAGACGGCAAAGAGGGTTGTCGCAAGAAACAAAAACACACCCAGCCAGCCCAGCTGGCGTGTTGCAGTTTTTCGGGCGAGGGTGCTCATGCAAATGTCCAGACGACAGGCTACGCCCAAAAGCTTCAGAAAAAACGACACCTATTTTGTCATTCGCATGACAAAATATGGTTATATCATATTTAAGTTTGTCTTGTAACCATTACGCGCGGAATCCGTCGTTAAAGGTGATGTCATTCCTCGTTGCCAACACGGGCGCAGTCACACCAAAAACGGTGAACGGCCAAACCGGCACTTCCTTCTCGCTGACTTTCACGCCGCAGCCCGGGGAGAATTTTTTCAACCTCTGCCGCCGGATTGCCGCGCAGTTGCGCGAGTGCGGAGCGACTCCGCTGCATTTTTTAGTTTTCGGCAATGCCAGCGCAGCACCGGCTGGAACCACTGCGGTAAAAGAAATTTTTGGCCTCGTGGATTTTCCGGTGATGTGGGTGGAAGGCGCAGAATGCGGCGGTCAGCCCGTCGCGGGGGTTCAGCTTTACGCTTTCACCGGCAACGTTGAGCGGATTGAGCGGCACGGGCAAGTGGTCGGCTCCGTCTTCATCGAAGGCGGCGCGCGCCAATGTTTCATTGGTGGTCTGATGCACTCCGACAAGGTGTTGCCGGCGGCGGAGCAAACGCGCCAAACGCTGGAAGAACTGCAAATTGTGCTGGCACTGGCCGGATTTGAACTGGCGGACACGGTGCGGACCTGGTTTTTTCTGGAAAATATTTTGCAGTGGTATGACAACTTCAACCGCGCGCGGACGAAGATTTATTCCGGCGTAAAATTCCGCACCGGCTCGCTGCCGGCCAGCACCGGCGTTGGCGCGAAAAATCCCGCCGGCACCGCCTTGGCGCTGGCGGCGTGGGCTTTTCGACCGCAGAAAAATTCGGCTGGAGCCAAAGAAATTGCCTCGCCGCTGCAATGTCCTGCGCCGGCTTACGGCAGTTCGTTCAGCCGGGCGATGGAAATTTCTTTGGACAGCGGCAAGCGGCTGTTCATCTCCGGCACGGCCAGCATCGCGCCCGGCGGCAAGACTCTTTGGATCGGCGACACGCGCAAACAGGTTGAACTGAGCATGGATGTGGTCGAAGCAATATTGCGCTCGCGCGGATTGACTCTGGCCGACCTCACGCGAGCTACAGCTTATTTTCGGCGCGCGGCGGATGCGGGAATTTTTTCTGAATGGCTTACGGTTAACCGGCTTGAACAAATGCCAGTCGTCTCCGTGCAATGCGATGTCTGCCGTGACGATTTGCTCTTCGAACTGGAGGCCGAAGCGGAGGGCTAGTTTTCAGTTAAATTCTCCGATCAGTCCCTGGACAAATTTCCATCCAGTTTCCAGCAGCCTGCCTTCCACCGAAACTTGCGCAACGCATTGTTTCAACCCAAAATCAACTCCCGCTCCCAATCGGGAATTGCTGAAACAGCCATGTCGGACTTGAGATTATACACCAGCAACCGGCTGGAAAAATTGGCGGAGGCACTCGCCGAGTGCGTCCGCCATCCGCTACGTTCGCCGCTGGCGTCGGAAACCATCCTGGTGCAGAGCCAGGGCATGGCGCGCTGGCTCAAGTTGCAACTGGCGCGGCAGCATGGCATTTGCAGCAACTGCCGGTTTCCGTTTCCGCGCGCTTTCAGCGACGAGGTTTTCAAAACGGTGCTGGGCGACCTGCCGACGATAGCAGCCTACGATCCGGAAATGTTGATCTGGCAGGTCATGGCCAAGCTGCCAGCCTTTCTGGATCAGCCTGGTTTTAAACCAGTGAAAAATTATCTGGGCGCAGCGGCGGATGATCGCAAGCGGTATCAACTGGCCGACCGCATCGCCAATGTGTTCGATCAGTATCTGGTCTTCCGGCCCGAAATGATCCGCGAATGGGAAGCCGGCGAGGACCAGGGCTGGCAGGCAAAGTTGTGGCGCGAAGTCAGCACGCCCTTTCGCAATCAGCATCCGGCAGCATTGCAAACCCGGCTCATCAAGCATTTGGAAAAACCAGGTGTTTCCATCACCGGCTTGCCGGAACGCGTGGCCATTTTCGGCGTCTCGGCATTGCCGCCGTTTTACCTGCACATTTTTGCGGCGCTGGCCCGACACGTTGAGGTTAGCCTCTATTTGCTTCAGCCTTGCGAACAGTTTTGGGGCTACATCAGTTCCGTGCGCGAGCAGGGAAAAGTTTTGCAGCGCGCCGGCAAAGGCGCTGCCGATGCTGGCCAGCTTCATCTCGAGCAAGGCAATCGTCTGCTCGCCTCGATGGGCCAGCTTGGCCGGGATTTTCTGCTGCTGTTGCAGGAAACCGGCGACTGGCAGGAATCCGAGCCAGCGCGATTCGCCGCGGCTGGCGAGGAAAATCTGTTAGCCTGCATCCAGACCGACATCCTGAATTTGGAGGACAACGCGGCCGGCGAAGGCGTGAAAAAAATCATCGCGGACAAAGATGATTCGATTCAAGTCCATTCCTGCCACAGTCCGCTGCGCGAATTGGAAGTGCTCCACGATCACCTGCTCGACTGGTTCGAGCGCGAAGCGGCACTGGCACCACGCGACATTTTGGTGATGATTCCCGACATCGAATTGTATGCGCCCTACATTCAGGCGGTGTTCGGTTCGCCGGAATCGGATTCGCTCCGCATTCCGTTCAGCGTGGCCGACCGCACGGCGCGGACGCAGAGCCATTTGATAGATACATTTCTGTCGTTGCTCAAGCTGGCGGACTCGCGCGTCGGTGCCAGCCAGGTTTTGAAATTGCTGGAATCCGCTCCCGTCCGCCGCAAGTTTGAGCTGGATGAAACGGAACTGGAGCTGGTGCGGTTTTGGATCGAGGAAGTCCGCATCCGCTGGGGACAGGACGAACAGCAGCGCGTGGGCCTCGGCCTGCCCGCGTGGTCCGAAAATACCTGGCGGCACGGCTTGGACCGGCTGCTTTTGGGCTACGCCTTGACCGGCAAGGGCGCGGAGCTGTTTGAAAACATTCTTCCCGGCGATGACATCGAAGGCAACCCGAGCGAAGTCCTGGGCCGGCTCGCAGAATTCATCGAGCAACTGTTTGCCGCGCTTGAAAAATTAAAAACCGCGCGACCGCTGAACGCGTGGGCGGCGACGTTTCATTCCATCTTGGAAAATCTTTTTGCCACCGGCGATGACGAGGCGCAGGAATTACAGATTCTCAACACCTGCTTTGAAAAACTCACGGCCGCCGTCGCGCGCGCGGGGTTCGATCAGTCGGTCACACTCGCGGTCGTACTGGAACAATTGAACCGCGATCTGGCACAGGATTATTTCGGGTCCGGTTATTTGACCGGCGGCGTCACCTTCTGCGCCTTAAAGCCGATGCGCAGTATTCCGGCCAAGGTGATTTGTCTGCTCGGCATGAATGACCATTCCTTCCCGCGCACATCGCCGCAATTGAGTTTCGACCTCATGAGCCACAAGCCCCGGCTCGGCGACCGCTCCAGCCGGGCGGATGACCGCTACCTATTTCTCGAAACACTCATCTCCGCGCGCGAACGGCTTTATATCAGCTACGTCGGCCAGTCCATCCAAGACAACCGCGAAGCGCCGCCATCGGTGCTGGTCAGCGAACTGTTTGATTATGTGGCGCAACGCTTCGCGCTGTCTGATGGAAAAGATATTATCGAGAACCACGTCTTGACGCGGCAGCGTTTGCAGGCTTTCAGCACCGCCTATTTTCAAGGCGGAAAACTGTTCAGCTACTCGCGTGAAAATCTGAAGGCCAGCCAGGTCATCATGCCGGAACGCAAACCGCCTGGCGTTTTTATTCCCCAGCCGCTGCCCGAGCCGGAACCGGAATGGCGGCGCGTGACGCTGGAATCGCTGGCGAAATTTTTTGCCAACCCGGCGAAATTTCTGGCGGAAAAACGTCTCGGCCTGCGGCTGCCCGACGAAGCGGCGGCAATGGATGAACGCGAGGCTTTCGCTATCGCGGGGCTGGACCGCTACCAGCTCCAGCAGGAATTGATGGAATTGAAACTGGCCGGCACGAGCCTGAAAGATTCCGTCGAACTCGTCCGGGCTTCCGGCCGGCTTCCGGCTGGCATTGCCGGCAATGTCCACTTCGCCCAGATCCGCCGCGATGTGGAAGTTTTTAGCAAACGACTGCAACCCTTCCAGCCGGACAAAATTTTGCCGCCGTCGCCATTTGAACTGCCCATCGGCGATTTCGTGGTGGGCGGCAACATCAGCCACGCCACGCCAGCGGGCGGGCTGCTCTGTTATCGGCTTGCGAGCGTCAGCCCCAAAGATCTCCTGCGGGCGTGGCTGGAGCATCTTTTGCTTCACGCAACTCACGCAAAAAAAGATCCGCAGGAAACCATCATCGTTGGCAAAGATTCCATTTTGCAACTCACGCCGGTGGCTGAGCCGCGGCCGGTGCTGGAAAGACTTCTGGCAATTTATTGGGCCGGCTTGCGCCAGCCAGTGAAGTTTTTTCCGGAAAGTTCATTCGCCTTCGCGGAATCGGATTACAAAATTGCAACCGGCACATCAGGCAAGACCACCAAAAATCCAATTGTCAGCGCCGGAGAAAGATGGAACGGGAGCGACTTCGGGCAAAAAGGCGAGCACGAGGACAAATATATTTCGCTGTTTTTCAAAGCGGAAAATCCGCTGGACGCGGACTTTGAAACCACCGCCCGCGCCGTGTTTGGTCCGCTGCTGGAAAAATTATCGGAGGCCGGCGAATGAACGCGCCCACGCCCTTTCATCTGACGGACACGCCGTTGACGCGCGGCGTGAGCCTTATCGAAGCCAGCGCCGGCACGGGCAAAACTTACGCCATCACCGCGCTGTTCGTGCGGCTGATCGTCGAGGAAAACCTGCCGGTGCGGGAAATTCTCGCCGTTACTTACACGGAAGCGGCGACCGAGGAATTACGGCATCGCGTGCGGCAGGCGCTGGTGCAGGCCGCGCAGGCTTTTGCCATCGGCGACAGCGACGTTCCCTTTCTCAAAGCCTTGGTGGCCAGGTTTTGCGGGCAAGCCACGGAAATGAAAGCGCGTTTGCAAAATGCGCTGGGCGATTTTGACGAGGCGCCCATCTTCACGATTCACGGCTTCTGCCAGCGCACGCTGCGCGACCGCGCCTTCGAAAGCGGCCTGTTGTTTGACACCGAGCTGACCACCGACCCGGCGGAATTTTTACAGGAGATTGCCGACGATTTCTGGCGCAAAACTTTTTATGCGGCTGAACCGACGCTGGTGAACTTCGCGCTCAAGAATAAGTTCGGGCTGGAGCGGTTTCTCAGCCTGCTGCGCACCTGCACCAACTTCCCGCAGATCGAATTTTTGTCGCCGGCCAAAGATCATCCGCTCGAATCGTTGGCGGCAGATTTGGGAAACAATTTCTTGGCGGCGAAAAAAATCTGGCTCGCAGAAGTGCGAACAATCAAAGCTTGCTTCGGCTCGGCGATCAAATGGGGAAACCAGCCTTACAACGACGACGAAAAATTGACTGTGTTGTTCGATCAGCTTGATAATTGTTTTTCCACCAGCGATACGGCAGTTGAATCGTTCTCGGCGTTGGAAGAGTTCTGCGCCAGCCGGTTGCAGGAAAGGCGGAATAAAAAATCCAAATCACCGCCGCCAGTTCCAACGCATCCGTTTTTTGATTTTTGTGAAGCCATTTGTCAGGCCGAACAATTATGGCTGGTCGGATTGCAGCTTGGATTCATCGGCTACGCGAAAGCGGAACTGCCGCGCCGCAAAACGGAGCGCAAGGTTCAATACTTCGATGACCTCCTGACGCGGCTGGATGACACGCTGTCGGGCCCAGGCGGCAAGGTTCTGGCGGCTGATTTGCAAGCGCGCTATCGCGCGGCTTTGATAGATGAATTTCAAGACACGGATCCGGTGCAGTATTCGGTTTTTCGCCGCGCGTTTGCCGGCGGGAATAATTTTGTTTTCCTAATTGGCGATCCCAAACAGGCGATATACGGTTTTCGCGGCGCGGATATTTTCACCTATCTCGCGGCGTCTGGCGAAGCCACTCACCGCTACACGCTGGGCGAAAATTGGCGCTCCGAATCCGGCCTGGTAACGGCGGTGAACAAAATTTTCAGCGCCGCGTCTGGCAGTTTCGTGTTCGACCGCATCACGTTTCAGGAAGCCGTGCCGAAGGGCAAAGCCGATGCTGAACCGCTGACATTAGCAGGCCAGCACGAATCGCCGTTTCAACTCTGGTTCATACCGCGCGATGGCGCGAAGGAAGTTTCCAAAAGCTTTGCCACTGAGACGCTGCCACGCGTGGTCGCTGGTGAAATCGTCCGGCTGCTCAACGGCCACACCAAAATCGGCATGCGCCGGCTGCAGCCAGAAGACATCGCGGTTTTGGTGCTAACCAACCGGCAGGCGACCACGGTGCAAGCCGCCTTG
>Ga0208872_1001727_pt1 | contig 13162 bp, 12 predicted proteins | sample CryBogCBH12Aug08_FD_185508 | JGI IMG/M metagenome (GOLD analysis project Ga0208872, IMG submission 185508) | Freshwater microbial communities from Crystal Bog, Wisconsin, USA - CBH12Aug08 (SPAdes) | ecosystem: Environmental > Aquatic > Freshwater > Lake | place: Crystal Bog, Wisconsin, USA...
CTCAGGTCAGACAGGTCAGAGCTCGATACCGGACTCAGGCCGGGGGATAGGAATGGGGTCATGTTTTCTTCCATTCATTCGAATCTTGGGATTGCACGTCGTGTGCATATTTGCGAAACGCCCATTTTCGCAAGGCTTATTTGCTTTCCCTTTGAGCGCCCATCCATGGGCGATCAGACCTTCCGACCTTCTGCCTTCTTTCTCTTAATGGTGCCCTGCGCGGGCGGCGCATTCCCATCCACCGAATCGAGTCCTAACGCCCTCTCGCTTGACCTGTCCTTCGGTCAATACTCACTGCGTTCGAACACTGTGTGACCTCGGGAGAAGACTGTCCAGGTTCGCTACAGAACTTATGTCAGGTGAATAGGAATGAAATTCCTATTTTGAGAGTTGTGTAGGAGGGCACATCCTGTGTATTTAGGCTCGTTGTCGTGGCTCGCAATAGTATATTTTTGGCAAGAAGTTCGGCATGCTGCCGTTAGAGTTTTGGCATTCCGGCGCTGGTGGTACGATGTCCACATGGGGGCATCCAACAGACTAGAGCAGATTACTAGGGCGTTTGAGTGTCTTCAAAGTTTGCGTCCCCTTCCACAAGCGGTCTTGGAAGAGCTAAGGCATCGATATGAGGTCAGCCTTACGTACCATTCAACGGCCATCGAAGGGAACACGCTCACCCAAAGCGAAACCCAAATTGTCATCGAGAAAGGCATCACGATTGCTGGGAAGTCGATTCAAGAGCATTTAGAAATTATTGGGCATAAAGATGCGCTTGGCTTCGTTGTGGATCTCGCCAATTCAAACGAGTTAATCGGAGAAAGACAAATCCGAGAGATCCATAGCTTGGTTATGAAGGGGCAAGACTCTCGAGATTCTGGATCTTACCGAAATTTAGACGTAAGAGCTGCTGGCACCAACTATGTCTATCCTTCGCACCTCAAAGTCCAAGAACTGATGCAAGAGTTCACTGAATGGTTGGCTAACGGATCAAGCCTTCATCCAATCTTGTGGGCAAGTGAAGCGCACTTAAAGTTCGTGACAATTCATCCGTTTCGAGATGGCAATGGACGTGTAGGTAGGCTCCTTATGAACCTCTTATTACTTCGCCATGGCTACACCGTCTCCGTGATTCCGGTTTTTCAGCGTGCCCAGTATATTGCCAGTTTAGAAATGGCCCAGAATACTGGTGATCGTTCGAAACTGGATGACTTGGTTATTTTGGGAGTCTCCGAGTCATTACGAGACGTATTGGAGACCGCATTGGGAAGTGGTGAACTGGTCTTGAGTCCCCACGAGAGAGACGTCGTGGACACTTGTATTTCTGGCCTCATCAGATACAAAGAAGTGGGTTGAATTCGTTATCCAGGGGCATGCGCGTTACGGTGCGGGCCTAGGGATTCTACTAGTGAGATTCGCTCTCAGTGTCACTATAACCTGGCAATTGGTGGATCCCGTTGCTTACATTTCGATATCTCGAATTTCAGAGTTTTGCTTATTCCAGCAGATTTGATGGTGGCATACGCGGGCGGCGCATTCCCATCCACCGACTCGAGTCCTAACGCCCTCTAGCTTGACCTGTCCTTCGGTCAATACTCACTGCGTTCGAACACAGTGTGACCTCAGGTCAGACAGGTCAGAGCTCGATACCGGACTCAGGCCGGGGGATAGGAATGGGGTCATGTTTTATTCCATTCATTCGAATCTTGGGATTGCACGTCGTGTGCATATTTGCGAAACGTCCTGTTTCGCAAAGTTTATTTGTTTGGCAAAACGATCGGCATCATGCCTCTCGTTTTGCTTTCCTCTTGAGCGCCCATCCGTGGGCACTCAGACTTTCCACCCGTTCTGCCTTCTTTCTCTTAATGATGCCCTACGCGGGCGGCGCATTCCCATCCACCGACTCGAGTCCTAATGCCCTCTCGCTGGACCTGTCCTTCGGTCAAAACTCACTTCGTTCGAACACAGTGTGACCTCGGAAAAAGACTGTCCAAGTTCGCTACAGAACTTTTGTCAAGAGATAGGGATTGGGTTGTTTTGAGACCGATTCGTTTCACGGGATGTGAAGTCTGCTAACAGCGAAAGATGCTTGAGTAAGGGTTTTTAGATTCAAGATCATTTGGCCGTTTTGGAATATGTCTAGTACTGTACAATTCCGCCTAACATGAAGGGATTGTTTGGTTTTGCTTTGCTATTAGGCTTATCGGGGAGTATCTTGGCGGCCGACGACAGTTCGGCGAAATGGCCAGTTGAGGATATCGGTTCAGCGCATTATCTGAAGGTATTTGGCGGTCAATCCTCTCTCATCTTGGGGACCCAGGATCGGCGACAAATGATGGGTGTCGAGTATGGATATGCCAAGCCTGATCCGCGGCTGACTCTTCGTGGCTACCCGGCGCAAATGGTTTACGAGCTTAAGTTTGACTACAGTCGATCGAGTGGAAATTTTCCAGAGGATCCCAAGAGTGATCTTGCGATTGGCACGATCTTCTACTCCCATTCCGAATTTCCATATAAGGCGTCGACAGGCTATTACTTGGATTGGGGTGGCGGAGCTGAATGGTTGAATCATACATCCCGCGACCTTCCGCTTTGCTTCGACGGTGCGCTTATGGTCGGGGCAGGGTATTTCACACCGATGCCTGGTTCAACGAACAAAGTTCTGATTGGAATTCGATATTTCCATATCTCCAACGGAGGCAGAAAGTATCCAAACTTCGGCCAGAACCAGTTGCAGCTTACGCTGGGAGTCAAGTTCTAGATATTCAGCCCTTCCGAACTCAAAAAAGGGCCCCGCCGAGTACGTTGACTCGGCGGGGCCCGGATGCTTACTTAGGGAAGGCCTGGATTAACGTCAGCCTTGATCTTGGCGATGTTGGTCTTACCGTCTTTCAGTGAATCGAGTCCTTCGACCTTTGTGAGAAGCTCATTGGTCAGCTTCTTGGTGCTGGCTGCCTTCATAACACCTTGAAGGTCCTTGCCGTATGCATTGAGCTTGCCACCGTGCTTGGATACGTGGCAGGTCTGGCAGGCAGCAGTGCCGATCTTGGACTCCTTGGCGACTCCATACTTGGTCTGGAAAGTTTTCCAGCTTGCGGTGGTGGACATACCAATTGCGCTGAGTGCGATCAGAGCCGAGATCAAAAGTGTGCGTTTCATCATTCCCTCCGTGAGAATTTGCCTACATAAAGCTCAAACTTTGGAGATTCCTCTTAGCGAAACTCTTTAGTTTTAACCTGTAACAAATATGACGATTATTTGCGCAATTTGTCTGTCCTGATTTTCAAGGTCAATACAGTTTAGGACACAAATGGGCTCTTGGACGACAGGCGTCGTAGGGGGCATGCGCCTTTCGGCCCGGGGCCAGGTTCGTTACCACGACTGATGCCTCGGGGCAGACAGGTTAGAGCTCGATACCGGGCTCAGGCCAGCATCCGGCAGTGGGATTGTTCTTCTGAGATTGCGGATTTGATGCTTCCAAGCGCCGATCTTGTGGGCCACTGGTCATCGAGGATGTTTGATCCGAGATGCCAAGTGCCAAAATGGGATTTGTTGATGTCGCCGCTTACAGGGCTCCGAAATTTGGTGGCGCTCCTACCCAGGGCTTTCGCCACTGGGCTGGTATCGGTCGTCCTTTCAGGACTACGATTCAGCACTTGCCTTCGTTCCATTCAGGCGCCGATCTTGTGTGCCACTGGTCATTGAGGATGTTTGATCCGAGATGCCCAGTGCCCGTACAGGATTTGTTTATGATGCTACTTAGAGGACTCCGACACTGGGATCAGTCATCCCGGACCCGTCCCTGCGATGTTCCGAGTCGGCGAGTCGCAAAGCCAGACGTAGCCTTGGCGAAGTCTGGTGGGTAAGGGCAGGCCGACGGAGTGCAACGCAGTCTGGCTGAGAAGGGGTTTGGCGATTCTGCGAACGCCGCCAAGAGGGTTCACACATCCTGTGCGACTTTGCTCGCCTTCCTTGCTCGCTGAGTTTATTGTTTGTCAAAACGCTCGGCATCCTGCCTCTTGTTTTGCATTTCTTTTGGTCGCCCATCCTTGGGCGATCAGCATTCCAGTCGTCTGATCCTTAGTCGCAAGACAATTCAACCGTTGCAACTGATGCGGGTGGCAAGACAATGGAAAGTTCGCCATCTTTGAGGATCGCCTCAATGGCCCGAGGGCAGATTGTGTCTGGAGAGTCAAAAGTGTTGTGATCTTGAATGGCTTGTGCATGAAGCACGCGCGCAGACTTAATTGTGAACCCGGAAGGTATTCCAGAAAATTGAACTGTTGTGCCTGCTTCTAGATTCAGACAAGATGCGGAGAGAGTAATGACGTCTCCCTTTCGTGATGCAGTGGCCGTGAATGATCTGTTTTGGGCATAGTTCAAGGGCAATTGTACGTCTATGCGCTGAGCATCCTGGTGCCCGGAATACATTTCAAATACCCAGTAGGTAGGGGTACGCAGCATATTAGGTCCGTCGGTCAAAATCATTGCTTGGAGAACGTTGACCATTTGGGCAATGTTGGCCATTCGAACCCGGTCGCAGTGGCGATGGAAGATATCGAAGTGAATGGCGGCGACCAATGCATCTCGCATCGTATTCTGCTGGAATAGGAATCCGGGATTGGTACCTGGCTCTACCGGATGCCAAGTGCCCCATTCATCGACGACCAGGTTGACGATCTTTTCAGGGTCAACTTTGTCCATGATCTCGGAGTGCTTTTCTATCAGTTCTTCCATGTGGAAAGCTGAGTTAATTGTGCTCTGGTACTCCGTTGGCCCAAACTCCAAAGCCGAACCTGAAGGTGGCCACTTTTGGTCGAGTAGGGTGTAGTAGTGGAGAGCCAAACCATCCATGTGCGGATGGGCACGCTCCATCATGACCTCCGTCCAGCGAAAATCAGCTGTGTTGGGTCCGCAAGCGATCCTCAAGATCTTGTTCGGTCCATAGGTTCGAACGAAAGTGTTGTAGCGGCGATATTCGTCGGCGTAGTATTCAGGCCTCATGTGACCGCCACAGCCCCAGCTTTCATTGCCGACGCCGAAGTACTTCATCTTCCAAGGCTCGTTACGTCCGTTTGCACGTCGGAGGTCGGCCATGGGAGACTCGGCAGGCGAAGTGATGTACTCCACCCATTCGGACATCTCTTTGACCGTTCCAGACCCAACATTTCCGCAAACATAAGCCTCACAGCCCAATTGCTCGCAGAGTTCGAAGAACTCATGGGTGCCAAAGTGGTTGTTCTCGACCACTCCACCCCAGTGGGAGTTGTACATTCTAGGTCGATCGGCACGAGGACCTACACCGTCCTTCCAATGATATTCATCCGCAAAGCATCCACCTGGCCAGCGCAGTGTCGGAATTTTGATCGCCTTTAAAGCCTCAACGACGTCGTTCCGAATCCCTTTGGTATTCGGTATCTCGGAATCTTCTCCAACCCAAAGGCCGCCGTAAATACAGTGGCCAAGATGTTCAGCAAAGTGACTGTAAATGTCCCTGGCAATCGTTGGCGAGTCGTCGTTGATATTGAGCTTTATGTTAACTTCAGGCATGGTGGAATTGGGGGATTAGACGTTGGACTGGCCGTAACGATTGTGATACCGGTCGTACCACTTCTCAGCTTCCTCGGCTGGAATCGGAGCTGGTGTACCGATCTGCATAGCGAGCCAAACTGTCTTGGCTACGTCTTCGGTCATAACGGCGGCTTTGAGCGCGGCAGACGGGGAAGATCCCCAAGCGAACACGCCATGATTCCCCATCAGAATGGATGGGGCTCGGTTCCGGTACTTCATGATCGCCTCACCAATATGCTCACCTTCGTTGTCCACGTAAGGAGCACACGGAATTTCCGCTCCGAATTCATCGGCAATTGCGGTCAAAACTAGAGGAACAGACTTGCCGACCGCAGCAAAAGCAGTAGCGTAATTGCTATGGGTGTGGATGACTCCGAGGGTTCCCGGAATGTTGCGGTAAAGGTAAAGATGATGGGGAAGGTCCACACTTGGACGGACACCAGAGGCCAAAACTTCACCGGTAGACACACGAACCGCAACCAGATTCTCGGGCGTGATGGATTCGTAGTCCATACCGCTTGGCTTGATGACCAATAGGTCGTCCTCGGGCGAATACCCACTGGCATTCCCAGAGTGCATCGTCACCAATCCTGCTTTGGGCAAAGCCCAGTTCGCTTTGGCGACTTCTAATCTCAGAGCATGAATATCAGCCATTGTTTGTATTAACCTCGATTGGTATAGACGGCATTGTTCCAGCGAATCTCGTTTCGGAATTGATTCAGGTCAGTCTTGGCGTCAATCACCAAACATTCCACTCCAGCGATTTCAGCAAAGTCTCGAACATGCTGACTGGTAACGTTGTAGCTGTAAACGGTGTGATGAGCACCACCGCCGTAGATCCACGCGGCAACACCATCTTCAAAGCTTGGTTCTACTTTCCAAAGAGCACGGGCAACAGGGAGGTTTGGCATCGGTGGAACTTCAACAGCGGCAACATCGTTCACCATCAGTCGGAACCGGTGTCCAAGGTCAACGAGCGTCGTGTTGGTGGCTGAACCAGCCATAGCATCAAACACCAAGCGAACTGGGTCGGATTTACCGCCAATCCCTAAGGGATGGATTTCAACCCTCGGCCTACTCTTGGCAATGGTTGGGCAGATTTCAAGCATATGGGCGCCCAATACTTGCTCGTTCCCGGAGCCCAAATCGTAAGTGTAATCCTCCATGAAACTTGTTGCGGGGGCAAGGCCCGTTTCCATGGTCTTAAATGCTCGTAAGAGGGCTGCCGTCTTCCAATCACCCTCCGCTCCAAATCCGTAGCCTTCGGCCATCAAATTTTGGCAAGCTAGGCCGGGAAGTTGGTCTAAGCCGTGAAGGTCTTCGAAGGTGGTTGTAAAGCCTTTGAAATTTCCTGCCTTTAGGAAATTCCGAATGCCGATTTCTTGCTTGGCTGCATAGCGCAGGGAACCGTATTGAGCGGCGCCAGGTCGAAGCTCTTCGGCGACATCAAATTTATCCAGGTAGGACTGGCACGTCTGAGCGACTTCGGCGTCCGTAACCTGATTGACGACGGACACTAAATCCCCCACTCCAAAGCCGTTCACACTAAATCCGAACTGGGCTTCGGCGCTCACCTTATCTCCATCAGTAACCGAGACAAATCTCATGTTATCGCCGAACCGAGCGAACTTAGCTCCTTGAAGATCTTGCCATGCGAGAGCGACTCGTGCCCAATCTCCAATCTTTTGCTGGACCGATTGTGACGACCAGTGACCGCACACGACCTTTCTTCTAAGTCCAATTCGTGAATGGAGGTGTCCGGCCTCTCGATCTCCATGAGCGGCTTGATTAAGGTTCATGAAGTCCATGTCAATGGTGCCCCAAGGCAATTCACGGTTGTATTGAGTATGCAAATGGAGAACTGGCTTGTTGAGTTGGGTCAGTCCACCAATCCACATCTTGGCAGGCGAGAATGTGTGCATCCAAAGTATGAGACCAGCACAGTTCGGATCAGAATTGGCTTCGAGTACGAGGGCTCGAACCATGTCCGGATCCGTTAGAACTGGCTTGAAGATAACTTCAACTGGAACAGGAGTAGCTGCCGATAACGACTGGGCGATGGATGTTGAATTGGCTGCGACTTGCTTAAGGACTTCTGGTCCATAGAGATGTTGACTGCCTGTTACGAACCATAAAACGGGTGAACTCATTGGGATCCTCTTTGAAACGCCAGTGTATTCCAATATTGGAATACACATAGTCGGTGAACGTGTGGAGAGTTTATCCAATTTGGGTGCCGTTCATTTGGTCAGATGCTTCTAATTGGGGTCTGGTTTCTGGTTCAGCGGTATAGTTGAGTCTCGGCTGGGAACTTATGCAGCACAACATCAAGGAGCTATCGGCAAAGGAAAGCGTTGCGATTCTACGAGCACTCGGATCTAACACGAGAGCAAGAATTGTTGAATTGCTTGCTCAGCACGAGATGAACATTGGTGAGCTGAGTACTGCGCTGGGATTGACTCAGCCAAGCGTCACCAAGCACGTGCAGATTTTAGAGGAGGCTGGAGTCGTTGTCAGCGACTACGTTGCCGCACCACAAGGCACCCAAAAGCGGTGCCGTTGTGTGTTTGAACGACTCCTTGTAGACCTGGCTCCGAAGGCACCAGAGACCGATGGTTATGCCGAAACCGAACTTCCAGTAGGCATGTTTACCGACGTTGATGTTCGACCAACTTGCGGGATTGCCACCCGGGAGAAGTTCATCGGTTTGGTCGATGCTCCCGTGAGTTTCTTCCTTCCCGAACGGTCCCAGGCTGAGATAATTTGGTCGGGCGGTGGATGGGTCGAATACATGTTTCCAAACACTCTTCCAGTGAATTCCAGAGTCAAATCCGTCGAACTGATGATGGAGTTGGGTTCAGAAGCGCCCGGCTATAACAATAAGTATCCGTCCGATATCACCCTTTGGATTAACGGAGTGGAAATTGGTACATGGACATCACCCGGAGACTTCGGTGGAACGCGTGGCCAACTGAATCCTGCCTGGTACCCCGACAACATGAACCAATGGGGTGTTCTGAAAACGTGGTTGACCGACGATTCTGGTTCGGCCATTGATGGTCTTCAGATATCAGATGTCACATTGGCCGCTTTGAATATTCATCCTTGGCAAGCCACAAAGATTAGGATTGGGGTTAAACCCGATGCCAGGAATCAGGGCGGGTTCACTCTTTATGGCAGATCATTTGGTAATTATCAGATTGGGTTGATCCTCAGGCTAAGGCACGATAGCTTGGAATAGAGGGTCTCCTGGCTTTGTCCGACCCCTTTGACGGGCATCAGATTCTGAGACTCAGATGGGCAACGCTATATTGCTTGGTTAGTTAACCAAACGCTGATTCCGATCCGGTTGCTTTGAAAATTGCTATGTATTCGAATAATAGGAAATACATTCACGTTTGGCTATATTCTGTGTTATGATATTTTCCATCGGAGGATGATCTAAGTTGGATCGGAGGCCGGGTTCGCAGTGGCGGAGACGCCGTAGGCGATCCATCTCATCGGTGAGATTCATGAATAAGCATAGAGCATTTACATTGATCGAACTGCTAGTCGTCATCGCGATCATCGCGATCCTGGCAGCCATTCTTTTCCCAGTCTTCGCTCAAGCCAAAATGGCAGCAAAGAAGACGGCATCCCTCAGCAATATTAAGCAACTCGGCCTCGCAACCGTTATTTACTCGGGCGATTTCGACGACACTTTCCCTGACCAAAATCGCGACGCAAACAACTTTCCCAAAGTTTGGTATGCCGGTGGTGATAACCCCTGCACGGCAGCTGCACCAGCGTCTGGCGATGACACGGACCCGGTAACCGGCGGTTGTAAGCAAGGCTTTATGGATCAGTACTCCGAAGCTGGCACTGGCCAGAACTGGGGTCGAGAGATTCAGCCGTACGTGAAGAGCATGGATATGTATATGTCCGCCGCTCAGAAGGTAACTGGCAACCTGCCTTGGTCTTACACGACGAATCAAGGCGCTGGAAATACCAGCTATGTATATAACGGTGTCGTGCTTGGTAAGTCGCAGACACAGATCAGCAACGTTTCCAATCTGGTTGTTTACCAAGGGAAGTCCGTTACTGTCCGAGAAGCAGAAGTTCAGCCAACCTACTGGGGGCAGAACATTAGCTTCACCAACCTTGATGGAACAGTTTCGACTGGTAATGCATGTAATGCAGTTGACCTTGCCGGGTTCGGAACGACCTTCAATAAGTCAGACGTTTATGCGTTTGCAGACGGCCACGCAAAGGCATTCTTGCGCAATGCGGTTACGTATCGCATGATGGGTGTTTCTTCTGACTTTGCGGTCGAAGTTGGCGGTTGGCACAACGTCAAGGGAACTGCAACTCTCGTGAATCCCGACATCCTTGATGCCGGCTCATGGGCTGGTTGGGGTATCTGCGACACCAGCGCCCTGTAATCAGGACAATCTGAGTTAGGCCACCTTGCTCAGCTTTGGGTGGGGTGGTCTTTTTTCCGTGTGAGCAACACTTCAATGAAGAATAAGAACGCAATCGCTATTGTTTCCCTCGTATTTCTCGGCGCATTCCTAGTTGGATGCAATGATGAGATCGCGCCTGACAAAAAGACTCAAGACCTGATGAATCAGCAGAGAGCTGCTATGTCTGGTAGTCGAGGCGGGGCACCGACTGGTGGCGCTCCTGGCGCAGCACCTGCAGGTGGTTCACCCGGTGGCACGCCTAACCTTCCAACTTCTGGTCCTGGCGCTCCCACCAACACGGGTGGTTCTGGCCGCTAACTTGTGCTGATATTGCCACTGATTGGTATGGCTATCCTTGCTAGCACCGAATTGGCTGCTCCAGATCATTCTTGGGTGCAGACTGCCCTGGATTCCGCGTTCCCGTTCGATGGAGCGCGGTATCCAGGGGGCGAAATTCACGATCCCAGCATTGTGAAATTCGGTGACACCTATGTTATGGTCGGTACCAGTGGCAACGAGTTTTGTCCGCTGAGCACCTCTCACGACATGCTCAGCTGGGCCCGAAAAGGTCCAATTTTGTCTGATCCTCCGGAATGGCTGGCCAAAGCGAATCCCGGTCACCGATCAATTTGGGCACCTTTTCCGCTGAAATTGGGCAATGCGTTGAGGATGTATTACTGTGCCAGCGAACGGTTTGGACATAACACATCATGGATCGGTATGGCAGAGTGTCAAAACTTCGATCCGCAAAATCCTTCACGAGGTTGGGTGGACAAGGGACTGCTACTGTCCAGCAAGGATGGAGTGACTTCGTTTAACGCCATTGATCCGGATGTATGTGCTGGACCTGACGGGCGACATTGGATGGTTTATGGATCGTACTGGTCAGGAATCTACGAAGTTGAGCTTGATCCTGAAAGCGGTTTGGTAAAGAATCCAGAAAAAGCCCCGTTACACGTTGCGAGCAATACTTCTGAGAGAGGCAATCCCCTAGAAGCACCTGCATTGATTTTTCACGACGGCTACTATTACTTGTTCACAACCTACGGATTGGCGGCACAAGGCATTCGCAGCACCTATCGCACCATGGTTGGACGGAGCAAAACTCCTGACGGTCCGTTTTTAGGTTACGACGGGACACCGATGACAGAAGGTGGACATGCCGTCATGATCAAAGGATCTTTCCCAATGTTTGCTCCCGGTGGTGGGAATTGGTTTATCGGTCCGGAAGGAAAGTGGTGGATGGCTTACCACTATTACGATGGGCGAAAGAATTGGCATGGAGATGTATGGGGTGCTCCAACTCTCCAGATACGTGAGGTCGTTTGGGGGGCAGATGGTTGGCCCTTGCCGGGATTACCGGTTGGAGTAGAACTGGGACGCGGCAAAGTTGAAGGCACTTGGCTTTGGCAAGTCGACTTTGGACGTGTGGACGAATTGACTCTAGACCAGAATGGCTCAGCGCATTTGGGAAGTCAGGATGGGAAATGGGAACATTCTCCCTCTGGATTGAAATTGCATTGGAGTCGTCCCGGAGAACTAGGCGGAGAATTTATAGATTCGCTAGTCCTCGACAAGAGTGATCGATTTATGGTTGGTCGAAATCAGTTCGGAGCAGTTATAAGAGGCATCAAAAAGGATGTTCAAGCGAAGCGATAGCTTCAATATTCACGCTCTGCTCTATGGGCTGGTTGTTCTGGTGGTTATCACCGGGACGATCCGGCTATTGGCAACCGGACATGGCGGTAGCCATTCGAAGCGACAACTAACTTTTTGGAATGGATTCACTGGTCCAGACGGGGTGGTCATGCTCAAGATGATCGAGGACTTCAATCGGTTGAATCCCGATGTCGAAGTTCGAATGCAGAGAATCCCTTGGGCTACTTACTATAACAAGCTTACAGTCGCTGGTTCTGATGGCAGGGGACCTGAGATTTTTATTAGCCACGCTGACGCCCTGGCACGAATCAGGCGTGCCGGCTTTGTCGATGATGCTTCAGACCTCTTTACGGGTTCTAATCCTATTGATCCTAAAGACTTCGACCAGAAGGTTAGGGAATACGTTTGTTATTCTGGGAAATTCCAAGGTGTGCCTCTGGATATCCACCCACAAGGAATGTATTGCGACGTTGATATGTTCCGGAAAGCTGGACTGGTAGATGAAAACGGAAACGCAAAGCTTCCAGCCAACAAAGAGGAATTCCTGAATGCTCTTCAGAAAACAACGGTAGAGGCTGGTGGGGAATTATCTGAGAAGCAGTGGGGATTTGCTCTGACGTTTTGGGGAGCGAATTTTCGCTCGTTGGTTCCACAGTTTGGTGGTGATTTCCTAGACAGTAAAGGGAATGCCGTGATGAACTCTCCGGCAAACATTAAGGCGCTAGAGTTTGTAGCTGAATTGACGAAGTCCAAGAAAGTTCCACCCCCCGACAACGGCTTAGGGTGGTTTGGATTTCGTACAAAGCGGGTAGCGATGGTGTGGGATGGAGTCTTCATGCTGGGTGACCTGCTCCGGGTTCAAGACGTGAAGTATGCTGGCGCTCCAATTCCTCAGATCGGCCCCAGACCTGGAACCGTTGCCAATTCGCATGTGATGTGTCTAAAGAAGGGGATGCCTCCGGAAGTTCGGGAGGCGGCAGTCCGCTTCATTAAGTACGTAAGCGATCATAGCATTGAGTGGGCGGCAGCTGGCCAAGTTCCGGCTCGATTAAGCGTTCGGGGAAATCCAGCCTTCGCTAAGTTACAAGTTCAGCATGCATTTTCGCTTCAAGTGCCGAACATGGTTTATCCTCCCAAGACGCCTGTTATCTTCGAATATATGTTGGCAATGGATCAAGCAGCTGAAGCTGCAGTTCGAGGACTAGCATCGCCAAAAGAAGCGTTGGACAAGGCACAAAAGATAGCTCAGGATGCAATTGATCGAGATCGGAAGGAACATCCGGAGGATCAGCAATGATGACAGCGCGAACCAAAACTCAGCTTTGGGGATTTGCCTTCTTAGCTCCCTATTTGGCGATGTTCTTAGTCTTCGTAGTGATTCCAATTGCTGCGTCACTCTGGCTGTCCGTCGTTCAATTGGATTTGGCGAACGCTGGTGCTTCCAAATTTGTCGGAACTCAAAACTTCAAAGACGCGATCAATGATGAGTTCTTTTG
>Ga0208872_1001729_pt1 | contig 13152 bp, 14 predicted proteins | sample CryBogCBH12Aug08_FD_185508 | JGI IMG/M metagenome (GOLD analysis project Ga0208872, IMG submission 185508) | Freshwater microbial communities from Crystal Bog, Wisconsin, USA - CBH12Aug08 (SPAdes) | ecosystem: Environmental > Aquatic > Freshwater > Lake | place: Crystal Bog, Wisconsin, USA...
GCTTGGCCGCCCATTATCCCAAAGCACTTGCCGCCTCGGTGGAGGAAGTCTTTGCGAATGAGGGTTCCACCTGGAAGAGGTGGAAGAAGAACATCAAGGCAATCTCCAAGCCCTCCTCGAGCCGCGATATCGCGCTATTTATCCTAAAACAAGCGGTGGCAGTAAACTAACCGCTTTCACCTCCACTGCCTTACTGGGAGGAGGTGGGCTTGCTTAGAAGTTGCGCATAAAAGAGATCGTTGTTCCAGGTGGTGACGGCGACGCCACCCACGGGAGTCCATCCCTTGGAGAGATGCAGCTGCAGGTCATCGTTAAAAGGCTGTTTGAAGCCCGAGATCATTTTGTAACGAAGGGAGGGCGTTCCCTGTTGGGTCGTTGCAGAACCATTATCCGGTGAGGCTTTGAGGAGTGGCGTTTGTGATGCCAGCAGGAGCAGGGTTGCGAGAATGGAGGTCGTGATTTTCATGTGAGGATATGATGTCAGTGGATATGCGGGTATTTCCTAAAATAGATCGGGATACCGCGTCCGCGCCAATCCCGTTGTGCGGGCATAAATTTCTGCAGCTCGTTCTCCGGAAAGCGCTTGCGCGACGATTTCTTGGCAAGAGGGGAGATCCAGACTGCGGATCGCCTTCTTGACGCGTGGGACTAGAGCAGCGCTGGCGCTGAGTTCGTCGACACCTAGGCCCACCAGTAGAGGGGTGAACTCAATATCGCCGGCCAGTTCGCCACAGACGCCGACCCAGATTCCCGCAGCATGGGCACCATCCACAATGGTTTTCAAAATCCGAACTACCGCAGGATTTGAGGGGTCATGGAGATGGGAGATCCTTTCGTTGCCGCGATCAACGGCCATCAGGTACTGGAGGAGATCGTTGGTCCCGATGCTGAAAAACTTTACCTCGTGGGCGAGAACATCTGCCATCAGAGCGGCGCTGGGGACTTCGATCATGATGCCGAGCTCCATGTCCCCCTTGAAGGGAACACCCCGTACGCTGAGTTCATCGGCCGCTTCGGCAAGAAGTGCCTTGGCGTGATACAGTTCCTCGATGCCGGAGATCATCGGGAACATCATCCTCAGATTTCCATGAACTCCAGCCCGTAGAATGGCGCGAAGCTGGGTTTTGAAAATTTCGGGGTTGTTGAGGCAGAAGCGAATGGCACGGCAACCCAGGAAAGGATTTTCCTCGTGACCCAGATCGAGGGCCTCCGTCGGCTTATCGCCACCGATATCCAGTGTGCGGATGATGACTGGGTGGGGATTGATCTTCTCCGCAACAAGGCGGTAAATGGCATGCTGCTCCTCCTCGTTGGGGGGAGTCGTGCGGTTGAAATAAAGGAACTCCGTACGATAAAGGCCGATACCGTCGGCGCCACAGGCAGCCACTTCATCAAGCTCCTCAGGAAGCTCGATGTTCGCAGCCAGCATGATGTGACGACCATCAAGGGTGGTGGAATCGCTATCCCTTAGGACTTCCAATCCCTCCTCAATATGCTCTTTCTGCTCCGCAATGGCCTGGTAGGCGAGATGGGTCGAGGGTGAGGGGTTGAGAAAGATCTTCCCACTGTACCCGTCGATCAGAATGATGCTGCCGTTCTCCAGTTCGCTGCAGATGCCCTCAAGTCCCACAATGGCGGGAATGCCAAGCGAACGAGCCATAATCGCCACGTGGGATGTCTTGCTACCCTTCTCCGTGATAAATCCGGCGACATTTTCACGATTCAGCGTGGCGGTATCCGAGGGAGTGAGTTCGTCTGCCACGATGATGTGGTTGCGATCGTGTCCCCCCAGACGCTGCCCGGATTTTCCTAACAGATGTCGAATTACCCTCCGTCCAACATCCTCCAGATCAATGGCCCTCTCCCTCAGGTAGGGATCGTCAATGGAGGAAAGGGACTTGATGAATTTATGGATGACACCCTGAAAAACAAATTCGGCATTATGTTTCTCTTTGCGGACCCCCTTGATCACCTCATCGATCAGTGTGGGATCTTCCAAAACCATCAGATGGGCATCAAAGATCCCTGCATCGCCCGAAGCCGCCGATTGGGCAAGCCGCTCCTGAAGCTCGAGGATCTCCTTTCTTGTTGCAAGCAAAGCTGCCTCAAAACGAGCGACTTCCACATCCAATTCCTGATCCTGAAGATCCCTAAAGGGAATCGATTCCTCTTCCTGGAAATGGATAAGAACCTTTCCTTCGGCAATCCCCGGAGCGACGGCCGTACCCTGGAAAACACGTTCCTCTCCCAGGGGGGGGATGGCCTCTGGTTGCAGAATTTTCTTGGATGAGCGAATACCCACGGAATGTGGTTATAGAAGAGTGACCTTTTGGTCAAAGATGGAATGCAGTCTCCTGATGCATTCAGCCATTAAGCATCGTCCCGCGCAGGGACCTCAATCGCCTCGCAGATGTCGCGCCAGCCGGGGAAGTTCCACGCATTAGGGAAGTCCTTGCACTGCTGGGGCTTCACCTTCTGAATCGAGCATTCGTTACCTTTCAGGAAAAAGCAGGCACCATCTTCCCGGTCGATCAGCGCCAGACCGCCTCTATTAGGGCGCAGGCGTGTGTAGTTCTGGATGAAGTAGTTCTCTTCTATCACAAGGTGCGTGGCAATAGCCAAAACCTCCTCCTCAGTAACTCTAACGAAGCCAGGCCAGCGGCAGCAGGCCGTGCAGCGTTGGCAGAGGTAGGTAGGAGGCATGGGAGAAAAGGATGAATTATGAATTATGAATTATGAAGGACTGAATCTATTATTTCCGCATGAAAATCTTCATCCTGGGATCCAATGGCCGGCTGGGCTCCGCTCTTGTCCGCCGTTGGAAAGCACTTCCTGAAAACGAAGTTGTGGCCTTGACTCGGGCCGATGTCGATCTTTCCGATCCTGAGAAAGCTGAAGCAGGGCTTGCCTCGCATGAATTCGGCGCAGGTGATGTGGTCGTGAACTGCGCCGCCGCCACCGATGTGGATGGTTGTGAGAAAGATCGAGAGGCTTCTATCCGGGTCAATGCCACATCTCCCGGACGGATTGCGCGTCTCTGTGCAGCCCGCGGCGCACGACTGATTCACATCGGCACCGACTATGTCTTCGATGGTTCCCTTGATCGTCCCTACATCGAGGAGGATGAGCCGAAGCCTCTGAGTCACTACGGCCTCACCAAGCTTGAGGGAGATCGCGAGGTTCTCAAGGCATCTCCTGCACACTGCGTCGTTAGGGTCTCCTGGGTATTCGGCCCGGACAAGCCGAGCTTCGTGGATGCCATTGTGAAGCGCGCACTCACCTCACCAGATGCGGTCGCGGTCCATGACAAGACCTCGGCACCCAGCTACACTGAGGATATGGCGCTCTGGCTTGCAGCGTTGCTAAATCCTCAGGTGCCAGGAGGCATCTATCATCTCTGCAACGGTGGCACCTGCTCCTGGCGCGACTACGGTGAGTATGCCCTCGAATGCGCCAAGAAAAACGGCATCCCGGTCCTCACCACGAGCGTCGCGCCGCTCAAACTCTCCGACATGAAAGCGTTCATCGCCGTGCGGCCTCCCCACACGGCTCTTGATACCTCAAAATTCACCCGCATTACGGGACTTACCCCTCGTCCTTGGGAGGAAGCCGTGGCCGAGTATTTCACGACTTGGAAACAACAGTGATGCAGATCGGAATCGACAGTTTCGTCGCCACGACGGCCGATCCAGTGACAGGAGCCAAGGTCGACCCTGTCGTCCGGCTTCGGAATCTGCTCGAGGAGGTCGAGACGGCCGATCGGGTGGGACTCGACGTCTTTGGGATTGGGGAGCATCACCGCGAAGAGTTCCTCGACTCGGCTCCGGTCGTTTTGCTGGCAGCCGCAGCAGCCCGTACGAGAAAGATTCGCCTCGCAAGTGCGGTCACCGTGCTGAGTGCCGCTGATCCGGTAAGAGTCTTTCAGGAATTTGCCACGCTCGATCTGATCTCGGAAGGTCGCGCGGAGATCGTTGCCGGACGAGGCTCCTTCACTGAGGCCTATCCGCTCTTCGGGCTCGATCTCAAGGATTACGATTCCCTCTTCGACGAGAAGTTGCGTTTTCTTTTGGAGATCCGAGCAAGCGAGAGAGTCACCTGGTCTGGGAAGCATCGCCCGCCGCTTCGTGATCAGGAGATCCATCCGCGCCCTTTGCAGAACCCTTTTCCAATCTGGATCGGGGTGGGAGGATCCCCCGAGTCAGTGATCCGAGCGGGCTCCCTCGGCCTGCCTCTCATGATCGCGATCATTGGAGGGCAACCGGACCGCTTTCGGCCACTCGTCGATCTTTACCGCGAATCCGGCGCCATGTCGGGACATGCGCCGGAGAAACTGAAGGTTGGCATCCACGCCCTTGGTGCCTTCGCCTCAACAACCAAGGAAGCCCGCGATGATTACTTCCCCGGCTATGAGCGGATGTTCGGCCAGATCGGCAAGGAACGCGGATGGCCTGCGATCCGACGATCCCACTTCGACGTCCTCTGTGGTTCGGAAGGGGCGCTTATTATCGGTGACGCAAAAGAGGGAGCAGAAAAAATCCTCCATTACAATGAAGTGCTCGGAGGCATTGACCGGATCACGATTCAGATGAGTCCTGGCACGCTGCCTCATCCCAAGGCCCTCAAGGCCATCGAGATTTTGGGTAATGAAGTCGCCCCTGCTGTCAGGAGCAAAATCGCAAGCAGGTAGGTTTCCTACTTTGCGGAGTTTACCCAATCAATAAAGCCCTTTGGACCTCCAGGGATGTAACCGCTCTCCTGTTTGATGACTTTTCCAGCAGGCGAGAGTAGGACGAGGGTTGGAAATCCCTGCACCTGATACTGCTCCTGAAGTCCGTCATTTTGCATCTTCACAGCATTCGGAAGGGTTTTTCCCTGAGGGAAGTCCACCTCCACCAGCACGAGGTTCTTGTCGGCAAACTCCTTGAATGCGGGCTGATCAAAGGTCTCCTTTTTTAGGCGAATACACCAACCGCACCAGTCGCTCCCAGTAAAATCGAGCAGGACCTTTTTGTTTTCCTTGGCTGCTGTGGCCAGGGCGGCCTTGTAATCATCACCCCATCCACTGGCAAAAGCTGAGGAGGAAAGAAGGGCGGCGACGAGTGAGAGGAGGAAGGAACGGGGGGAGTTTATCACGCATGTTTGTTCCATAAACCCTTCCAGCGCAACATCAAAATTGATTTCTCTGCCTACAATCTCAGTTTCCTACCTGCCACTGGGGTGAGATCTCCAACCCTAGAGAGCTTTGCTCTCCAGAGCGCAGATGGTGCAAGGCAGCGAAGGCGATCATGGCGGCGTTATCCGTGGCAAACTCCGGCGCGGGAAGATGCAATTTCCATCCCTTGGTAGTGCAGAGGTCCTGAAGTCCGTGTCGCAGGGCGCGGTTAGCCGCGACCCCCCCCGAGACAGCGAGTTCATGAAGACTAGAGATCTCCATTGCCCTTTCGGTTTTTTCAAGAAGGACACCAACGATCGCTTTTCGGATGGATGCGCAGAGATTGGCCATCCCTTCCGAGGTGCTACAAAGATCAGGGTTTTTCTCCAGAAAGTAGCGGACCGAGGTCTTCAGGCCGCTAAAGCTGAAATCGAGATTACCTTTTTCCATCAAGCCCTTGGGGAATTGATGACGTTCGGGATTGCCGCCTTCGGCCAGGCGATCGATCTCGATGCCGCCCGGATAGGGAAGTCCAAGGAGTTTCGCCGTTTTGTCAAAGGCCTCGCCCGCCGCATCGTCCAGCGTCCTGCCTAGCACGGAATAGTCGCCGGCGCCTCTGACGTGGGTCAGTTGTGTGTGGCCGCCGCTCACCAGCAGCGCGAGATGTTCCGGGATCTCCACGGCTCCAAGAAATGGAGAGAGCAGGTGTCCCTCAAGATGATTGATCGCCAGATACGGAATCCCCAAAGCAAGAGAGATGCCCTTGGCGTAGGACGCGCCGACAAGCAGCGCGGGCGCAAGACCGGGACCTGAAGTTGCGACCACGGCTCCTAGATCCGAAGCGGCGATGCCTGCTTCCTCCGAGGCGCGTCGAACCAAGGGATCGATGGCCATCAGATGATTGCGCGAGGCCACCTCAGGTACCACGCCACCGAAGCGTGCATGGAGTTCCGCCTGCGAGGCAATCAGACTGGAGAGGATGATGCCAGGTGCTCGGAGGATCGCCACGGCCGTCTCATCGCAGGAGGACTCGATCGCTAGGATCGGTGCTTGGGGATTGAACGACTTCATGCAGCGAGCGCTCGGATCAGCATTTCATTCCAGGATGAAAGCAGCAATCCGGGATCAGTCATCATCCCGCGCTCCTGCTCTCGGAGCGTCTTGATCAGTGAGATCGCAACCGTACTTCGGTCGAGCGGGCTTTTGCAGACCATGGCAAGCGAGCAGGCGCGATGCTGAAGTTCCTCGGGGAAATCCTCGCTAGAATGATTTACATTCAGTCCGATGCCCACCACCGCGAAAGGATCTCTTCCAGTACGGGTTTCCACCAGAATGCCGGCCACTTTCTTTTTTTTGATCAGAACATCGTTGGGAGATTTGATTACACATCCGTTAACTCCGAGGTCCCGAATCAACTTCACCAAGGCAACAGCCGGGAATGCAGAAAGCAAGGGAATCGTGGTATCATTGATTGGCAACCTAAGCAGCAGGGAAAACCAGAGTCCCAGTCCCGGCGCCGAGGACCAGGTACGTCGGAACTGACCACGCCCGGCTGATTGACGTTCGGCAAAGAGAAGCGTGCCTGCGGGAGCTCCCTCCTCGCCCATCCGGAGCAGTTCGTCGTTACTGGAGGTGGTTTCCTGGAGTACCTGCACCGGAATATTCCAAGGCGAAGCAGTCGTGAGTGCCTTACCATCCAAGGGGAGGAAGGCTGACGATTCAGACGGCATACCCGAATTCCATCGAGAGATCAGCGTTAGGAGCCGAATGGGTCAGCGCGCCCACGGAAATCCGATCCACGCCGCTATCGGCGATCGGGCGCAGGGTCTCCAGCGTGACGCCGCCGCTGGCCTCGAGGAGCACGGCGGGGGAGAGGGCGTTTCGAAGGGCCACGGCTTTTCGCATCATGGTCGTGTCCATGTTATCGAGCAGGATCACATCGATCCCCGTCATTGCAAGCAGGCGCTCCACCTGCTTCAACGTGTCTGCTTCAATCTCGATCGGTAGGCCGGGATGCTCAGCGCGAAGTTTCGAGATAACGACTGGCAGCGCATCGAGGGACCCAAGCGCTGCCAGATGATTGTCCTTCACCAGGACGGCATCATGCAGTCCCATCCGGTGATTGGTGCAGCCGCCGGCCTTGACAGCACGCTTTTCGAGAAGTCGCCAGCCTGGCGTTGTCTTCCTGGTATCGAGGAGCAGGGCCTTCGTTCCACACGCTTCCTCGGCGTAGCGAGCCGAGAGAGTTGCAATGCCGCAGAGGCGTCCCAGAAAATTAAGGGCAGTTCGTTCACCCGAGAGAATCGATCGGGTTGAGCCTTTCAAGTCGATCAGAGTTGCCCCCCGGACGAGTCGTTCCCCCTCGGTGCATCGGAGGGTGACTTCAAGTTGGGGATCGATCTGATGAAAAACTTCCGATGCGGTCGAGAGGCCCGAGACAATGCACTCCTCGCGAGCGACAATCCGAGCGAGAGAGGCCGAAGCAGAGGGAATAAAAGCTTTTGAGGTGACGTCACCCCGGTCGCCAAGATCCTCTCTCAGCGCAAGACCGATGAGATCGCAACGAAGACCGGCTTCATCATGCCCGGAGTTCATTGAGCTTTGGCTTTTCTCCTAGAGGAGATTGGGTTGGGAGGAGGCGGGAGCCCTTTCCTCTGCAGACGAAAGCTTCAGCAGGGCGCGCTGCCATGGCAGGAGGATAGCAGCCGAGGGATCCGCCGCCACCGCTTCAAGGGCGGCCTTCGGAGCAATGATGGAGGGGTCGAGATCAACCTCAAGCGCCACCTTGTCCCGGAAATCACGCAGATGATTGAACCGGTCGATCTGTTCCTTCGAAGCGCGGGTGCGGACGCCGCGGATCACCTGGGGCCATTCGGATTCGGGAAGTGCTTGCGCCGTCTCAAGTGTCTCTTCCATCCGGTCAGCGCGGGGTTGCGGGATGCGGGGGCGTGAGAACCGTCCGCCGCGCGAAGCGTCATCGGCCAGACGAAGCAGACTTTCATTGGAGAGCACATGAAAGGCAGGTCGGTCCCATTGCCGGGCCTCGGAATCGCGCCAGTGCCATAGAGCCCTCAGGATCGCCCAGCCTCGCTGGGAAAGAGCTGCATAGCCGGTGATGCGCCAGAGATTTTCCTCGTCCCGTTGTCGGGTTTCGCGGGTTCCCTTCACCATCCGATCGCGCGATTGCTCGTACCACTCGGTGCGGTTGAGTTCCCGGAGTCGGTCGGCGAGGATGCTGGCCAGTTGCGAGAGAAAGCGGACGTCGTTCAAGGCATACTCTGCCATCTGGTCGGAGAGAGGGCGCTGGGCCCAGTTCGCCTTGCGCGAGGCCTTTGAGAGGGTGATGCCAAAATATTTTTCCACGAGTCCAGCCAGGCCTAGCTGGGGTTCACCGCAGATTCTTGCGGCGAGCATGGTGTCGAAAATATTTTTATCGGGAAAGTCCCCGGAGCGACGCAGCAGGCGTAGGTCGTAGTCGGCATCGTGAAAAATCACAGTCTTTCCCTCGAGTGCTTTGAAGAATTCCTCAAGCGGCAGGCCTGCCAGAGGGTCGATGAGTTTCAGATCCTGAGCCCAACCGCTCTGCGGCTCCTGACCCCAACCGCTCTGGATGAGACATAGCTTCTCAAAGTAGCAGTGCAGGCTATCGGCCTCCGTATCGAGCGCGACCTCCTGCTGCTCGGAAAGACCCGAGAGGTAATCCCGGAAATCGGATTCTCCGGCGATCAAGGCTCCGCGATGAAGGTAGCCTGCGTCGGAAGTTCTCCGGCGTGGCGGGCACGGGGCTCTCGCACCTCGGTGTTGCCTTCGGTGGGAATGGTGACGAAGGGACCTCCGGCAAGCGGGGCCACTTCGGTAAAGGCAACATCGGGGACATCGGAGGGGATGCCCTCAAGTGGGAACTCCTTGCGTAGAGGATGGTAGGGATAACCTTCCCACATGAGGATGCGTCGGAGATCCGGATGATTGCGGAATTTGATCCCCATCATGTCCCAGACCTCGCGCTCGTGCCAGTTGGCGGTCGGCCAGATGTCAGTCACGGAGTCGATTTCCGGTTCATCCTCCGAGAGGCTACTTTTCAGGCGCAGGTGTGTCTTTTTGGCAATGGAGTAGAGCCCATAAACCACCTGAAAGCGGGGATGGTGGCCGGAATGATCGACGCTACAGATATCAAGCAGCATGTCGAATCCGAGCGCGTCACGGCAGAAGAGCGCAACCTCATGGATCCGGGTTGCATGGACGGAGAGAGTCGTCTCACCGCGGAATTCCTTCCGATCAAAGACGTCGGAGGAGAAAATCTCCTCGATTTTGTTTGCTTCGGCAGCCGCGCTCATCGAAGGGACTGGAGGAGGGCCCTCTTTTGATCAAGCACGGAATGCTCCGTCATCAGCTTGTTCTGAAGTTTCATCAATCCATCCAGCAAGGCCTCTGGGCGAGGCGGGCATCCCGAAACATAGACATCAACGGGGATGATCTGGTCGACCCCCTGAAGGGTTGCGTAGCTACGGTACATGCCGCCGGATGAGGCGCAGGCACCCATCGCGATCACCCATTTGGGTTCAGGCATCTGCTCGTAGATCCGCTTGACGGAGAGAGCCATCTTGTAGGTCACGGTCCCGGCGACGATCATCACGTCGGACTGGCGTGGAGAGAAACGCATGACCTCGGCACCGAAGCGTGAGATATCGAATCGGGAGGAAGAGGCGGCCATGAGTTCGATGGCACAACAGGCAAGGCCCATGGGCATCGGCCAGAGTGAGTTCTTGCGCATCCAGTTGATGGCGGCATCCAGCTTGGTGATGATGATATTCCCCTCGATCTTGGAGTCGAACGCCATCGGTGTCGAAACCGGCGTTGCATGGGGATGCATGGTGGGCAGAGTTCCCGTGGACATAGTGCACAAGCCTATAAGACAGGGAATTCAGAACAAGTGAAAAGGATGGCGTGTCCTTTTTGGCCATCGGAAGATGTTTCCTTGCAGGTGGTTAAATCAGGAGCTTGGCAAAAATCCTCCAGCGACCCAGTCGATATCATTTCCCGATACAGAAACTGCTGAATATTTTTCCCAGAATCTCCTCTGTGCCCGCCTCGCCAACCACCTCACCCACTGCGCCGAGCGAGGATCTCAGTTCTACCGCTACCAATTCAGGAGGATCTCCTGCTGCTAAAAGGTCCATGGCAAAGCTCAAACTAGTCACGGCACGCTTGAGGCAGTCCTGATGGCGGGCATTAATGGCGGCTCCATCCTGAGCTATCTCTCCAGCCTTCGCTAGGGAATGGCTCGTCACTGTAGCGATGATCGCCTGTATTAGGTCATCGATACCCTCTCCTGTACGGCAAGAGATGCCAATTCCCTGGGGCAGGGCATTGCGAGAGGACTCCGTGATCAGATCAAGCTTGTTGTAGACTAGGATCTCGTCATCGAAAAGTGGTGCTGGGACCGATGTGACATTGATGAGAACCGAGGCGTCCACGAGATGAATGCGGAGATCGGCCTGTTCAGCTGCATGCCGTGCACGGCGAACGCCTTCTTGTTCCACCGAGTCGGTGGTTTCTCTTAATCCCGCCGTATCGATCACGCGGAAGGGATAGCCGCCAAGACTTGCCCTCTCCTCAATCGTGTCGCGTGTGGTGCCGGGAGTCTCGTTCACGATGGCCCGCTCGGCTCCCAGCAGACGGTTGAGCAGGCTCGATTTGCCAGCATTCGGTGCGCCGCAGAGAGCCAGTGTGATCCCTTCACGAAGTAGGCGTCCCTCGTCGGCTGTGACAAGTAGGCGGTCAAGGCGCGTGGCTATTCCTACCATCCGGTGGCGCAATGCCGCTCCACTCTCCGGGTCGATTCCCTCCTCTGGAAAGTCGATGAAGGCCTCCAGATGAGCGACGCATTCCAGCAATTCCCCACGCATTACATGGATCTCCTGGCCGATTCGACCCTCCAGTTGAGCTGCCGCGGCACGTGCCGCCCTCGGCGTTCCGGCGCTGATGAGATCCATCACCGCCTCGGCCTGCGTCAGATCGAGCTTCCCGTTAAGAAAGGCCCGTTCGGTGAACTCCCCTGGCCGGGCCATGCGGGCACCCGCTTCAAGTGTCCGCGCCAAGACGCGCGAGGCGACAAGCGATCCACCGTGCCCGCTGATCTCGACCAGATCCTCGCCGGTGTAGCTGCGGGGGGTTCGGAAAACGGTGAGCAGAACCTCGTCGATCACATCACCCCGTGCATCAATAATCCTACCGAAGGTGACGTTTCGTTCGCCAATGGCAGAGGGACTCTTCGATCCGCGGAAGAGGGCTTCAGCAATAGGTAACGATTGCGGTCCGCTGATCCGGATCACGGCAAGCGCCCCTTCGCCGGGAGGCGTGGCCAGCGCGGCAATGGTATCTTGCACGGCTACTTATTGAGTACCTGTTTCAACTCGGCAATGCAGCGGCGGTTCTGCTCCATTGTACCGATGGAAATGCGGATCCACTCGGGCATGCCGTAGCTGGCCATGGCCCGCAGGATGATCCCCTTGCGGAGCATGGCTTGGAATACAGCATTGCCGTCTCCGACATTTACCAGAACAAAGTTAGCGACACTCGGCACATACTCCAGACCCATGGATGCAAGCTCCGCTTCCAGATAACTGCGACCTTCGTGCGTCAGTTCGCGCGTGTTACGCATGTGTTCCTCGTCAAGAAGTCCCGCAAGGGCTCCTGCTTGGGCGATGCCATTGGCATTGAATGGTTGGCGGGTCCGCTGAAGCACGGCGGCCAGCTCCGGCGTGGTGATGCTATAGCCGATGCGGAGATTGGCCAGTCCCATGATCTTGGAGAAGGTACGCATCACGACGACATTCCTCCCTGCGCGGACATACGGGACGACATCGGGAGCTGCGTCGAGGAATTCATGGTAGGCCTCGTCGAAGATCACAAGCACGTGATCCGGAACCTGTGTCATGAAGCGGTCTATCGCCTCCTGTCCGACCATTGTACCGGTGGGGTTGTTGGGGTTGGCTATGAAGACAGAGCGCGTCTTCGGCGTGATCGCCGCAAGCATGGCGTCGAGATCGGCCGTGTAGCCGGGATCGGGCACCTCGACTGTATCGGCTCCGAAGAGCTGAGCCATCAGCTTGTAAACTGCAAAGGAATGACACGCCACCACGACCTCGTCGCCGGGACGAAGGAAGGCATGGCCTATGAACTCGATGATCTCGTTCGACCCGTTGCCGAGAACGATATTCTCACGGGCCACGCCGAGTCGTTCCGCTATGGCACCGCGCAATTCGTACCCGCCGCCATCCGGATAGAAATGGGAGCGCTCTAGAGTCTGGCGCATCGCATCCAGGGCTTTTTTCGAAGGGCCGAGGGGATTCTCGTTGGAGGCGAGTTTGATGATCTGCTCCTCACGCAGGCCAAGATCACGCGCCAGTTCCTCAACGGGTTTGCCGGGTTCGTAGACGTTAAGTTTCAGGATATGCTCATGCGCGGTCTTCCACATGGACGACACCTTAAATGGAGAGCCGACGGTAGGAAAGTGGGAAGGTGAGAAGGAGCGGAATACGCTTTGATCTGGAACTTGCCGGGAGCCATGGCCAATCTTTTCAGCGATGAAAACCATTCTTCTCACCGGTGCCTCGTCGGGATTCGGTAGCGCTCTCGCCACGGAAGCCCTCAACCGGGGCCATCAGGTCGCTCTGGCTGTCCGCGATCCCGAAAGTGTTGCCGGGTTGATCGCTCAATTTCCCGGCAAGGCCATTGCTATCCGATTCGATCTCACCAAGGCGGCCGATGCGGAGATGGCCGTGAAGGCAACCCTGGAGCAGTTCGGTCAACTAGATGTCCTGATCAACAATGCCGGCTATGGCCTGCTGGCCGCACTGGAGGAGTCGACCGACGAGCGAATCGCCCGCAATCTGGAGACGAATTTCATCGGACCCTTTCGTCTGATCCGTGCAGTTCTACCCATCATGCGCGCGCAAAAATCAGGTTACGTCATCACGATGTCAGCCATTGCCGCCTAT
>Ga0208872_1001730_pt1 | contig 13151 bp, 7 predicted proteins | sample CryBogCBH12Aug08_FD_185508 | JGI IMG/M metagenome (GOLD analysis project Ga0208872, IMG submission 185508) | Freshwater microbial communities from Crystal Bog, Wisconsin, USA - CBH12Aug08 (SPAdes) | ecosystem: Environmental > Aquatic > Freshwater > Lake | place: Crystal Bog, Wisconsin, USA...
GGGAAACACTTTAAAGTATCTTTACACCGACAGTTGGGAAATCGAACTCGCAAACTGGACGCCGGCGTTTCCGGCAGAATTTAAAAAGCGTCACAGCTACGATCTGACGCCGTGGCTGCCGGTGCTGGCGGGCAAAATTATTTCCAGCCGTGCGGAGAGCGACCGGTTTTTGTTCGACTACCGGCAGACGCTTGGCGACCTCGCAATTGACAATCATTACAAACTTTTCAGCGAAAAAGCGCGCGCGCACGGCATGGGTATCCACTGCGAAAGCGGCGGGCCGCACGCGGTGCCGATTGATGCGCAGCGTTGCCTTGGCTGGGACGACGCGCCGATGAGCGAATTTTGGGCGTGGTCGTGGACGCATCGCATCGGCGACGAAAACCGATTGTTCGTCAAGCAGCCCGCCAGCGCGGCGCACACTTACGGCCACAAAATTGTTTGCGCCGAAGGCTTCACGAGCATCGGCCCGAACTGGCAGGAAAAAATCCAGGACAACCTCAAGCCGACGTTTGACAAGGCGCTGTGTTCGGGCTTGAACCGGCTGGTGTGGCATGCGTTCGTCTGCTCGCCCGATGAAACGGGAATCCCCGGCCAGCAGTATTTCGCCGGCACGCATTTGAATCCCAAAGTGACGTGGTGGGAAAAATCTACGCCGTTCTTTAGTTACATTGATCGCTGCCAGTTTTTGTTGCAGCAGGGAAATTTTGTTGCGGATGTTTTATATTACTACGGCGATCACGTCCCGAATTTTTCCCAGCTCAAAAAATCCGACCCGGCAAAAATCCAGCCCGGCTACGATTACGACGTCATTACCGCCGAGGCACTCATCGACCGCGCCAGTGTGCGCGATGGAAAAATTATTTTGCCTGATGGCATGAGCTATCGCGTGCTCGTCTTGCCTGACCGCGACCAGATTTCACTGCCGATTTTGAAGAAAATTTCCGATTTGGTCAATGCCGGCGCGACCGTCATCGGCCCGAAACCCACGCGCGCGGAAACATTGCAAAGTTTTTCGGAGCAGGATGCTGCTGTGCAAAAAATCGCAGGTGACTTGTGGGGCTGGAAAAATCTGAAAGGCCGCGTCATCACAGAGAAAACCGCGCGCGAAGTCTTGCTGGCCGATGGAATATTGCCCGACTGCGAAATTCAAGCGACCAGCGGCGACTTTGATTTCATCCATCGCGCGGGCGAGGATGCAGAAATTTATTTCGTCGCCAACCGCGCCACGAACGCCGCTGCCGCCGTCTGCACTTTCCGCGTCAGCGGCAAGGCGCCGGAATTTTGGAATCCAGTTACTGGCGAGTGTAAATTTGCCGATGCTTACGAAGAAAAAGACGGTCGCACGGTGCTGCCGCTGGAATTCAGTCCGTGTGGCTCGTGGTTCGTTATTTTCCGCAAGCCTTTGTCAGTGCATCCGGCCATCGCAAAATTAAATGCGCCGGAATTGAAAACTGTTCAGGAAATTTCCGGCCCGTGGACCGTCCACTTCGACCCGAAATGGGGCGGGCCTAAGTCTGCGCAATTTGATTCACTCGCGAGCTGGCCGACGCGCCCGGAGCCGGGTATCAAATTCTATTCCGGCACGGCGGCTTACGAGAAATCTTTTACCTTGGAAGACTCAAAACTCAAAACTCAAAACTCAAGACTAATTTTGGATTTGGGCAACGTGCGTGAACTTGCCGAAATCAAAGTCAACGGCAAGCGCTGCGGCATCGTCTGGTGTCCGCCGTGGCGCGTGGACGTGACGGACGCCTTGAAGGTCGGCAAAAATGAACTGCAAATCGAAGTGGTAAATTTCTGGCCGAACCGCCTCATCGGCGACGCCAGCCTGCCGAAAGAAGAGCGCTTCACCCAAACCAACATCCGCAAACTTACCGCAAAGACGCCGCTCGAGACCGCTGGTTTGCTTGGCCCGGTGCGATTGTTGATGACTGGCGTAAAATAAAATTGATTTACAACAAGCACTTCAGCCACCGCCAGCCACTGGCAAATAATTGCCCCGTTGGATTGCTGAATTTCTTTCTAATTTCAAATTAGGCCGCTCCCTATCATTGGGTGAAGGTTATCCAACCTGAAGGCGATTGGTTGGTGGTCATGCTATCTGTGTGTCGAGCTAGGCTCAAAGTGGAAACGTGGCCATCAAAGAAGCCATAAACACGGGTGTTGCCATGCACCGGAAGATCAGGCAATTGTGCCCAATCATTGAGGTCAGTGATAGTAGCGCTGCTGGCACCGGGAAAAGAACGATCCAAATCTGCCAAGGCTCCATTGTTCGAGGGATTGCTTATGTTGGAAAATTTAGGGCTGCCGGGGTTGCTCCACATGATGCCCCCCTCGACATAACTTCGCAAACGATAGGAAGCACGAAAATAGTCTGGCTCGGCGGCAACCTGTGCGCGCGACGCATACTGCGGATTGTTTTTGAATGCAGGACAAAGCAGGAACGGATTAAAGATCCAGGGTTGATTGGCTGCAGACATGGGACTGGCTCCTGGAATATAGGGTGTAAGCGCATACACCAACTGGACATGGCCGATTCCAATTGTTGGGTCAGATGAATTGTTGGCGTCGAGAACCAAAACGCCTTTTGGGAAATTGCGCGCATCCACTCTATAAGGCATATGATCCTCGTTATCGTCGGCAAACATATTTATTGCCAGCGTGACCTGCTTTAAGTTGGAGATGCAATTTACCGTGTAGGCGCGGGCTTTGGCTTTGGCCAAAGCTGGCAATAGCAGTGCTGCCAAGATCGCGATGATGGCAATCACCACCAGCAATTCGATGAGTGTGAAAGCTGTGCTTGATTTTCGGGAATGCCCCCCAAAAATGTTTTTTTCCATGCAATTAAGTTTAAACTTGCAAGGTTTTGGAAAACATTCAATCCCGAGAACTCGGGGTGTAAAAATCTCGAGAGCCAATGCATCATCTCTGACCCATGCACCTTCGAATGAACTTTAAATTTCACGCCGCCAGCATTTTTACCCTTTTGGGATTAATGTTTGCACAAATAATGACGGCCAAGGCGGAAACTTCCGATGCCAGAATTGACGCGATTTTTCTGGCGCAAACGCACGTCATGCAGCCCGATCAACCTTACTTCAAATTGACCGGCAACCGCGCGGCTCTGCTCAAGGCCAATGTGGTGTCGCCGAGCGGCGCGGCGGCGCCGGAGGTGACGGCCATCGTCATCAGCGGCGGGGAGACGAACACTTTTACGCTCAAGGGGCCGGCGATGTTGCCGAAGACACTGCCCTCCGATCCCGGCGTGGTGCAGCATCGTTACGAAGATAGTTTCACCACGATGATTCCCGCGCGGTTGGTTCGTCCAGGCATGAAAATCGAAGTCCAATCCGGAAACAGTGTGGTGCATCAAGCCATTAAAGTCGGAGCGCCGACGCTGGTGGAAATGAAGATTTTTGATGTGCATTATTTTGGCCGAGGCGAAGGTGACTATCCCACAAATATGTTTCAGGAGTTGGCGTCGAAGTGGCCGGTGGCCGGGCTCGATGTCGAGCGTGTGCGCGGCATCAATTTTCCAGAAATGGTCATTCCCGAACGCGCGGGTTTGCCTGCCGTTCGTATTACCTCCACTGATGAATACAAAACCAAGACTGGCCAAAAATTTGATGGCAAACAGGCCGCCGCCTTGCAATGGGTGCATGCGTTGTCGCGCGCGGGCGGAAATGAAGACGTGGCCATGTGCTATGTCACTATCCTCGGCGTGCCAGCGGGCGGACAGGCGGGAAATTTTAACGGCGTTGGCAGCATGAACCTCGGCATCATCAATCATGAACTGGGCCATGCGTTTGGATTGCTGCACAACAGCGACAACAAAGAATATCCTTACCACGGCGAGATGTTCGGCATCAAACCGCCGAAGACTTACAAGGAAATCCATGTCGGGCCGACTTGGGCTTTTGATTTACCGTCTGGAAAATTTATTCCACCGACAGTTCAGGTGAGTAGAAACAAAGGGGTGGCTGGCACTTACAAAGCCGACCCGATGGAAGGCGGCGGCGTTGGTGACCAAGAGCCGCCATTTTTGTTCCGGCATTTCTCCGATTACAACGTCCACAAGATGCAGGAATATCTGGAGCGCCACGTCGCCGTCCAACGCGACGGAAACTACTATAAATGGGATGACGCCACTGGTGGCTACACTCGAAAAGTCATGTCAAACGGAGTGGATTATCCCATCGCCCAAGACGTGTCGGTAATCAGTGTCATGGTCGCGATGAGCATGACCAATTTGGATTTGAATATGATTTACCCGCCCATTGGCCCGTATCGCGGAAATTTAATCCGCACATTTGACCCGCGCGAAGCGGCGGATCGGGAAGCAGCGCAAAAAGTTTTTTCGCCAAAAGGCGGCTGCGATTTCACGCTCAAAATCACGCAGGGCGGCAAGGAACATTTCTATCTTTTGCCCGCCGCCGCGATGGAAAATGACGATTCCACAAAGCTACGCAGCCTGATGACGGAAGCGGTGAATTTGCGCGCGGAAGACGGCGCGGTCACGGCGGTCGAATTAGTTTGCACGCCCAAGGCCGACACATCCGGCTTTCCGGACAAAGCTCAAGTGCTGGCGCGCTGGCAAAAGTAGAAACGGTGTTTTCTAAAACCGCCGCACTTCAAGTCCCAGTTTGTAAATGACAGTGAAAACAGATTAACCAGGCGGCTGTCCTAGATAACGCAAAAATGTGTTATCAAAGGCGGTATGAGCAAGAGCTGATTAAGTTCTGGGAAGCAGGCGAAGTTGGACAGGTTCAGGTTTATTTTGCTCATCTGTTTCCCGATGGTGGGCGGCGGGGCCGGTTCATCGCAGTGCCCGCCGCTGTCCATAGGTAAGTCCGGGTGCATCGTAATTGGCCATAGCCGACGCTGTTTTTTGGCGGATGATCGGGCAATGTGCAGAGAATCCGCGGCACATCCTCTCACGGTGGCGATTGGTCCGGCTTGTCCGGATGTGAGTCAATAGGACTTGACCGGTTCCGCCACCGGATGTGTCGCCGGCGGTTATCGCATGGCCGGGCGGGCGCGGATTTGGTCAAGCTTTTGCAAAGCCGAGTCAAGATTTCTGAAATCTTAATCCAGTTTCGGCGGGTTTGATTCCGTTGGCGCGGAGTGTGCCAACAAATTCATCAGGCGACGGGCGTCTTGATTTCCGCCTTGAGCTTGGCTTCCGGCCAGAACGGTTTGCGGAAGGCGTCGGTGAAATCGTAGCCGCTTTGGAAATCATCGCGTGTGTCCTTTTCCGTTTTTGCGAGCAGGCCGATCTCGACCATGTTGAAAACGATTTCGCCGAAGTTCTGACAGTTGCGGATGCCCCATTCCTCGAACACGGTGGTGGTCATCGGGCCGAACTGCGCGAGCGCGTATTGACGCAGGCCGTCGAGGAGTTCCTGGCCGGAGACGTGGCGGACTTTGCCCTGGTTTTTTGTGCCGATGAGTTTCTGCGTGAAGTCGAGCGCCTCGCGCATGAACAGGTAGGCGTCGCGGTGGAAACGTGTGTCCGCCGCGAGAATCTGGTCCAAGGCCTCGTCAAAATTGACTTCTTGCATATCAAGGTTGGGCTGGCTGGCTGCTGGTCGCCGGCGGATGCGCCGCGCGGTAGTATTTCACCACCACACCGGTCAACAGCAGTCCGGCGATGAGGCAGATGACAAATTGTTCCTGCTTCGTCAGCCAGTTCATGTGGACAATGTAACGTAAATCCAGCCAACGGCAACCGTGGCGTTGAATTACGAATTGCGAATTGCGAATGAAAAGGCAAACTGGCGTGGCGGTTTATTCGTAAATCGAAATTTGGAATTTGGAATTTAATTATGTCAGCCATCGGCCGTTTTTCCCAAGGCGACGACGTGTTTTACGCGAAGGTCGTGGACGGGCAGATTTTCCGCGCGCACGGCGACATCTTCGGCGCGCCGTCGTTCGACCGCCAGTCGACGCCGCGCAAAGGCGTCAAGACGCTCGTGCCGGTCGTGCCAAGCAAGATCATCGCCGTCGGCATCAATTACCTCGACCACGCGCGCGAGATGAACCGCGAGCTGCCGAAGGAACCGCTCATCTGGCTCAAGGCCACCACGTCGCTCTTGCCGGACGGCGGCAAGATTGAAATTCCCTTTCCCGAACACCGCACGGATTTTGAGGCGGAACTCGCCATCGTCATCGGAAGAAAAATTCGCAACGTCTCGCCGACCACCGCCGCACGCTACATTTTTGGCTACACCGCCGCGCAGGACATCAGCGACCGGCACATTCAGAAATCCGACGGCCAGTGGGCGCGTTGCAAGTCGTTCGACACCTTCACGCCGCTCGGGCCGTATGTGGAGACGATGCTCGACCCAAAGGAATTAAATATCCAGCAGTTTCAAAACGGCCAGCTCCGCCAAAACTCAAACACGCGCGAGCTGATTTTCAAGCCCGTCGAAATCGTCAGCTTCGTTTCCACGAACATGACGCTGCTGCCCGGCGATGTGATTTTGACCGGCACCCCCAGCGGCGTCGGCCCCATCAAATCAGGGGACAAATTGGAGGTGCGGATTCAAGGACTTGCCTCACTAATCAACACCGTCCGCTAGGTGGTTTTCTAGTGGCAAAATCCCCCACTTGACGGCAACCCATTTCGGGTTTAGAGATGAGTTGTATTAACGGTAATAGTAACGGTTTTTGCGCAATTCAAACCTCGGTTCCTCACCAATTAGTTGCGCTACAATCGGGGTTGTGCACAACATATTGTGGTTTTCTCTTTACAGCCCCCAACAGCTGTGTTTGGATTGCCACAAGCAGTTTTTACGAGTTATGTATCTCAAAAATCTCACAGTTTTTGGCTTCAAATCCTTCGCGGATAAAACCGCGCTGAACTTCCAGCCCGGCGTCACCGCCATCGTCGGTCCAAACGGCTGTGGCAAGTCCAATGTCTCCGATGCCATCCGCTGGGTGCTCGGCGAGCAGTCAGCGAAAGCCCTGCGCGGCGGCGAAATGGCCGACGTGATTTTCAACGGCACCGACGGTCGCAAGCCGATGGGCATGGGCGAAGTGTCGCTCACGCTCGGCGGCGTCGGCGAAGAAAGTTTGAAAGCGGCGGGCGTGGAAGTTTCCTACGACGAAGTGACATTGACGCGCCGGATTTTTCGCGATGGCGGCAGCGAATATTTTCTCAACCGCACGCCGTGCCGGTTGAAAGACATCCAGCAGCTTTTCATGGGCACCGGCGTCGGGCGGACGAGTTACAGCATTTTGGCGCAAGGGCACATCACGCAGATTCTTTCCAGCAAGCCGGAAGACCGCCGGATGATTTTTGAGGAAGCTGCCGGCATTACAAAGTTTAAGTCACAGAAAAAAGAATCGCTCCGCAAACTGGAATACACCGAGCAGAATCTTCTGCGTATCGCCGACACGATCAAGGAAGTCAAACGGCAGATCGGCTCGCTGCAACGTCAAGCCGGCAAGGCGCGCCGCTTCAAACAGATTCAGCAGGAACTGCAACATCTCGAAACGCAGTTGGTGCGGCATCAGTTCGATGTGTTCCAACTCGAAATCACCGAGAAAAATTCCGCCGTCGAAAATCTTCGCAACGAAATCGAATCCGGTTCGAACGACGTGCTGCGCTTCGAGAACGAAATCACGCATCTGCGCGAACGGCTGTCCGAACTTGAACACGCCGTCGCCGCACAGCAGCAGCGCGGATTGGAATTGAAGGGCGAAGCCGAGCGCCATGAGAGCCGGATTCATTTCAATCAGGAGCGCATCCACGAAATCGAGTCGCAGAACGTGAAGGCGCTCGAAGAAATTGCCCAAGCGGAGGAACGCCATCGCACCGCGCAGGAAGAGTTGGTCAGCGTTACAGAAAGACTTTCCGCCGCCGAAACCGCGCTGGTCCAGCACAAGGAAACCCTGCAGGCCAAACAGAACTCGCTGCGTGAAGTCGAAGAAAGCCTGCGCCAGCAGCAGGAAACCTTGCGCCAGTCGCAGTCCACGGCGTTCAGCGCGGCTCAAGATTTGTCCCGCGTGCGCAACGAAATCACCGCGCTGGATCTCGCGAAGCAGGGCAACCTCGTCCGGCTCGAAAAACTCTCCGCCGAGAAAGTGCAGCTCGAAGAAGAGCGCGTGCGGCTTGAGGCACGCTTGCAGGAATTCACTGCGAGCGTCGAGCTGGAAAAACTGAACGTCGCCACGACGCGCGGGTCAGTCGAGCAGCGGCAGAACCGTTTGCGCGAGTTGCAGACGGAATTGCAGACGGCATCCACCGAGCAGGACAAGTATTTGCACCAGCAGTCCGAGAAACGTTCGCGGCTTCACGTCCTCGAACAGCTCGAAGGCGCGCACGAAGGCTTTGATGCCGGCGCGGTGGCCGCGCTGCGCCAGTCGCGTTCAGTCATCGGCTCGCTGGCGGACCGAATTCGCGTGCCGGATCAATTTGTCACTGCCGTGGAAAATGCGCTCGGCCACAATCTTCAACTCGTCCTCACCGAGCAGCCGTCGAGTGCGCAGGAAATTCTGGCGGATTTGAACACAAACAAATCCGGTCGCGCGAGCGTCGCCGCGCTGGCCATCCAGCAATATCAGGATGAAAAGCAGCTTTCGTTCGTCGGCGAAATGGCTCCGGGCGAAAAGAGCGACGCGGCACAGGCCGGTTTGCAGAACGGCAAAATTGTCCATGCGATGAGCGTGATTCAGGCCGAGCCGCAGGTGGAAGCGCTGTTGAAATCGCTGCTGGGCCGCACGTTTATCGCGGCGGATCTCAACACGGCGACGGCGCAAATCCAGAATGGTCACGCCGGCTGCGACTTCGTCACGTTGGGCGGCGAACTCCTGAACCGTCACGGCATTTATACCGGCGGCTATCTCAACAAAGGCAGCAACGGCAAGGCGCCTAGCTCCATTCTTGGCCGCAAAAACCAGATCACCGAGTTGCAGGCGGAGTTGTCCGAATTGCAAACGCTTGTGGAAGATGCAAGCCGCAAGCGTGGCGCACTATTGAGCGAGCAAACGGAATTGTCGGCGAGCTTGCAGCAGGCGCAGACGGAGTTGCGCCAGCAGGAAGTCGCCATTGCCACGCGCGAGGGCGAGTTCAAGGCGTTGCAAAATTCTTCCCGTTTGCTGAACCAGAAGATTGAGACGGTGATGTTCGAGGTGGAAAGCCTCGCGGCGCAGGAACGCGAAGGCATGGAGAAACGCGAGGCGCTGTCCGTCCGCCTGAACGAACTCGAAACCCGCGAACGCACCGCGCAGGAACAGGTCGTGGCGCTGACTGCTGAATTGGAGAATCTGCGCCAAGCCCGCGATGCGGCGATGGCGGCGTTGTCCGAAAGCAAAGTCGCTTTGGCTTCCGACGAGCAATTGGCGTCGTCGTTCCGCCAGCAGAAGATTTCGCTCGGTTATCGCATTAGCGAACTCAGCCAGTTGGTCGATGCGCGGCGCAATGAATGTTCCGCGTTCATCACCCGCCGGGAACAGGCGGAGACCGAGATTCAGGATTCGCAGGCCAAGATTGAAAAATTGCAGCACGAGCGCGAGCAGGTCAGCGCCCAGACGGCGGAAACCCTCGGCCTGAAGAACGCGCAGGAAGGCGAAATCGCCCAGCGCGACGAGACGTTGCGCACGCAGCGCAGCCGGCTGATGGAAATCCAGAACCAGCGCGGCGCGCTCGATGTCGAGTTGGCGCAGAAAAATATGTCGGTGCAAAACCTGCGCGACAAGGTGTCGGAAAAATATCACCTGAACCTCGAAGACATCCGCAGCGAGTGCATCACCATCACGCACGCGGACGAAGGTCAGCCGCAGGTGCAGACGCTCACGCCCGAGGAGATGGCCGCGAGTGGCGCGGGCACGGATTGGAACGCCGTGAGCGAGCAGGTTCACGTCTTGCAGACGAAAATTGACGAGATGGGGCCGGTCAATCTCGTCGCCATCGAGGAATATGAGGAGACCGAGCAGCGCCACACCTTCCTCTCGCAGCAATACGACGACTTGGTGAATGCCAAGACGCAGCTTTTGGAAATCATCAACCGCATCAACACGCAGACGCGCCAAATGTTCGTGGAGACGTTCGAGAAGATTCGCGACAATTTTCGCCTGATGTTCGTGGACGTGTTCGGCGGCGGCAAGGCGGATCTGATTTTGTCCGACGAAAACGACGTTCTCGAATCCGGCATCGAAATCGTCGCGCGCCCGCCCGGCAAACAGTTGCAGAGCATTTCCCTTTTGTCCGGCGGCGAGCAGACGATGGTGGCCGTGTCACTGCTGTTCTCAATCTATCAGGTGAAGCCGAGTCCGTTCTGCGTGTTGGACGAGTTGGACGCGCCGCTCGACGAATCAAATGTCGTGCGGTTCGTGAAGATTTTGGAACGGTTCATTGCGCACTCGCAGTTCATCATCATCACGCACAACAAACGCACCATCGGCATGGCGGACGTGCTTTACGGCGTGACGATGCAGGAACACGGCGTGAGCAAGATTGTCAGCGTGAAATTCCACAAGGCTGACGAAACGCCGCACCTCGTGCCGGCGCTGGCGGGGAGTTAAACCGGACTGATTTGAAAACCAAAGGCCGCGCTTGATTGCGCGGCCTTTGGTTTTATCGTAAAAATTACCACGAATAATGCACCGTGTAGGTCACGGTCTTTTCCTCGTCGGGCTTCACGGGAATGCGGAACTCGATGGTCTGCGAATCTTTTTTCACGAAGTCGTCGGACTTGGCGGTGATGCTCCAGTTGCTCCAGCGGTAAAGATGCTCGACGACGCGGATTTCCACGGCGTCGGTTTTCTTGCGGTTGCGCAATTTAATCTCAAAGGTCTCATCAATCCAGGGCGGCGGCGGGACATCATTGGTGGCTGCGGTGGAATTCTTGAACGGTAGCCCGGTGGCGGGATCTATGTCGGGAGCATTGCCGGTATTGCCGACGAGATTGACTTTGAAATCCGTCTGCTTGCGTTCGCCGACGAGATCGAAGGCATTTCCCGTGGTCACGCGGATGGTCTCGTTGCGCGGCGTGTGGTCAATGGTGTTCTCGCCGACGAATTGCAATTGCCCGTCGCTGTCGCGGCGATAGAACCGGAGCTTGCCGGCGGGCAGGGCGATGCCGAGCTGGTTCGTCTCGGCGTTTTTGAATTCGCGCTGGACGATGATTTTCTTGTTGTCGGACTGGCCGTAATTCCGGTCGTAGTTCAGGCCGTAGAATTGGTAGCCCGCCGCGCCGTCATAGACGTAAAGCGTCGGTGCGAACATTTTTTCGGCATGGACAAATCCAACCTGCTTGGTTTCGCGGTCATGCAGCGTGGTCAGCCGGGGAATGCTGTAAAGATGAAATTCGTCGAACGCCTTCTCGGTGACGGCGGGGGCATCAACAACGCCACCCATAGCCATCATTGGCATCGCTTTTCGCAACCGTCCACCCCAGTCATTGATTGGCTGCTGAATTTTATTCACGTCGCCGGCGAGCAGTTGGATTTTCGCATTCTCAAACGTCTTGCCGCTGGTGTTGTTCATCGTGATCCAGCCGACGAGGTCGCATTGGTCGCCTTTTTCAGGCGAGACCAGATTGTAACTCGCGCTCCAGTCGAAGCCGCCGGTGACGTAGCCAACTTCCGCATCGAACGCGCCGGGCTTGTCCGATTGCAGCAGCCAGTTGAAGGCGGGCTTAAGAATCGTGTCGCTGCCGAGGTCGGGAAATAGCGGCTGGCCTGGCAGGGTAAACTGCAAATCACCGTTGACCTCGATGATGGGTTGCGTGTTGCCGCCGCCGGGAACGTAGCCGCTGCGGACGATTTTTCCGGGAATCGTGTCGCGCACCAGCGTGTTGTCCTTCATCCGCTCGAATTGGAAATTGATGGTCTTGCCTTCGAACAGCGAGAGCAGCAATTCCTGCGACACCGGATCGTTGCGGTAATTCTGTTCGAGGATTTGCAGCGAATGTTTCCCTGCCGGGTCGCGCAGGATGACGGAATCCGGTTCCACCTGCGCCGTTGCGTTCGCGTAGGTAACGGCGTTCGCGCCGGTTTTCAGGTCGAGTGGCACGGTGTCGCGCACGACGGCGAAATTCTGGTTGTAAATGGTGAGCGCCGGTTCAGCGGAAACAGCGAGGGCGGCGGTGAGGAGCAGGGCGATGGTGGCGGTCTTCATAATGGCATTAGTCTGTTGGGCGACGGATGCGTTCAATCTCCACTTTGCGGCGACGGTGTAAAGTTAATTCCAGAATTGACTCCGCCGCGCAAACATGGGGCAATCTCCGGCGTGAACCGTTTTATCTTCCGCGCGCTGCGGCCATGCCTGATGGCCATGGCTGTGTTTTGGTCCGGCCATCCTGCCCGCGCGCTCGACCGCACGAACGAGGTCTTCAAAGTGTTTCAATTTCCTGCCGACCAGATTCCGCGCATTGACGGCGACACGAATGACTGGAACATCGTTCCTGAAAGCTACGTCATCGGCACCGACCAACTTGCGGATGACAATGGCAAACATTCCGTGACCGATGCCTCGACGCCGAAGATTCGCGTGAAGGTCGGCTGGGTGAAAGGATTGAACCGCCTCTACTTTCTTTACGAAGCGGACGATAACTATTGGGATTTTTCCCAACCGGGTTTGCACAACGATACTTTTGAGCTGGTCGTGGACGGTGATTTGTCCGGCGGGCCGCTCATCGAAAAATTTTCCCCGCTGCGCGACAAGCTCGGCCAGTGGGAAACTTACTTTCAGGTGCAGAGCGTCCACGCGCAGAACTACCACATCTTCACGCCATCGCGCGAAAAGGACTGGTGTATGTTTTGGGGCACTGCGCAATGGGCGAAGCATCTGCCTTATGCCAATGCCGCGCAGAAATATAATTTCCAGCCGGGCGAGTCCGGCCATTACGTTTTGGAATTTTGGATTACGCCCTTCGATTACGCGCCCGCCGATGAATCGCGCGCGGTCGAAACGAAGTTGTCCGAAAATAAAACCCTCGGCCTGGCCTTCGCGCTGATTGATTACGACGACGTGAACTCCGGCGGCACGAACAACGGCTTCTGGAATCTCTCGCGTCATCACACGATGTATGGCAACGCCGATTATCTCTGCGCGTTCAAGCTGATGCCGCTGGAACCACAGTTCGTTCCCGCCCTCGCCGCCGACTGGTCGTGGACGTTGAGTGATGAAAAGACGCACGCCG
>Ga0208872_1001731_pt1 | contig 13150 bp, 22 predicted proteins | sample CryBogCBH12Aug08_FD_185508 | JGI IMG/M metagenome (GOLD analysis project Ga0208872, IMG submission 185508) | Freshwater microbial communities from Crystal Bog, Wisconsin, USA - CBH12Aug08 (SPAdes) | ecosystem: Environmental > Aquatic > Freshwater > Lake | place: Crystal Bog, Wisconsin, USA...
GGCGACCTTGAGCATCTCGACTTCCTTCATCATCTCTGGCGGCATTTGGCCCGGAGGTGGTGGAGGAGCGAGGAACTGCTCAGGGTTGCTCCAGCCCATCGCCTTCATCGCCGCGAGATCAATTGCCTTGGCGTCATACATTGTTGGGTTAGCAGCCTGAAGTTGCTTCAACGCCATGATCTTCATCAGGCGCTGCGTCTGGCTTGCCGTGTTAGGGTCTGCCTGCGGGACAAGATCACAGTCATCTAATGCTGCGATGAATGTTGCTTCGTCCCAATTATATGTTGGCTTCTTGTTGCGGCCCCAGAAAGACGTTGGGTGCTCGCGGAAACAACGAACGAGCAGCTCGAACTCTTCAGCCTGTGAAACGTGCAGACGCTTGTGGACCGCATTCAAGATCTTCGTAGCTTGGTCGATCAAAGCCAATGTAGTGCCAACGGGTGCGTTGTCCCGTCCCTCGCCTACTTGCAGTTCGCTTGTCGTGCCGACGCGCTGTCCAGTCTCGACCATATTCGTGACGAGGTTCATCAGAGCCATCCCCGGCTCCTTGTATGGCAAAGGCATGATCGCTTGATTGATCGGCAGGCCACCCGTCTTCACTAACGCTCCGCCGCCCGGAGGGACGCGGAATATGTTGGTGTTTTGTCTCGCGCCCGTGTCGGCCATTAAGAAGCCGGGGAAGTTGGCATACATACCTGCGTCCAACATTTCGCGCCATGCAGCTGTCACCGCATTAGTAGTGTTGCCAAGGATGTGCAGTAGACCAATATCGTAAAAGCCCAGACCGGGGACGAACGTATATTTAACAAAGTTGTTTCTTGCTTCAGGTAGTTCGTCACCTTCTTCGCCAGTCGGTTCATCGTAGTTTCTTACAATAGATAGAATCTCTTTCGAGCTTTTATCAATTGTAACACGATACGGAATTTCTAAACCCGTTTCTTTGCCTTTATATTTGTGCTCAAAGCCAAATATATCTAGCTCGCAATAGATTTCATACACTTCCCTGTCACGGTCTTCTGGGTTGCGTGAATCGAGACTGATTCCTTGTTGCTCCATCTTTTCGCGTTGAACTGCATCTAAGTTCTCTGTCAATGGAATAGACAAGTCGACGTCACGATACACGCCAAGGATCTGCAGGCGCTTAACAGTTGACGGACGCATCATTACGCGGTGCGTGATGCGCTTTGCCGTGCTCAGGTCTGTTGCGGCGTTGTTAACGATAAGATCGTCAGCGTCGACACTTTCACTAACCGGCCTTCCGCGAAGAGGGCAGAAATAGACTTTCTTGAAACTGGTCCCTCCAAAACCAAGCATGAATAGCATTCGGTCGGTGTCGGGATAATATTCTCTGGCGATGGCGGTGAGGTAGTGGTTGAGGTCTGTTTCGAGTGCATGAGCGAGTTCATCCTCTTGCAACGTATCACCAGATGATTCGCTCCGAACCTTCACCGGCCCATCAGTCGGAAGCATCTCGCTGCGGGCGTTAGCCTGAAAGCGCAGGACTGCTTCAAGTAGGAGCGGGTGGCGCACTTTGCTCATGCCCTCCACAGGCGCTCCGTCGGATGCGCCCTGAAGGCCCGGAATTTCGATCTTGAGGCCGAGCAACTTAATGCCCTGCGCTCTATCTTCAATCCAGTCTCCGCGGCTGTCCAAGTCATCTTGAACGCCACGGAGTAGCTCATACGAAATGCGTTGCAGTTCACCTTGGTCGATGTCATCGACTAAGTTTGAGAACCATTCCCTTGCTCTTTCTGCCTCACTCGGACCGTCAACTGGTCGACCATCGAGTGATACACTGATGGAGCCATCATCGTGCTCAATACGGAGGATGTTGCCATTGTCATCTGTGTCGGGCTTGTCCTCTCCGTCCCCTATTTCAACCATCACGTCTTCGAGACCGCCGAGCCCTTGGGGGTCATCCTGATCTTGGCGGAGGTTGTGATAGCTAGGAGTAACAGGCATGATTAATGTCCCTTTGCGTCAATTAGCAGACGCGAAATCTCTTCAACGAAACGGTCTAAACCCTCGCGCGCGGCCATATTATCATCTTTAGCCTGTATGTGGTAGGTGCGGACATAATCGTTTGGCTCTTTGCCCCATACCGTTACTTTGAACTTTCCGAGACCTTGGCCATGAGCTGGCGGTCTGTCGATCACGTCTACGACTGCGCTTGCAGGTATCATTATTCTTTCCTTGATTATCCGGGATAAAGTGGCTCGTCGCTGGAGTTGATATGCACTCTACTCTGGTCAAGCTCCGCAGTCCATTCCGCGCCGCGGAGTAACATGCCGGTGTCGCGCAGGTGCTTGAGCGCCATTGACGTGGTGTCAACAAGGTCGTCGTGCTTGGACTTTGGGAATACCGAAAGCTGGTTAATTACCATGTCTGCCCAAGTCGTGTCGGGCATATGGATCAAGCCCTCAAAAAATAAGTGCTGAACGCTGTATAAGCGGGCAAGTTTGTCCTGACCCTTTGGGTCGATGAGTTGAACGTAAAAATCCTCGTGCCCATACAGGCGACGAAGTTCTTGTGCCACGCTGTAGCCGGAGGCCTTATTCTCCACGAGGAGCTTCATGACGCCGTAACTGTCCATCGTTTCTTGTATCTTTTCGACCAGCTCGTGCAGTTCTAGGCGTTCTGCCCACGCATACATGAGCATGACGCGTGGCCTCTCCTCGCGGTATTGCCGATCAAGCGCGGTCATTGATCCGTCGAAGGCGGGAACGCGATTGGCCTGCGCCATTCCCTCTCCCCCAGACCATACGCCCCATACTGTCATTGCTGATGGGTCGTTGTTGGTCTTTGTCGTGAAGGCTGTATCAACTGCCGCAATGACATAATCAAAGGGCGGATATGTTGGACGTTCCCACGTTGGAATCCATTCTCGCTTGATAACGCCACCGCCTCGTGGGCTTGGCATCTGCTGGAACTGAGCGGCGGCCGCCCACGGCCCCATAATGATCTCGTCGCGCTCGACCACCTCTTCCGGAAATCTATCCGGAAATAGCAGCTCGCCCTCTTCAGTCCTGTGATCTTCGAGGCCCAACATCGTCGGCTGCGCCCTCGACGGGTCAAAGCGCATTGGCAGGGAGATGTAGTCGTAAGGCAGGTTGCGGTCTAACACCGATCCAATAATGTCGTCTTCTGCCAGCCTCTGTTGAATGATGATGATCGCAGACTTCTTGGGGTTCACGAGACGTGTCGGGATAGCTTCAAAGAACTGCTGATTAGTCGTGTCTTTAATCTGCTGCGAGGCTGCGTCAGAAACTGACAGGATGTCGTCGCATATGATTCGATCTGCGCGAGCGCCGGTTATTGAGTTGATGGCGCAGCACTGGCGAAAGCCCATCGCCGTGTTCTCGAACTTCTGCTTCTGGTTTTGATCTTTCTGTAGGACGACGTGCGGCCACCTGTCGCGATACCAATCTGATTCGATAAGCCGGCGCATCTTGATTCCGTCGCGAATCGCCAGCTCTTGGCTGTGCGAGATACAGATGTAACGCATGTGGGGCTTGTTCATTGGCCCCCACTCAAAGCTCGGCCAGAAGACATTGACGAGGAGAGACTTCATCGAACCCGGAGGGACGGCAATCATGAGACGGTTGTAGAAAGATCCGTCGTCAAACTCTGTTTCATTTGTAATAGCAAGGAGCGATTCTGAGATGAGGTCTATGTGCCAGTTGTGAATATATTCAGACCCGGGCTCGATCGCCCCCCACGCCTGCTTAACAAACTCTGCGAAGCTTTCTTCGCATTCAGCTCTTGTGATGTCGATATAGCCTTGGCGTGCGTCTACACGCTTTCCAAATGCTTCAACTATTACCGGCTTCAGGCTCATCGAATATTGCTTCACTGTCCATTGGTATCATTATATAGCCGTCGTCGAGCATATTTTTAAGATAAAGCATTATTGCTTTCTCTACATCAACCTCAGACTTCGCGGCGGTTAATGCATCGTTGTGTGCCACGATGATTATCTTCAACGCCATTCATGATCTCCTCAATAATATCTCGCTTGCGTTGTGCGACCTTATGCTTCTCGACAATGTATGGCGTGTAAGCATCATACTCTTTAACAATCATTGCGGCGCGCTCGCGCTCCTCGAGCCTTATGCGCTTCTCCAAGAAGTATAGATCATCAATTAATGATTCGATGTGCTTCTCTGTCTGTGTCAATGCGTTGTCCCCTCAGTCCACATTGCCATACCGTGCGACGATGCCGTGTTTACTGTTTCGGTCACGATATTAGAAAAGTTCTCTAACGCGCGTGTCGCGTCGTCTGCTGATGCTAGATCATTGCACAACATGTAAGATACGGTAGACGCCAAAACTTGAAATGCAGCCTCTAAGCTTTGCATCTCATACAACATACCGAGAACTTCAGAAACCGTTTCCGCCACCTCTCTCATTTCCTGATGGGAGAGTTCGACTTCCCTCATTTATCAGCAGTCTTTAAAGCAGTAAGGAATATTGTCTTCAATACGTCTCTCTGCTCAGGCTCAAGCTGATCCGCATCGATCTTGTGCGCCGTCTCCATTTTAATTGCGCCGCCATCAGCGCCAGTTAACTCTGTAACCTGCTTCTCAGTGTAATCATCACGAAAGCGAGACGTCACACTCTTCAACCAAAGTTGCGCATTAAAGTTCTTATTATCCATGTTTCCTTGAGCTTTATTCTCCCACCAATTTTGAGAGTGAACCTTTGCGCGTGCGAGAGCGGTGGAGAAATCTTCGTGGGCCGCGGCCCAATCAAAGATCGAAGCCTTATCTACATCGAACGCGGAAGCCATTTGAGCGATGCTTTTTCCAAGCTTTCCAAGCTCAATAACAATCTCACAATATTCAGGCTGATAAAGAGAAGGACGACCAACTGGCCTTTTTTCTGGCTTTGCTTTTTTATTTGCTGCTGCAATCCTTTCTAGGATCTCAACCATTGGATCTTGTGTTTCTTCAGCCATCTCAATTACAATTCTCTGGTTGAACAAATGTGCAATCGGCAATGTATCTCACCGGGACCGAGCACCCAACAAGGAATGCAAAGCCAAATAGCGCGAGGCTATACATAGCTGCTAAAATTAAGAACCGCATCGTTTCCTGTTTCATGGTTTCAGACCGCAGCATGACATCCCCTTCAATATAGCACACTACGGTCTGAATTTCACTTAATCAAAATCTGCTAGGTCTTCATCTATTGACGAAGTTTGGAACGAAGCCATTGCTGCTTGGCCCAAGGGGGTGTTCGCCAACATCCCCAAAGCGTCCATATAAACAGCCAAAAGAGCCTGCTCCTCAGCACGCTTCTTTGCATCCTGCTTGCGCAGTGCAATGATTTTCTTAATAATATTAGGATGAAAGCCGTCTCCCTTTGCTTTGGAATACACCTCTTTGATGTCCTCGGCAATGACGGCTTTCTCCTCTTCGAGCTTTTCGATTCGCTCGACGACGGACTGTAATTGGTTGTTAGTCATAACGTCCTCTGTGGGAGATTGAGGCTACCTAATAAACGAATCATCAATCTCAATGCTGGAACTGTTGCGGTAGCTGATACAATGTCGCCCATAATTATTTTTAAGTCAACTTCACTATTTTAGTTGACTGGTGCGAAAATCGCACTATACTCCTACTCACTGAACAACACACTTATGGAGATCGACATGACACACTTTACCGCCGCCGAGAAAGCCGCTTCAGCCGACGCTTATGCAGCTCTCAAATACGAGCAGAAAGCAATCAACGACCGCGTTGATGCAGCCAAAGAAGACCTCGTCCTCAAGGCTGGCAATGACAAGGAGCTGGTCGGTGACACCATCATCGTGTCACTCGTTGCCAAGAAAGGCTCCGAGACCTTCAACAAGGAAGCAGCTATTGCCCTCCTCAAAGAACTCGGCGCTACGCCTGCACAGATCGAAGGCCTCAAGGGCGTTGGCAAGCCAACCACTGCAATCACCCTGAAGCCAAAGCTTGCTCTGGCCGTCTAATAACGGGGCTCCGGCCCCTTCCCTTACCTTTATGGAGATTGACATGTATCGCTATAAAACGACCTCCTATTTCGACATGATGGGCCACGACTGGACCGTTACCATTGAATACGACAATGTAACCAAAGGCTGTCCAGCAACATACTGGGAACCAGCAGAACCGCCCGGATACGACATAGGTCGGATTTGGTTATCACGAGATGAATATAAATATAGCGGCCCAGATTGGGAGCTAACTGGAGAGATGTATTGGCTTGTCTCAAATTTAGATAAAATACACAATTCTGTTATTTCAGACATTAACTATGGAGATTGACATGAATATCATCACCCACAAGTGCACCCACACCAATACTTGGTTTGCTTACGACGACAACTATGCCGACGAGTATACGCCCCACGGTGTTGGTGACAGCCGTCAGGAGGCGGTCGAGAACCTCAAAGAGGCAATGGAAATATATTTTGAGAAGCATGACATGTTGGCGGATTGGAACCTTTGGGTATCTGAAATCAACAGAATTGAAAGGTATTGATATGACACGCGCCTACGTCTTTGGCTCACTGGAGCCTTGCTATGAGCACAATCCAAAGCTGTGGAATGTTTTCTGCGCTTTGACAAACCGCCCGCTTGCGCAACCAAACTACAATTGGACGGAGCAGGATGTAATCAACTTCATTATCTCAAGGGCAAGCATCTATGACGCCGGAACATCTAAAGACAATCATGCAGAATCAAAACCTGTCCGTTATGGATTTGGTGACGATAGTGAACGGCTCAAAGAGACAAGTGATAGCGTGGAGGATGGGGGAATCTCCGGTGCCGCAGATACTATCTTTTCTCTTGCAGGCTCTTGAAGCTGGAATGATAACGCAAGACTGGCTTGTAGAAGTGTTACAGCAAGAACTAAGACAACAAACATAAAAAAATGGGGGAGGCGATGAACTCCCCCTTTTTTGTCACGCAATGTGTGCTTTTCCTGTTTTCGATGGCAACTCCTGAGTTTGTTTACGACACAAGATTACAGGGAGGTTGACGATATCCCTGCAATTCCTAAAAGTCTGTTTCGTATCTCTCTCCAAGGTCCATCATCATTTCAAACGACCTAAGATTAGAACTGAGATACTTAACCTTTTGACGTGCTTCTGCGCGCTCCTCTTCACTAAGGTCTGGCGCTTCCGCTTCAAACTCTGCGGCATTTAACTCGCGGGTAATTCTGTTTACAAGCCGTGCAATGCTGACTGCATTGTAGAGGTATGCGTCTTTGACTTTCATTTTAATCTCCATTTCTAAAGTATTCACCGTGATATTTTTTGGCTTCTCTAATATAAGCTGCGTGTGCATCATCTGGAGTATCATAAACTCCTAAATATTTATATTTTCCTTTTATTGTTATAAACGCCTCATATCTACAACCTTTATTTATTACCCTTACACCTTTCATTTTAAATTTATTTTTTGTTTTAGAATTTGCATTATTTTGTGAGTTATTTGCTTCTCTTAAATTGCAAATTCTATTATCAGATCTATTTCTATTTATGTGATCAATTAAATTTGCAGGCTCTACACCATAAAACATTTTCCATATTATCCTATGGGCGCGATAACTAATATTATCTATTCTTATATTGATGTATCCATAAGATTTTGCCCCTGCAATACTGCCAGCCGTAGCTGTGGGGCTTTTGTTTATTTTCCAATATAGAAATCCAGTCTCTAAATCGTAATTAAGAATTTGACGAAGATAAAAAGTATTTGGTAAATAGTTTTTAGCCATTGCCCATCGCCGTTGGGTTAGAGGTTAGAAAGCCCGGAGCTGTTAGCGCAGCGTCGGGCTTTTGTTTATAGCACAATCAAAATGGGATGTCTTTATCTCCATATTCCCAATCAAATGCAGAAACCCCATCAATCGGAGCAGAAGCATCAAATATTCCCTCTTCTGTTCCTACAGGAGTTTCTAATGGATTAGATACTCTTAATTTTGTTTTTGTTACTTCCGCCCCGGGGAAGTGTTTTTTAATTTCAGCAATCTCCGGAAAAGCGGAAATCATGTTTCCTATTTCTTCAAGGGTATAGATGTTTATCCGACGGCCCTCAGCCAAAACCCTATTGACCAACTGAGGTTCTTTAACAATTGTAGCCACCGTCCCATCTTTAAGCGTAACTTCCCATATCGCTGGGTCCAGCACCTGTGCACCTGATTCGGTTGCCGCCTTGTCGAGCGCATTCCAAGCCTTGACCATTCTTCTTGCTTCTCGCCTGACGTCTTCAAGGCTTCCGTCCCATCTTGCTTGGCTTGTTAAATACTTTTGTCTATCAAACTTTTCCCGCAACTCTGTAGACACTAATAAACGCAGCCTATCACGTCCCCATTTTATTTCCAAAGACACCTCGAGCGCGTCTGCCTCATCTAACTCCGCCCTGCCGGCAATGTATGTGCCGGGGGTCTGCATCCACTCTGCGGGCGTGTATCCTGAAACAACGACGCCCCTGTCACTCGGGGGTGGCTTCCTCTTCGACCTCGGTTTTATCGCCATTTAAGTCTCCATCAATATCAATCGAATCTCGTATTTGTAACGCTGCCTTTATCGCATTCTTAAATGCCGTCTCGCCATCAATGCAATCACAGTCGGGCAGCCTCGGCGTATTCGTAAACGCATCAAGAGCAGCCTTAAATATTTTCTCAAAGTCACTTGCATTCACGACGGAACCTCTTGTTGATCTCCATCTGGAATACCAGTCCCACGACCAGCAAAAACACGACGGCGAATGCTATGCCCATCCCGATGAAATTGGCAATCGATTTTAATACGCCGTTAATCATCCAACTGGTCCAGCAAAAGAGAGAACACAAACGACACGAAGCCAGCTACCGTGACCGATACCAATATCGCCGTTATGTCGTCAGCCGTGAGGTTCATCGCATCATCTCAATCTCAAATCAATCCATCGTTCACAGCATCTTCTATCATAGAAAATACCATCTTCAAACCATCTGGATTTTTATCCAGAAAAGCCTGCAAGCTTTTACAGTCAGCAAGTCTTTTCTGAACACGACTATATCCAAGCCTGCTGCGACGGATCTTGCCGCGTATCTTATTTACAGACTTAACCCGAAAGTTAATCCACTCGTCTTGAGGTGTGCCGTTTATCCAAAACAACCGATACTGGTCGTTCTCAACTATCAATGGTTCGACCATATCGGTCCTCTGATTCTCAATCGCCGTTAAGGCTAATCCAAAACACCATCGCTCGTCAACCCTCAGACGGAGCGACCGAGCGCGCCCTCAAGGCGCTGGCGAGGGAGCGAGTAGTCCCTGTAAGGGGGGCACCCTCGCACATTCGATGTATTTGATTTTAAAGGATTCGCGAGGGTCTAGGGTAGGATAGGACTCTCGCGACCCTCGCACCCTCGCGTTTGCTTTATTATCAATCATTTGCGTCATTTTCAACACTCGCATCGATACCTGCCTTGTTGGGTGGGTTCCAGCCTCCCCGCTTGGTGTAAGCGGGCCATATTTCGACATGCAAACCTTTCTTTGTTGTCTTATTATCCTTGTAATCTGTCTCGACCCAAATGTCAGAAACGAGGAAATATTTGATCAGCTTCTTCGCATCTGATTCGCTGAACTTCACGTTCTTAAATCTGTCCTCGACAATCTGCAGCATTTTATTCGCCGCATATCTTGCGGTAGCATTCGCCGCATCCGTCCACGGCTTCTTGGCAATCTCATCGCTATCCATCTGCTCAAAGAAGGCGTCCCAGACCTCATTAGGAAGACGGACGCCGGAGACTATTGCGCTGCCCGTCTCCTGCTTGCCACCAAAGTCTACGTTAATGACGTTGCCAGTGTGTATTGTCCTCTCGATGTAGAGGCTCGTGCGTTCACGCCCAAAGCCCGTGACAAAGGAAACCTGTGTGACCGTAAAATCGATCTCCCAGCCGTCTGGAGCGGTTTTAATCTTCTGGGCTGTGATACTGCCAAACATCTGCCCGGGCTCTCTCTGGACCCACAGGATGAAGTCTGCGGCACCATCAAAGACCGTCGATCCACGCATCGTCCCATTACCATTACGGCTCATGTGGTGAACACCAATGACGGCACACTTGAATGAGGTTTTGATGTAGTCGCAGGCTGCGACAGCTTGTGTCATATCCTTTTGCAGGTTCTCGTCTGCGCCGGGAAGGACACGGGACATCGTGTCGACGAACACCGCCACAACTGGCGCTCCCTCCATCTCCTGAGCGTGCTGGATGGTCTTTACGATCTTATAGACGTCTGGCTTCTGCATGAAGTTCATGCTGTCAGGGACGGCATAGAAGGGGATGGTATTGGGATCTATCCCCGTCATCTTCTTCCACGCATAGAGACGGTTTTTGATATCGGCAAAGCCCTCGCTGGTTACATATACGACGGGGCCGTGCTTCTTAACCTTATAGCCTAACCATTCGTCTAGACCGGCGGCAGCGGCCAGCCCTAGACCCATCGCAATGAAGGTCTTTAGGCACCCGGGGACGCCGACGATGAACCCAAATGATTCGGCAGGTATGACGTCTTCAACGAGATACTCAGGGTCTGGCATAGCCATAATGGCCCCAGCCCTGAGTAGGGTGAAGATGTTGTCTGGCGTGTGGGGCGGCTCGACCTTTATTGGTGCTTCAGGGTCTGTCCCAAAACTATAGCTATTTTTTTGTAGGTTCTCGGATTGACGCTCTCTGACGATCTGCGCCTGCTCCGCGACTTTGGTGTCCCAAAGCCGCATCGCGGCGCTCCACTTCTGATTGAATAGTGTGATACCCCTGCCTTCGCGCTCTAGGAGTAAGTGCTTAGGCTGACCGGGATCGTTTATTCTTGTTACGACCTTAGAGACGTAAACCTCAAAGAGCTCTCTTTTTATCTCTTCCTGTTTTTCTTTCCCATCTGGTATGGGGCTGTCCCGATACATGTCGAGGATACGTCCCCACACCATGCGGGTCATCTTATCCTCACGGCCATCAGCCGCCTCGCCCCACGCAGTCTCTGCATATTGGGGCGTAGGGGTTTTAAGGGTGTAGGTTATTTCGCCGGTTTTAGGATTAACGACCTCAATTGGCTCTTGTGGTTTTATGTGACCACTTTGGGCCGCAAGGTCGTCGAGCTCTTGTAGGAAATCTTTTGGCGCTAGGGCTATCTCCACCTCATAGGGTGCGAGGCCCTCGAGCCATTCGTAGTTCTTTCCTGATTCGTGCTTTGATGGCGCAATTACTGCGAAGCCACCAACGCCTCTAATGTCCACGCCGATTTGCGTGCGTATGGTAGGGGGCACCCACGACTCGGGATAGCGGAACAATAACTGTAGCCCGCCCCCTCCGGTGCGCTGGGTAGGGGTTTCGCTAACCGCTCCTCCGTAGGTCTGACAAATGTTGTCCCACCACAGCTGGGCGACGGGGTTCTTATGGGTGTCGAGATCAAGAACAAAGACGCGCCCAGAACACACGCCAGTAAGGATACCCAGATTACCTCTTTGGGAATAGATCCCTGCTCGTCCATACCATTCGTCGAATTGCTCATCTGATATCAACTCCTGTGTAAATTGACGCCAGTTAATTGCTGGGCGTTTGATTGTGTCTGTTGGTTGTTTCTTTTCCGACTCCAGCATTGCAGGAACAACCTGCAAACCAATAGAGCGGTAAAGCCTTGCATAGTCTGCCGTGGAGGCAAACTCTTCATCAAATTCGGGTGACATGAGGGGCCTCAGTTATATCTATTGACGTGAGATTTAATAATTATTAAAAGTGAGGAGTTCTTAATTTAGACATGACGGACCTCCACAACTTAACGCCGCGACTCACCCCCGCGGCGTTTTTTTATTCATCTGTTTCTTCTAATGCCTTTCGAGCTGTCAAAAGATCATCATACAGATTGTCTAAAGCGATAAATGCTTCTTCTCCTTCGCACATAGCAAAAGGGCTTAATGCCTTACGCAATTTATCCTTATCAAGTCGTAATTGTTCATTTGCATTTCTCAGTTGCATGATTTCAGAAAAGATACTTTCGTTATTCATTTCAATCTCCATTACAGTTGTGTTTGAGCACCATATAAAGCTAGTAACGCCGCCTCGGCCCTACCGTGATCTTTCTTGCGACGAAAGTGTTCGCTCTTAGGCCATTGGCTAATTGCAAGCGCACGAGCCGCCTCTTTATCCGCAGAAAGGCCAAAATATCTTTTCCATTTACCCGGAGAGACATCAACCCTTCTGATGCCAGCTGCGCCAATAACGCCCTTTGCAACACCGTAGGCAACGCCGAAATTGAAAGACGACGACACCCCTTGCTTTGGCATTGCGTGAACAGATTCGACGACAGCCAAGTCGGGGTTGTGATGACTAATGATCTCTGCCAAGGCAGTAGCATTTATTTCTTTTCCTATGATTGGAACGTCATATGCCGCAATGAGATGTATCTCATTTGTGTAGTAAAAGGCGACGGCCCCACTTGCGCCGGGATCGACGCCCATTACACATTTATAGGTCATAATTTCTCCTGAGATTTATTTTCATATCTCAATCTCAAAGCAATTAACACGACGCTACAACTAAACCTAAATTTTTGTCAATGTTCATTTTTTTGTTGACCAGACCCACGACTTCTATATGTTGTGATGACGAATCGATATTGATCTAAACATAGAGGTCTTGTGAAAAACAACCCTTTCTCTGCTCACGGTATTGAACATTTATCTCCGTCAACCTGTAACCTGTTTACGGGTTCTCCAGCAATGTTTGTTTTGGACAAGTGCCTGAAGCGCAAGGGCCCGGTGGGGTGTGCCGCATACCGCGGGACAGCAACTGAGAAGGGTATTGAGCACGGGCTCGTAACTGGCGCACCCTTAGAAGAATGCATTAAGGTTGCTGAAGAAGAATTTTGGCGACTGTCTGCCCTGTCGGGAGATCCGTCCCGTGAGAAAGAGCGAGACGCCGTCCCAGAGATGGTTAAGATTGGATATGCCGAGCTAATGCCATATGGTCCACCCACCAGCGTTCAGGGCGCCATTGAGCATTGGTTTAAGGGTATTGCAGTTCCCTTCATTGGCTATTATGACTTCGAGTGGTCCAACCACAAAATACTGATAGATCTAAAAACGACACATGCTCTCCCTTCTAAGATCAGCACAAACCACGCGAGACAAGTTGC
>Ga0208872_1001733_pt1 | contig 13145 bp, 13 predicted proteins | sample CryBogCBH12Aug08_FD_185508 | JGI IMG/M metagenome (GOLD analysis project Ga0208872, IMG submission 185508) | Freshwater microbial communities from Crystal Bog, Wisconsin, USA - CBH12Aug08 (SPAdes) | ecosystem: Environmental > Aquatic > Freshwater > Lake | place: Crystal Bog, Wisconsin, USA...
GTTGAAATTATCCATATCGAATCCGCCGTATTTACCGACCGCTTAGTAGCCAAATTTAAACTTCCGATTGAAGGCTGGCGCGGTGAGTGAAGATTTTCGGGGTTTAGAAGAGATAACCATACGAAATCTCGGAGTTATCGAATCTGCTTCCATACAACTTGCCCCTGGTTTCAATGTACTGACCGGTGAGACTGGTGCTGGTAAAACCATGGTGCTTACAGCCCTCTCACTGATTTTGGGAGGCAAGTCAGATGCCGAGAAGGTGCGAACTGGGTCGGATCGAATGGTTATATCTGGAAGATTCGTCATCTCCGAAGATCTTGCTGCTGAAGTTGAGGAGTTAGGCGCGGAGATTGAAGAGAATTCCTTGCTCATTACTCGCACAGTTACATCTGACGGCAAGTCTCGGATTCAGATGGGCGGAACTCCAGTAACGGCCGGAAAGGTGGGGGAGTTAGCTGGAAGTCTGGTCGAGGTGCATGCGCAATCAACGAATAATCGCGTTACCAAGCCGGCCTTTATTCGCGAAGCGATCGATTCTTTCGGCGGTCATCAAGAACTTCTCGCCCACTTTGTAACTTTCTACGAGGAGTATCAAGAGCTAGATTCTCGAATTCAGCAATTGAAACGGGATCAAAAGAATCGGGCTAGTGAGATTGAGCGTATTTCCGAGTTCATGAAAGCCTTCACGGCCGTGAATCCTGAATCTGGTGAGATCGCAGCGATTGAACTCGAATTAACAAGGCTCAATAGCGTTGATGAGTTACAGCAGGCAGTTTCGCTCGCATTAAATACTCTCGACGCTGATGATTTTTCTGTGACTACTGCGCTTGTGAATAGTAAGAGAGCGTTGGACCATGTCTCAGGCAAAGATGGTGAACTTGATTCCCTCACGCAGGAATTGGGAGATTCGCTCTACAACTACCAAGAGACCTTAGGTGGATTGCACCGCTACCTATCTGCACTGGATGCAGATCCATCTCGGCTTGAGTATTTGCAGGAGCGTAAGAGCGCAATCAATTCTCTGATCAAGAAATTTGGAGAGGGAAGTGATCGAGAGATCGCATTTGAGAATCTGATTGTGCGTGCCCAAGAGAGTGCATCGAGGATTCAAGATTTACAGGGCGGCGATGATCGGATTCACTCGCTCGAATTAGATTTAAGCAAACTCTTTAAGAAGGTCGCCGAGAGTGCAACAGCTTTAAGCGCAGCTAGATCCAAGACTGCGAAAGAGATGCAAACGAGAATTACCAATGAGGTTCACTCTCTGGCAATGCCTCATTCATCGATCATTGTTGAAGTTAAATCGAAGGTTCCTACATCCATAGATGATGTAAATATCCATGGAGCCGATGAGGTGCAACTTCTTTTTACAAGTCACGAAGGTGCAAATCCTGGGGTGATTACCAAAGTTGCCAGTGGTGGCGAACTATCTCGCGTGATGCTTGCGATTGAGGTAGTGCTTGCCTCAGTTAACAAGGTAAATACATATGTCTTTGATGAAGTGGATTCAGGAGTAGGTGGCAAAGCCGCCGTAGAAGTTGGTCGCAGACTCAAAGCGTTAGCAGAAGATGCCCAAGTGATTGTTGTGACACACCTTGCGCAAGTTGCCGTCTGGGCCGATCACCACCTCGTCGTCCGGAAGAACGAGAGTGGACAGGTAAGCGTCTCCGATGTGGTGGTTCTCACGGAGTCAGAGCGGAGCGTAGAAATCGCTCGTATGCTCTCAGGACAAGAAGATTCGCTCACCGCGCAAGAACACGCCAAAGAGCTGCTCGGGATGGTCAAGGAAGCGTGATAAGTTAGTGTCCCATGACCAGCACTCATGTGACTAAACATTTATTCGTAACTGGCGGAGTCGCCTCAAGTCTCGGAAAAGGCCTTACGGCATCTAGTTTGGGCCGCCTTCTCTCCTCTCGTGGCCTTCGAGTCACCATGCAAAAGCTGGATCCCTACATCAACGTTGACCCAGGCACCATGAATCCCTTTCAACACGGCGAAGTCTTTGTCACTGATGATGGCGCTGAAACTGATCTAGATGTTGGACATTACGAACGCTTTTTAAATCGTAATCTTGCTGGCTTTGCGAACGTAACCACTGGACAGGTCTACTCCAATGTCATTGCACGCGAACGTCGTGGAGATTACCTCGGCGACACTGTGCAGGTTATCCCACACATCACAAATGAGATCAAGGAACGCATCCGGGCGATGGCTGGGCCTGAGGTAGATATCGTGATCACCGAAGTGGGCGGCACTGTCGGAGATATTGAATCACTTCCATTCTTGGAGGCGGCACGCCAGATTCGCCAAGATGTTGGACGCGAAAATGTTTTCTACCTTCACGTCTCTTTAGTTCCTTACATCGGACCTTCCGGAGAGTTGAAGACCAAGCCAACTCAACATAGCGTGGCAGCGCTTCGCTCAATCGGTATCGCACCTGATGCAATTGTTATCCGCTCTGATCGCGAGATTCCTGAATCTGTAAAGCGCAAGATTTCGGCGATGTGCGATGTTGATTTAGAGGCTGTTGTTGCTGCAGTTGATGCTCCAAGCATTTATGACATCCCCAAAGTTCTCTACTCCGAAGGATTGGATGGATACGTCGTCCGCCGACTCGGATTAAATGTCACAGATGTTGTGTGGGGCGAATGGGATGACCTCCTAGAAAAAGTTCATCATCCAGCGCACGAAGTATCTGTTGCCCTCGTTGGCAAGTATGTTGACCTGCCAGATGCTTATCTCTCGGTAACTGAAGCGCTACGTTCCGGTGGATTCGCAAACAATGCTCGGGTAAATATCAAGTGGGTTCCAAGCGATGAGTGCGAGAGCGAAGAGGGCGCGCACAAACACCTCTCTGGCGTCGATGCTATCTGCGTGCCTGGTGGATTCGGTGTTCGTGGGATTAACGGAAAAGTTGGAGCGCTGAGATATGCGCGAGAAAATAAGATTCCGGCACTTGGATTATGCCTTGGTCTGCAATGCATGGTTATCGAAGCAGCGCGTAATTTAGCGGGTCTGCCTCTAGCAAACTCTGCAGAGTTTGATGAGAACACTCCTGATCCAGTTATCTCAACTATGGCGAGCCAGGAAGATATCGTCGCTGGCATGGGCGATATGGGTGGCACGATGCGCCTTGGTCTCTATCCTGCAGATCTAACTCCAGGTTCTTTAGTGGCTGTGTTATACGGTTCGGCTCGTATCAACGAACGACATCGTCACCGCTATGAAGTGAATAATTCATATCGCGAAATCATTTCTCAGACTGGCCTGGTCTTCTCTGGTCAATCACCAGATGGTCATCTCGTTGAATTTGTGGAACTACCAGCTGACGTTCATCCTTACTATGTTGGCACACAAGCTCACCCAGAGTTTCTATCCAGACCAACACAAGCTCATCCATTGTTCGCTGGCTTAATTGCCGCTGCGATTAAGGAAAATGACGCTCGCTAACTCGCAACTTCGCGAGTATTTGAACCATCTAATAGTTGAGCGTGGGCTGAGCAAGAACACTATCTCCGCCTACCGGCGCGACCTGGAGCGATTTATCGAGGATGGTTCGATAAGCGACCTGGCTCTCGTTGGGTCTCAAGAAGTGGAAAGTTTTATTGCTGCTTCCCGCTCGCGGGGTCTCGCCGAAAGTTCAGTTGCCAGGTCGGTGGTGGCGATTAGAAATGCCGTTGAATTTACCTGTAAGGAATTAGGGCAACTGAACTCCATCAAGGATGTAAAGCCTCCTAAGTTGAAAATGCGCCTACCGAAAGCCTTGAGCATCGCAGAGATAGAAGATTTGTTGAGCGCAGCGAAGGCTCCATCAAATCCCGATGCTATTCGTGAATCTGCAATATTGGAATTGTTATACGGCACTGGCGCACGTATTTCGGAGATCGTTTCGTTAAATATTCAAGATGTAATGAAGTTTGATGGGGGAGAAGTTTCGAGCTTGAGGCTGACTGGTAAGGGCGGCAAGACCCGTATCGTTCCGATTGGTAGTTATGCGAGAGAAGCGCTGGATCAATATTTAGTCCGAGTTAGACCCGGGTTAATTTCTAAAGATCGCGAGGCTCTCTTTCTTAATGACAGAGGCGGCCGACTCTCTCGACAAAGCATGTGGAATATTGTTTCTGAAACTGCGAAGCGTGCGAATATTTCCGTGTCTGTGTCGCCTCACTCGTTGCGACATTCATATGCAACGCATCTGCTCGATGGTGGCGCGGATGTGCGAGTAGTTCAAGAATTGTTGGGACATTCATCTGTAACGACAACCCAGATTTATACCTTGGTTACCATCGACAAACTAAGAGAGAGTTATTCCAGCGCTCATCCGAGAGCTAGATAGAAATATTTATCTTCCGCGAAGTCGGCGAGCAATAATCGATTGATCACCTTTGGCTTCGAGATCAGCGATGATGATTGCAAGAGATTCACGAACGATACGACCGCGATCAACAGCTAAACCAAGATCGCCACGTAGAGCAAGACGCGCTTGTTCCAAATCGTAAAGTTCCTCGGGGGAGAGATAGACGGTGATCTTCTCATCGTGACGCTCGCGACCACTTGGTGAGCGATCAAAAGTATTCACTCGACGACGCGGAGTAGTGCGAACTGACTTCTTTCCAGCCGTGCTTTGGATTGGTGCCTGAGGTTGATCCTCGACTGGCGTAGGTGTAACTGAAGGTACCGCGCTAAGAGTGGTGGTTTGGCGGAAGAGTTCTTCTGCTCCAGGAAGACTTACACGGCGACTCACTTTGCACCTCCACGGGCGATTAACTCACGAGCTAAACGACGATAGGAAAGTGCTCCAGTTGAGCTACTTGCATAGGTAGTGACTGGCTCACCTTTAACAGTTGATTCAGAGAAGCGAACAGTTCTAGAAATGATGGTGTCGAGAAGTTCATTAGGGAACTCTTTATCGATCAACTCGAGAACATCACGAGAGTGACCGGTCTTGCGATCAAACATGGTGGCGAGAATTCCATCGATCACCAGATGAGGATTTGTATTCTCACGGATCTTCTCGATGGTCTTCTTAACCAGCGAAAGTCCAAGTACCGCGAAATATTCACACTCCATAGGAATTAGAACTCCATTAGAGGCAGTGAGTGCATTGATGGTCAAGGTTCCAAGTGAAGGGGAGCAGTCGATCAAAATGTCGTCGTATTGATCGAGTACTGGAGCTAAAATCTTGCGGAGCTTGTGCTCTTTAGCGATCTCGGTAACGAAGGCAGCTTCGGCAGCGGCAAGGTCTTCATGGCCACGGACAAAGTCCAAGCCAGGAACATTGGATTTAAGGATGAAGTTCTGGATGCCGGATTGCGGATCATTTAAGAGGTACCAGATAGAGCCGTATTGCTCTTTGAGTTGGGAAGGCTTAATTCCAAGACCAGTGGTCATCGATGCTTGTGAGTCGAAATCAATGAGAAGTACGCGGCGTCCAAGTTCGGCGAGGGCAGCACCAAGATTGATGGTGGTTGTGGTCTTACCAACTCCACCCTTCTGGTTAACCACAGAGATAACGCGAGCAGAGCCAGGTTCTGGAGTGCTTACGACGGTGGGGAAATCGATGATCGCTCGGCCGAGTACGCCGGCTGTGGTGGCGAGCTCCTCATCACGATTTGTCGATTTATCTGCGAGTCGAGAAAGCTTTGAAGTGCTATTTGCCATGACGCGGACTTTACGGCGGTGCGGTACGCAAGGCAAGCGCGATATGAGTACCTTTCTCCCCATGAGTGATCTAATTGTTGAGGGGAGCGAGAACGCCTTCTCGGTCCACCTGAGCAATTTTGATGGCCCCTTTGATCTATTGCTTCAGCTAATTTCGCGACACAAGATGGATATCACCGAGATTGCTCTCGGTGTCGTAACCGATGATTTTATTGCGTATATAAAGGCTTTAGAGGGCTCTGAGCAAGGTTGGGATCTCGATCAGACCACTGAGTTTCTCGTCGTTGCAGCCACCCTTCTAGACCTCAAAGCAGCCCGTTTACTGCCTAGCGGTGAGATCGAAGATGAAGGCGATTTGGCACTTCTTGAAGCCCGGGATCTGCTCTTTGCCCGCCTGCTGCAGTACCGCGCATTCAAGGAGATCGCAGCGATCTTCCAAGGTCGAATCGAAATTGCCGATAAGAGTTTTCCTCGCTTGGTTGCTATGGAAAGTCATTTCGCGCAGCTCTTGCCCGAGGTCTTGATCGGGGTAGGAGCTAATCGATTCGCAGCTATTGCCGAGCGGGTCTTGGCGCCTAAGACGACCCCATTGCTCTCGATCGAACATATCCACCAACCTCTCGTCAGCGTTGCTGAGGAGGCTTCAAAGATAGTTGAGGCGCTACGAAAAGCCGGCCGCTCGAGTTTTCGAACCCTGATTGGCGATGCAGATTCAACTCTCGTCGTTGTTGCTCGCTTTCTGGCCCTCCTTGAGCTCTATCGTGAAGGTGCCTTGAGATTTGAGCAGGTTGTGGCTCTAGGAGAGCTACAAATTACTTGGGTTGCTGGAGCAGATGATGAGATCACGGTAAGCGATGAGTTTGATCGGCCAGTTGAGGTTATCGAAACTAAGACAAATGAGGAATAAATGTCTGAACTAGAACTGAACAGATCGCTTGAGGCGATCCTGATGGTCGTTGATGAGCCCGTGAATGAGCTTATTTTGGCTCAAATCACCGAGGTCCCAACCGAGGTTGTGGCCGAGGCGCTCCGATCCCTTGCCAAGAGCTACGAGGAGCAAGGCCGTGGGTTTCAGCTGCGTGAGGTAGCTGGCGGATGGCGTTTCTATAGCCACCCAGATCAAGCTGCGCTCGTTGAAAAGTTTGTCCTTGATGGTCAGCAGAGTCGTCTCACCCAGGCAGCGCTCGAAACACTCGCGGTAATCGCTTACCGCCAGCCCATCTCCCGAGCTCGCGTTTCCGCCATCCGCGGCGTGAATGTAGAAGCGGTTATGAAGACCCTTCTGACTCGTGGATTGGTTGAAGAGCGTGGCGTGGAGCACGAAACCGGCGCTATCTTGTATGGAACCACGAGTTTCTTCCTTGAGAAGATTGGGGTTCGGGGGATTGAAGACCTCCCAGCACTTGCTCCATTCTTGCCAGATGTAGATGGATTGGACGAGGTCTTAGCTACCTTGACGGACTAGTCTTAATTGCCATTCTCTACAGTTTGCCTTTAGACTTCCGAATAACCTAAACGGTTATCCACGCCCAAATTGGCCGTGATGAAAGGAAGTTATGGCTTTAGTTCGCCTTCAAAAAGTTCTTGCAGATGCCGGGATAGCTAGCCGCCGCGCAAGTGAGCAATTGATCCTCGATGGTCGCGTGAGCGTCGACGGAGTCCAGATTCTTGAATTAGGAAGCAAAGTAGATCCAGAAATCTCTAAAGTAGAGGTTGATGGTGAGTCTATTTGCACGAAAAAAACTAATGTTTACCTCGCTTTTCATAAACCAATAGGTGTTTTGTCGACCATGTCCGACCCGGATGGACGCCCTTGTCTCGGTGATTACTTCAAAGATCGCAACGAGAGACTCTTCCACGTGGGCCGTCTGGACAAGGAGAGTGAGGGGCTATTGCTGCTCACTAACGATGGCGATTTGGCCCACCGGGCTACCCACCCCTCCTATGGAATGGTGAAGAAATATCTCGTTGAAATTGAAGGGGTTCTGACCCGCGAACAACTCCATGAAATTGGGCTCGGAATTCAGTTGGAAGATGGCCTTGCGAGAGCTTTGGAGATTAAGACTTTGCGAGAGATTAATCCCAAACACTCTTGGGTTGAGATCTCGATCCATGAAGGTCGGTACCACATCGTTCGCCGCATCTTTGAGTACTACCAACTTCCAGTTCTTCGATTGATCAGAACCGAGTTCGGGCCGATCTCTCTTGCGGAGACTGGGGTAGGGCGTTACCGGAAGATGAACGAAGTTGAACTCGGAAGTTTATTTAAGGTTTTAAAGTTAAATCGATAAATCTTATTTAAGAAAAGCATTTTATCGACATTACCGTTTAAGATCGAAGTAGCAACAGTTAATAAATCGACTTTATTACGCTTAAAGTCTCCTATTAAAAAGGTTATATCGACAATTATGAAGAGACTTTGAAACGGGGTTTATAGATATCGACAATCTAAAATCAGGTTAAAGCGATAAAGCGTTTTACATTTTAATTAATTAAGCGTTTCATGGGGAAATTCGATGAGCCTTCGCTTAGTAACAGGTATTCTCCAGCCATGAGAGTTATAGCCCTTCGTGGAGCTACCCAGTTAAAGAGTGATTCCTCCGAAGAGATGGCCGATGCGGTAACCGAGCTACTAAGTGCGCTCTTCGAGAGAAATCAGTTGGTGAAGGATGATTTGATTTCGATCTTCTTTACCTCGACAGAGGACTTGGTTTCAGATTTCCCCGCTGCCGCTGCTAGAAGGCTCGACCTGGGGGATATCCCTCTGATGTGTGCTCGAGAGATTCCGGTTGCGGGCTCACTTCCTCGAGTAGTTCGAGTCATGATTCACGCTTATTCCACCCTGAAACACGCTGAGGTAAAGCACCTATATATGCGGGGAGCGGAAGTGCTTCGCAAGGATATTGCCCAATAGTGGCAACTTTCTCTCGCGTTCGAATCATTGGATCTGGCCTCATCGGGACCTCTATCGCTCTTGGACTCAAGGGGATTGGCTACGAAGTAAGCGTTGAAGATGAAGATCCCGCAATGGAGAAGATTGCCCAATCGCTTATTGGGCAGGTTGGGGAAGCGCCAAGCCCAGAGCTAATAGTGATTGCTACCCCCATCCACACTATTGCACCCCTGGTCATTGAGTACTCACGGAGATATCCTCAAGCGATTGTTATAGATATTGGCGGTCTTAAGTCTGAAGTTTTAGCAGAGGTCGAAGAATTTCCAGAGATATCTCAGAAGTTCTGCGCAACTCATCCCATGGCGGGACGTGAAATATCCGGTGCTTTAGCTGCTCGAGGGGATCTCTTTGAAGGTCGAATCTGGATTTACACACCAAGCGTTAATACGGAACCTCGCTCAGTAGAGGTTGCTTTGGAGGTCATCTCTGGACTCGGAGCGAGAGCTGTTCTCTTAGGAGCGCAGGAGCACGACCAAGCGATCGCCGGAATTTCACACCTTCCTCAAGTTGTGAGTTCCCTGCTCTCGGCATCTCTCACTTCCTTGCCAGAGCGCGATATACATCTTGCCGGACAAGGGTTGAAAGATGTCTCTCGCCTAGCCGCTTCCAATCCAGAACTCTGGGCGACTTTGCTTCATACCAATCGGGTCGCAGTAGGGGAATTCCTGAAGGAGTTTGCGCGTAATTTAGAAGATTTATCGACATCTCTACAAAACGATGATTTACGTAAGACCCAGGAAATTTTAGAGATTGGGCGGGAGAATCACGCTCGAATCCCGGGCAAACATGGCGGCAAGAAGCGTGATTATTGGTACCTGCCAATCATCATTGATGACAAGCCTGGACAATTAGCGCGGATATTTGATGCCTGCGCGCTAGTCAAGGCAAACGTGGAGGATCTTTCAATCGAGCACACCCCAGGTCAAGAGAGTGGTCTAGTTACTCTCGCTCTTTCGCAGAAGGATTCAGAGAAGGTCTTTGCACAGCTACAAGGAGATGGTTGGAAGGTTCACGAGCCTCGCGAATCCATCGGTTAGACCGGAAAAATCTCCTTAGTCAGCCCTTCGCTCGCAAGGCGTTAAGGTTCTCATATGTCGACCGTCATAATTGCAATCGATGGTCCCAGCGGATCAGGTAAATCTTCAACCTCGCGCGCCGTCGCTCAACGCGCCAATTGGCAATATCTAGATACTGGTGCGCTCTATCGCGCCATGACCTGGCTCGCTATCGATGAAAATCTTCGCGATCCGCTCCCTCTCATCGAGCGAGCTCTTGAACTTGGAATCTCGTTTAACGGCGATCCAATTGAACCTCGAATTTTCGTGGGGGAGCGCGATGTCTCTGCTGATATTCGTAGCCAACGGGTAACTGATCAGGTTTCGATTTTCTCTGCACTGCCCGAAATCCGAGCATTCTTAGTCGAACTCCAAAGAGAATTCATTGATGCTGCGCCGCACGGAATCGTGGTCGAAGGTCGTGACATTGGAACTGTGGTTGCCCCGGACGCGCCGCTTAAGATTTTTCTCTACGCCGATCTTCAGCAACGTGCGCTTCGCCGTGAACGGGAGCTCACTGAAGATGTCTCGACAGATGAGGTTTCCAAGAGTTTGGAATCTCGCGATCACATCGATTCCACCCGAGCAGTCTCACCGCTTCGTATGGCAGAGGATGCGTTGGAGATTGATTCCACCTTGTTGGACCTTCCAGAAGTTGTAGATGTTATTTGGCAATGGGCTAAGGAGCGTTCTCTCCTTGGCTTGCCGAAGGTCGCCATTATTGGCCGTCCGAACGTAGGCAAGTCGACTCTAGTAAATCGAATCATCGGTCGCCGTGAAGCGATTGTTGAAGACACGCCGGGGGTTACACGTGACCGCGTTAAGTATGAAGCTGAATGGAATGGCAGAACCTTTGTTCTTATTGATACTGGTGGTTGGGAAGTAAAGCCAGAAGGTATCTCAGAGAAAATTACCGCAGGCGCCGAGTTGGCGATCGCTGAAGCAGATGTAGTTCTCTTTGTCGTAGATGCTCAAGTTGGAGCGTTGGATGAAGATTCTGCTCTGCTCACATTGCTGCGTCGTTCTAAGAAGAAGACCATCTTGGTCGCTAATAAAGTTGATGGAGTAAACGAAGAGCAGAATGCTCACGCGCTCTGGAACCTTGGTCTCGGCGAGCCACGTTTTGTTTCTGCACTGCATGGACGCGGATCTGGCGATCTCCTCGATCTTCTCGTCAGCGAACTCCCAGAAGTAGGTTCGGAACTTCCGGATGATGGGTTCAGACGTATTGCCATTGTTGGCCGTCCAAATGTTGGAAAATCTAGTTTGCTCAACGCACTTGCGGGTGAGTCACGCGTTCTCGTCGATGATGCGGCAGGTACAACACGTGATCCTGTAGATGAACTCATCGAATTAGGTGGAGACACCTGGAGATTTATTGATACCGCAGGAATTCGTAAGCGTGCGATCCACGACAGTGGTACTGATTACTACGCAAGTCTGCGAACCGCAGCCGCACTTGATCGCGCAGAGGTAGCAGTGATTGTTATCGATGCATCAGTTCCTTTGACTGAACAAGATCTCCGCATTGTGACGATGGCCGAAGAGGCTGGCCGCGCCATGGTGCTTGTCATGAATAAGTGGGATGTCGTTGACGATGAGCGACGCGAACAACTTGATAAAGAACTGGAACGAAATCTCGAACGCTATCCGTGGGCTCAACGCGTTAATCTTTCTGCAAAGACCGGCTGGCATCGCGATCGACTAGCTCCAGCACTTCGCACAGCATTGCGAAGTTGGGAGAAGCGCATTCCAACCTCAAAACTCAATGCCTTCCTCGGAGCCTTGGTTGCAGCGACTCCGCCTCCTGTACGTGGTGGAAAACAACCGAAGATTCGATTTGCAACACAGGCCACCATTGCGCCACCGAAATTTGTTGTCTTTTCTAGCGAATGGGTTGAACCTAGCTACCGTAGATTTATCGAACGTCGACTTCGCGAGGAGTTCGGCTTTGAGGGTAGTCCGGTTGAGGTTTCCATTAAGGTGAGGGAACGGGAAGAGAGAAGCAGATAGATGGCTCTTTCGAAGAAGGAAGTCCTCACTATTCCAAATGGTTTGACACTTATTCGAGGTCTTGGTGTGCCACTATTTCTCTGGCTACTTCTAGGCGAAAACCTCAAAGGGTGGAGTTATCTCGTACTAGCTATCGGCGCCTGGACTGATTACTTCGATGGGAAAGTAGCTCGTTGGCTTCACCAAGAATCAAAACTTGGCGCAGCGATGGATCCCACGATTGATCGACTTTATATTGCTGCCACAGTCATTGGACTAGCCCTTAAGAATTACATTCCCTGGTGGATGGTCGGGATTCTCGCTGCCCGCGATATTTACATGCTCTTCTTATTAGCGCGCTACCGAAAAGAGACCGGTCAAGTTTTTGTGGTCACCTTTCTCGGGAAGGCCGCAACTTTCAATCTTCTCTACGCATTTCCATTCTTATTACTTAGTAGCAAGAGTGCGTGGGGAGTCTTTGCTCATTCCTTCGGTTGGGGGTTTGCCATCTGGGGGATAGGGCTGTACCTTCTAGCAGCGGTCGATTACACACGAATTGCATTTATCCATCGAAGGAGAACCCATGTCTAATGTTCCTGCAGATCTTCGATACACCAAAGAGCATGAGTGGGTTCGCGAAAGTTCTGCTGGAAGTTTTCAGATTGGTATCACCGATTTCGCGCAGGGCGCGCTCGGTGACATCGTTTACATTCAACTTCCAAAAGTCGGACAGAGTGTAAAAGCTGGCGAAGTTTGCGGAGAGGTTGAATCAACAAAGTCAGTCTCCGAGATTTATTCTCCTCTTACTGGAACAGTTTCATCTGTCAACCCCGCTCTTGATGCCAATCCGGAACTTATCAACCAGGATCCATACAACGCTGGTTGGATTGCTGAAATTACTGTGACGGAGGGTGCAACTGACCTTTTGTCTAGCACAGAGTACGAAACTTTGACGGCTTGATTTTTTCTTTACCCATCAATACTGTCAGCCTCTAGTCAAGATAGAGATTGCGAGTTAACCTCGGTCTTAAGGGAGGGGGAGAAGTGAACGATTCAAAAGCTCCCAAAGACCCAGTTGAGAAGGATCTCACCTCGACCATTCATCTCTCGGCACTTCGATCTGTTCCTAAACCTCGACCTCTAGAAGAAATTTATGGATTTCTCTCTAGCGAGGAGCGCGAGATTGTTAGTCAGCTTCCAAAGAATTCTGCAATGTTGATTGTTATCGCTGGACCTAATAAAGGCGCACGCTTCCTCATTGATTCTGATGAGACAACTATCGGTCGCGATCCCAAGAGTGAAGTTTTTCTTGATGATGTAACGGTCTCTCGAGTTCATGCGAAGATCGAAAGAAGTGCGACTGGAGATTTCAAGGTGAGAGATCTTGGAAGTCTCAATGGAAGCTACCTCAATGCCCATCCGGTGAGTGAGTCAAACCTCGCCGTCGGTGATGAAATACAAATTGGAAAATTTAGATTGAC
>Ga0208872_1001736_pt1 | contig 13132 bp, 9 predicted proteins | sample CryBogCBH12Aug08_FD_185508 | JGI IMG/M metagenome (GOLD analysis project Ga0208872, IMG submission 185508) | Freshwater microbial communities from Crystal Bog, Wisconsin, USA - CBH12Aug08 (SPAdes) | ecosystem: Environmental > Aquatic > Freshwater > Lake | place: Crystal Bog, Wisconsin, USA...
TATGACCACATAATCTTTTTTCGCCTTGAACATGGACATTAGCTCCAGCCATAATTATCCCTTCTTAAAGTTAATTTGTGGGCTTGTGATAGTTATTTGCCCTGATTCTATTTTTATGGAAGACTGCCCGACAGTCAAAGTAATTGTTTGGTCAGCAACTATATTTACTGTTGGGGTATGCGTTGAACTATTTTGGTTATTACCTATGTTAATAGATTGTTTAGAATAAACAACTGCATTTTGATCAGCGGCGAGTCTTATATTTTGGTTGGCTTTAATATCTCCACTACCAGAAATGAATTTACCGAAATCTCCTTGAACCATATTATATTGGCTTGTCAATGCAGACATCATAACACCTTCAAGGCTGTTAAATGCCATACCTCCCATATTCGCATCGCCAAGAATTTTACCTTCAGATCCAATTTCATAATTGTCGCGAGTGTAGTTAAATCCAGTTCCATATATGGCTTTAATATATTGACCATGTAAACCTTTAGTATGATCTCCACCTATTTCATGGTGAAAATCTCCTAAATTGCTGTCCCTGAGACCACCAAGAACTAAATTATCATGAACACCTTCGTTTGTCTGAGAATGTCCATTAGAATGAACAGTAAATTTATTATCAGCAGTGAAATGAATTTCTCTTCCTGTTGCGTCAACTTCAGTGTAAGTTCCACCAGGAGTAAAGTTTCTCCAACTCTCTTTACCAGGAGTGCTGTTAAAATGTACTTCATGGCCTCCAAGAGTTTGCGTCACTTGATTGTAAGGATATTCCCAAGTAGTTTTTAAATCTTGTGCTCTTTTATCTTTATTTGCCATTTTACTCTCTTTAAATTATTGGATAGAAACCAACATGATATGCGCCACCAATATTTGTTGTTAATACATCTCCATTAACAGGAACTAAAGTATTAATTACACTGGCTGGTAAATATTGAGCAGCTTTTATAATTGCTGTTTTTGTTTTTAATGTATAGAAAGGAATTTGTTGGTCTACAATTCCACTGTTATATAACAACATCCATTTAATAAAGTTAGGATCGGAAGATACATCAACTGGATAATAACCATTTGGTAAATCTTTTATATTAATAACAGATCTTCCATTAATAGAAGTAACATTAATAGTATTACCTCCAATAACAGTAGTATAATTTACAACATTATTAACAGTCGCTCCGCTATTAGAGCCAGTTCCTCCACCACCAGATCCACCATTATTATAATTTGGTTGATTCTGACTACTTCCGTTGCTTCCTCCTTTACCGCCAAAATTACTTGCCATGTTACCAAAACTCATAAACTGACTGAGGTTCATATTTTGCATTTCATTTTTCTGAGAAACAGCTTGTTGAGCTATTTTCTTTTTCATTTTTAACATTGCTTGATCTTTTGATCTGTCTTGAATTAGTTGTTGTATTCCACCTTGGCTTAAAACAGATTCTGGTAGATGCATACTTTGTGCCATACCAATGAGAGAACCAAGTATACCTAATATGGATTGAAGAGCTTGATTTGCTCCTCCGCTTTTACCAGTGTTTGGATCATAAGCAGGAGCATCAATATTATTTCCTAAGACGTTTTGTGTAGCTTTAGATTGAACGTTATTGAAAGTTTCATCTAATAGATACAATAAAACTTCTAAAGTTAAATTATTATTATTAACTTCCGCAACAAGATCATTCATTAATAAAGTTATTGCCACATTAATAGCATCTTCAGTTGGTGTTGCAGAATAAGGAAGATATGCTGGTCTTAATGAATATAATATTTGCCCATTTGGTCCTTCCCATCTTATCAAACCAGGATATGGATCAGTCGGAGTAAAACTAAAAACTTGAACATAACCATCTGGTATAGAACTTGAGTCAGGAACTGTTGGAACTCCATTAACAATATTTACTGTTATCTCCACTGCAACATCATTAATAGTAACAGTTTGTGTATATGAACCTGTTGATATTGATGCTATTTTTACAAGTGTTGGATCTAACTCTAAAGCAATAAATTCTTGACTATTGATAAAAGATCTTGCTATATCTGCTCTTGTTACATATTGAGTTTTTTGTAAATAATCAAGCCATGTTTGTAATTCTATTGTGGCTGGTTTTCTATTTAAAAGATTAATATAAAGACTAGTTACAAAAGAAGTATTATCTGGATAATCTTTTGTATATTCAGCCGAAATTAAAAATTCTAACAAAACTTCGGCCTTTGTGAATCCATTATTCATTTGATATAAAATATACTGAAGGCCAGGAAGATCATATTCTCTGCCTAAAAGTATTTCGTACAATCTAACAACGAAATCTGTATTATTAACTACGCTTGTCATTAATTGACCAACAACAAGATTAGTAGCATCAACCTTGGTTGTTTGACTCATTAATTGAACAACTAACGGAGGATTTGTTATCAATCCAGAAATTTTAGTATCATCAATGACAATATTTCCAGATGCTTTTTCTAAATCTTGGAATTCTTTACTGTTCAAAAAAACTCGAACAACTTGCTCTCTTGAAAGTGTTTGATTGCTTAATAGATCTTCCCAATAATCCCATTCATTGAAAGAAACAGTTAATCTAAAAAGAACAGATTTTGGATCTAAACTATAATTGTTTACGTTAAATGTATTACTATGTATTATATCGTTTAGTAAATTAGTTATATAAGTTTCTCTGGATAAACCAGCTGTAAGTTGTGAAGTAGAAAGATTTATTTCGCTTTTAGTTGGCGCTCTTTCGTAAAGGTTTTGATAAACTTTATTGATAAAATCTGAATTGTTTAAAGAACTTGTTTCTTTTGTTAAATTACTAGCATATTTTGTTGGATTATTAAATGCCATATTGGAGTCAGTAATGAAATTTGTCAAGAAGTCGTATTTTGATAAACCACTATCAAGTTTGGTTAACCAATATGATAATTCATCAGAATTTGGATTTCTATTGTAAAGAATTCCATAAGTTCTTGTGATAAAATCCGAATTAGAAGCCGTTGTTGCCGGAGGTCTATTAAGAATATTAACATAAAGACTTGTAACAAAATCCAAATTTGAATAATAGATATCGCTGTATTCTTTAGAAATACAAAACGATACAATTACGTCTATTCTGTTTGTTCCATTTTCTAACTGTTTAACCCAATACCTCAAACCATCAGCGTCTGGTTCTTTTTTTAATAAAATTTCATAAATTCTTATTATAAAATCTGTATTATTAACAGAGGGAGATATAATGTCTGCAAGTATAGTTGCATTTAGATTTACAAAATTGGTATTTCTAAGGTTAATATTTTGGAATTCAGAACCTGTCAAAAACGAATAAACAACTTGCCAGGGCTGTAAAGTTTTAGTTACTATCAAATCACTCCAGTAAACTAAACCTTGTATGTCTGGTTCTCTTCCCAGAATTTTTTCATATAAACTTGTAACGTATTTTGTAGGATCTGAATATTTTTTCAAATATTCATCGCTAACGAAAAAATTAGTTATAATTGTTATTTTTGGCATACCATTGTTTAATTGTGTAAGCCAATAATCTAATCCTGCAACATCATATTCTCTGCCTAATACTAAAGTATATAATCTTGCTATAAAATCAACATTATGTATTGTGCTAGAATTTGTTATTTGTCCTAGATTGAACTTTTCAGCAACTGGAACATAAGTATTATTCAACAATGTCAACAAAGCACTATACAAAACTTCTCGTTGTTGTAATGTCATACCTCCAATTTGCGAACTTGGAGTAGTAAATCCTTTTAATTGATTTAATAAATCAGAAGCTACTAATGCTGTGGTGCTTGCGTTAAATTGATATTTGTAAAAATCATTACTAAATTCTTTACTATTTAAAAATTCAGCAACTATTTGCGCTCTTCCGGAGCCTCCAGAACTATTATCAATAGTAGTAGCAAATGGTTGAATACTTAAATTTTTAAATTCTTCAGAATTCAATCCATCTTGAACCAACGTTTTTTTTATCGATGTTGAAGTTGGGCCAGAATTTATTTGATCTAAACAGTATTTCAATCCAGCTGGATCTGGCTCTCTTCCCAACAATTTTTCATATAATTTATTCGTCCAGGCAGTTGGATCACTATATTTCGAAAGATATTCCGGGGAAGTAAATAAAGCAATTATAATGTCATTTTTTGATGTTTTAGAATTAATCCAAAAATTATATCCAGCAGTATCTGGATCTCTTTCTAAAATAATTTTATATGCAACTTTTAAAAAATATTGAGCTTGTACTTTGTTACTTGTTGACTGAGCCAATGTTAATTTTGTAACATCAGGAATATTTTTTGATCCGCTTAATTGACCAATACAATATTCTTCTCCGGCTGGATCTGGTTGTCTATTTAAAATATTATAATACAAACTATCAACAAAAGATTTATCGTCAGGAAATTCTTTATTGTATTCTTCGCTGACAAAGAAACTTTCGGCAACGGCTATTCTAGTGGCACCACGTGCTAATTGATCAGTCCAAAAAATATATCCAGCCTTATCAGGATTTCTTCCAAAAGTTATTTCATATAATTGAATAACGAAATCAGAATCATTATAAGAAGAAGTAGATAAAATCTCATAAAGTGGAGAAGGGGTGCCGTTAGTTGTTGAAGTGCCTCCTGTTGTTGATCCAGAAGAGCCAGTTCCTCCAAAATTTCCAATAGAACTACCTCCACCAGAACTACCTCCACCTCCTACCATTCCACCAAGAATACCAGAAAGCTGCCCAATAATATTACCAATTCCACCCATACCAGACATAGAAGCCAAACCAGATAACATACCACCGAATGAACCACCAGCCATTCCAGCCAAACCGGACATAGATGAAATTTGATTCATAGAAATTAATTGTTTGAATAATTGTGGAGATTGTGGCCCTAATCCTCCAGCTTCGTTGTTTTGATCATTTTTTAGAATGAGATCTAATATCGAACCAGATTGAGACTTATCAGTTGAACCGATAGTAGGCAAATCAGCAGTTTTCGGTGCATTCTTTTTTCTTGAATTTTTTAAAGAGTCTTGACCATCTGTTTTTTTAACGTAATCTGTTTTGTTATATTTTCTTGACGAAGAATCAACTGCATTGTTAGAATTTAATGATTGTGAGTTATTTGAATTATTAGCTTGCGTATTTGTATTTGCTGTACTGTTAGAACCCAAAGCTCCAATAGGAATATCATTATAATCCGAATCAATATCATCTTTACCTAATGTATTATCATCTTGAGTTTTTTGTTTACCTCCTCGATGAAACGAACCAGTAACAACAGGAATCTGTTCGGCGTCATCTAGATAATATCCAATAACACGCGAACCAACAATCAATCCAGTTGGTGATGTTCCAATTCTCTCAGTTGAAGCAGAAGTAACAGGCATAGAAACAAACGCCCATTTAAGATCTTCATCTTTGATATTTTGTTCATCGTCATGAATACCATATATACGAATCTGAATACGTCCAGATTCCCAAGGATCCATTACATTTCTAACTTCAGCTATAAAGTGGTTCATCCACTAACTCCCGTATCATATCCGCCTTTGATAAACTCAACCGACATAGTTGTTCCTGGTCTTTGACCAGCTGGTCTGTAAATTGTTCTTAATCTTGTGATTAATACTTTTTGTGATATTTGTTTTTCTTCGCCTTCTCCGCCTTTATTTGGAATTTTTATAGTTATAACTTCTCCGACGTTCAATTGAGGATTAAAATAAACTTCCATAACTCCTCTGTCATTGGTTAATCTTGCAAACCAAGCAGCTTTATATTGTTTAGTTTGAGCAATATAAGTCTGATCTTTATCATTAGCTGGATCAATAAATGTTGCTCTTTGTGGCATAGAATCTTTATTGCCACTTGTTTGACTTGTTTCCGATTGCGATATCGGTGTTTGTGAAATAGGCAATTGTGGGTCTTGATATTGTTCTTGTTCTTTTTGTTGTTTTCCTGATGCTATATTATATGTGCTTCTTGCAGTCGGAGCGGAACGTCTATAAGGAGTGTAAAAAGAACTAGGAATGTGTAAGTTCAAAATATTTTTATAATCATCAGCAGAAGAAGTTGATCTCGCTCCAACAGTAGGATCTTGTGTATATTCCACGGAAGATTGAGACTGAGTGTTCATCATTTTTTCAAAAGTTGTAAACATAAATTCTTGTTGTCCGCCGTTTCTTTTTTCAAATAACGTGAAACAAGAACCATCTTGCTGATAATTTTGAGAAACATGTCTATCTTTTAAATCGTCAATAACAGCATGAGGATGTTTACTATGTGCAAGATATCTTTGTTTACCTTTTGTTTGTACTTCAACATTAACAGTTTTTTCAGAACCCCAAAAGTTCTCAACAACGTCTTTAACGATATTAGAAGTTTGATCGTTGTAACTTTTATTAACGGATTTTCCGTGAGCATTAAGAAATTCAGGAGAAACCATTCTGAATTGATAAGTTTTTGCTGCAACAGCTCCTGTATGAACTAAATCGTGATTTTGTAACATAGCAAGTTTGAACGTGGCAGGAGAACCACTACCGTCGTCCATAGATATTTCAACTTTTTCTTTTCCGGAGAAATTTTGTTTACCAAGAATGTCGCCACCATCAAACACAACGACATCTGCGTAAGTGTGATGATCTAAAACGCTTTCATAAACGTTCATATTCATCACGACTAGACCTTGTTGTCCTAAATCTTGTCCGTTAATTGTTAATTTTAAATTAACATCGCCTGGAACAGCCATATTATTTCAAAGCATCCTTTAATTTTGTGGCAATTGTATATGCATATGTGTTTTGTATTAATTCTATTGACTTATTACCTTCGTTTTTTTCTAATTCATAATCATAATAAGTCACAGGAGTGTAATAAACATATTCTAATGGGCTTATGTTATTAGCATAAGATGTAGCAGTGAAGAAAAGAACATTAGCTGTGCTTTCCGTGCCATATATATAACTGTTATTTAGAATATGAACATTAGCTCCTGCGGCAATATTAACTGCTCCTTCCGGAGAACCCTCCAATACATTACCAGATACATGTTGAATATAAAGAAAACTAGAATTAGAAAATACAACTTGCCCTGTACCACTATACGCATCACTAAAAACTACATTAACAATTTCATCATTAATAAACGAAGTATTTGATGTATTTTCTATATCATAACCTATAACAAAGTTAGTATTAATAATAATATCTTCTTGTTTTCTGACATAATTCATTATAGAATTATTGATAGGAGAAAGCTGAGGCTCCCAGTATGCTTGTAAAACGTCTGGTAAAGCATCATAATCATTAATTGATATAGGATTTTGGTTAATCCAGTTGTTTATAAAATACTTAATTTTTACATTGGCCAAATCAAATGAGCCGTATTTGTCAACAATAAATTCATTAAATTGATCTTGAGTTAAATACCATTCATAATACGGATCAGTAATGTTATTTCCCATATATATCAACCAAGCATAAAAAGGATCACCATAAGTTTTATTTGATAATTGATCTGGTCTTATTTCAGAACTAATATCGTAAACTGAAAATGCTGCAGGGTTATTTAAAGTGTTATTAGCAATAATTACACGTTCTGTTATATCAACTACTTGAGCGTTGGCGTATGTTACGATAGGGAATTTTTCGAAATATTTTTGTGGCATTACATCACTTCCGGAGATTGTTGCGTCAAGTAATCCAATTCTCTTAAATGTATTCTAAATCTAACTTGAGCTGGACCACTTCCGCCTTTAAAAAACGCTGGCATTCCGGCACCAGTATAATCTATGTCTATATTTAATATAGCACACCAAGTAAATTTAAATAATTTTCCTTGAGTGTTGGGGCTGAATGTTGGTTGAACTACGTAAGGATACATTAATGTGGCATTCATATTAGCAGCTTGAACACCGTTTTGTGGTAACATATATTTTCTGAAGTCTTTAAGAATTTGGTCTAAAGAATCGGACTCTCCTGAATTCCTAGGGGCAAGATTCCAAGAAAAAGTAAATTCTCTGAATTGTGGAGATTTATATAACATAACTAACATAGGGTTTGGTATCTGACCAGTTATATAAGAACCGCCAGCCTTTAGAAGAGCCAAACCTTTTGTTAATATGTCTTCTTGGAAACTATGAGAAGCCCATTCTGCAGAAGGTCTATCATTAATTTTTTCCGGCATAGGAAGAACATAAACAGAACCCATAGGAGTCATATTAGGAGCACCATTTATTTCTCTTGAATACCTAGCGAACTGAAAGCTCATCCATGGGTCTAAATTTTTTATATCTGAAGGGAAAGCAGGCATATATATCCTCTAATAAATATTTTTTTTATATTTATATTAAATTTTGAAAGGTTTTAAAACTAACATGAAAGGAAATTTTAAACCTAAAAATCCACAAAAGTATGTGGGAGACCCAAAAAATATAATTTTTAGAAGTTCTTACGAATTAAAATTTTTTAATTATATTGATAACGATCCAAGAATAATTCAATGGGCATCAGAAGAAATGTTTGTGAGATATATGTCTCCAGTGGACAATAAACCACATAAATATTATCCGGACGTTGTTTTAGTGAAACGACAATCAGACGGCACTGAACAAACTATAATGATAGAAATTAAACCAGCGAGCCAAACCAGACCACCAGAAGTTCAGAAACAAAAAACAAGAAGATATATTACTGAAGTAATGACTTGGGGAGTGAACCAAGCCAAATGGAAAGCAGCGGAAGAATATTGTAATGATCGTAAATGGAAATTTATGATTATGACAGAAAAAGAATTGGGCATCAAATTTTAGAATAAATACCTAAAAGGAAATCAATGGCCCAGTTTCAAGATTTATTAAAACAAAGTACCCTTAAAACAGCAGCAGACCAAAAGAGCTCTTTGGACTGGTTGCGTAAATTGGCCATGAATGTAAAAAATGTTGATCCAGAAGATATAATAAACACCAAAGAACCTTTCAAAAGAATAGTAAAAATATCAGAAACTTCTATAGGTAAAATGTATATGTTTACCTATGACCCAAAAACAAAAGAAACTCTTCCATATTATGATATGTTTCCTCTGATATTTCCAATTGAGTATTATGGTGATGGTTTTCTGGGAATCAACTTCCACTATCTTCCTCCATTAGCAAGAGCTAAATTATTAGATGCTCTTTATCCTCTTATAAATAATGATAAACAAAATAAAACAACTAAATTGAATATAAGTTATAAAATTTTAAAAGGAGCTTCTAGGTATCAGTTAGTGAAACCTTGTGTAAAAAGGTATTTGTTCAATCATGTTAGATCTAACTTCCTCTACATTTCTCCGGACGAATGGAATATTGCTTTAATGTTACCAACACAAAGATTTCTTAGCTCGACTTCTAGAGGGTTTCAGTCTCCAGTTTCTAGTGATAGAGTTCATAAAGACTCTATGAGGTCATTTTAATGTTCAATTTAAACGAATTTAAACAAAATATAAGTTCTAGCGGTTGGGCTCCTACAAACAGATTTAAAATTGATGTTGGAATTCCTAATGTTCTTGCTGGAACAATAATTCCAAATAACAACGGTAAACAATCCAGTGCATCATCAACTACTCAGTTGTTATCTTTTAGAGCAGAACAAGTAAAAGCTCCGGGCATAACTTTAAATTCTTCTGATGTGTATAGGCATGGGGTTGGTGTCAAAGAAGCTATGCCTTATAGTGGTTCTTATACTGATAATACTATAACCTTTTTATCCGATGGAAATGGAGATATTTGGTCGTTTTGGTATTTGTGGTTAAGAGAAATATTTCAATTCGCCGGTAATGATCAATTTTCTGCCGGAGGAAATCCAAACTCTCTACCTTTATATGATTTAAATTATAAAGATGATTATGTTTCTAGAATAATAATTACTGTCTATAATAATGATTCAAGTAAAGTTCAAATAATAAACATGTACGATGCTTTTCCTATTTCAATAAATGATACTTCTTTAGGTTGGGGAAGTAACAATCAACCTTTAAGAATAACAGTTGGTTTATCTTTTAAAGAAATAGCGATCGATGGAGCAGGAATAAATACTCGATAATAATGATTTTATATTATTAAACAGGAGAATATATAATGTCACTTCCTAAAGTTAATTATCCAATTAACACTATCAAAATTCCTTCTACGAACAAAGCTCAAAAATTTAGACCGTTTTTAGTAAGAGAAGAAAAAATACTACTTATCGCAAAAGAAAGCGAGAACCCTTCTGATATTTTACAAGCAATTAAACAGGTTGTTAACAATTGTGCTGTTGATAAGTTAGAGATCAATAATTTAGCTATTTTCGATTTAGAATATCTATTTTTAAAACTAAGAGCTATGTCTGTTGATAATGTAGTAAAAGTTTCATACAAAGATTATGAAGACGGGCAGATTTATGAATTCGATGTAGATTTAAATAAAATAGAAGTTCAGTTCCCAAAAGATGTTAATAATAAAATAGAAATAACTAAAGATTCTGGTATAATTCTTAATTACCCATCGGCTCAACTATATGACGATAAAGAATTTATCAATTCGGATAAAGATTATATTTTTGAATTGGTTATCCGTTGCATTGATAAAATATACCAGGGCGATAATTTATACGAAGCCAAAGATTACAAGGCATCTGATTTGAGAGAATTCGTAGAAAATTTAGACATTAAAACTTTTGATAAAATTAGAGAATTTTTAGTAAATCTACCAAAAATGACTCACACCATAGAATATAAAAATTCATTAGATCATGATAGAAAGATAGAGTTGACTTCACTAAACGATTTTTTTACATTTCGCTGAACCATAACACTCTTGAAAACTATTTTAATACGGTTTTCTCACTGGTTCAGCATCATAAATACTCTATTAGTGAAGTAGAGGATTTGATACCTTTTGAACGCGATATTTACGTAACTATGTTAACGAATTTTATCAAAGAACAAGAAGAAAAACTAAGAAACGCTCAAGGGTAATAAATGGCAAAACAACCACCTGGTCACATTGATCCCAAAGAACTTTATGGATTTGGAATTAATCCAGACGCTCTAAAACAAATAGAGCGTCAGCTTGCCGAAAACGGAGCGGAAATCAAAAAGCAATCTTTAAGAAAAGAAACAGAGAAAATGGATAATAAAACCATTTCAGCTCTTAAAGATTTGACAAAAGTTATAGATGATCAAAAAAAGTTTATAGAGAAAATTGATAAATCTCAAGCAAAATCAGATAAAGTTATTAAAGAAGTAGCCACGCTTAATAAAACTAATAATGATTTACTTCAAAAGAGCGTTGATCTACAAGATAGAATGCTTACTGAAATGCGTAAAATGAATAAAACTATGTCAATGAACGAAGACATAGCTAACGATAGACTTCGTTCCATCGATAAACATATAGTTGAATTAGAAGACATAGAAAGAGAAAAAGGTGGTGGCGAAGGTCATAGAACTTTATTAGATAGATTATCTGATTTATTGGATTTTGGTGGAAAAGGAAGAAGAAAAGGTCTAGGTGGAAAAGGAAAACTTGGTAAATTAGGAAGAGCGACTGGCATAGCCGGAGCTTTTGAATTAGCTGACGACGTAACTCATATGGGTTTAGACGCTTCTAGATCTAAAGGAATGGATTCTGTCGCTCGTGGTATGCAAAAATCTTCTCCTGGGTTTGTAGATGTTGCTGGTAGAATGTCACAACCAGGAGTTTCTGATATTGCTTCTAAAATGTCTATGGGAATACCAGATGCGACTAAAATAAACTCCAAGACATTTTCAAAAGAAGTATTTAAGAACATGATGAAAGGAGCTGGAGCTGCTATCAAAAAAGCTCCAGGAACAGTTTTAGGAAAAGCAATACCAGGCCTTGGCGCTTTAATTGCAGGATATGGGCAATATAATGCAACAGGTAGCGTAGGGGAAGCTATCGCAGCGGGTATGGGAACCATCGCCGGATCTATCGGTGGAGCTTTTATAGGAGGATTGTTCGGAGGGGTTGGGGCAATTCCAGGAGAAATTGCTGGTTCTTTGGTTGGAGGCGGTGTAGCTGTAGATGCTTATAGGAAAATTTTTGGCGGTGGAAATGAAGTTTCTAAAGATATAAAAGACGCTCAAAAACAAAAAACGGAAGCTCCAGCCGGAGAAAAGAAAGAAGAAGATAAAAGTTGGTTTGATAAATTAAAAGAAATGGTTTGGGGAGAAAAGAAACCAGAAGGAAGTCAAGAAAGTAGCGATTGGGATCAAAAAAGTAATTTTAAATGGGACGTCGGGCCAGAAAACGTCAACATGAAAGCTCTTTCAGAATCAATAAAAGATATTGAATCTAGATCTTCGGGGTTATATAACGCCAAAGCTTCCGGAAGCAGTGCATCTGGAGCCTATCAATTCGTCGATGACACTTGGAGATCTGCTGCTGCAGGAGCAGGTTATGCTGGTAGATATAAAAGCGCAAGGGATGCTCCACCAGAAGTGCAAGATGAAGTATTTAATGATTATATGCAGAGATTAATTAAAAAACACGGTATGAAAGGTGCTATTCTTACTCATTTTACAGGCAATCCTGAAGGAAAAATGAGTTCAAAAGCTCAAGCTGCAAATCCAGGAGTCACTGGAGATGTTTATCTTAATAGGTTTGAAAAAAGTTATGGAAAATGGAGTTCTTCGGACGCAGCTAAAACCGAAGGAAATCAAAAACAAGAAACTCCTCTTCCTTCGGTAAAAGAAGATGCAGTCACGAATGATAAAACTTCTTCCAAAGAAAAAACAAGTTCTAACGAGTCAGTAAAAAAAGATGCTGCCGTTGGTTCTTATCCATCGGGAGATATTGTAGCTTTAGGTAAAGCTCTTCAAAGTGAAGGATTAGATGTTACTGAGCATCCTGCATTTGGCGGAGTAAGTAAAGTTCATAAAGGTCGTGGTCACTATGAAGGTAGGGCTATTGATATTAACGCAGTTCATGGTAAACGTCTTGAAGCTTCTGATCCAGTATGGGGGCCAAAATTCGATGCTCTTGCTGATAAACTAAGCAGCCTTGGATATAAAGTTTTTTGGAGAGAAAAAGGCCCATATGGAGCTTCTGGTCACAATAATCACCTTCACGCCGAAGTTCCTG
>Ga0208872_1001744_pt1 | contig 13086 bp, 8 predicted proteins | sample CryBogCBH12Aug08_FD_185508 | JGI IMG/M metagenome (GOLD analysis project Ga0208872, IMG submission 185508) | Freshwater microbial communities from Crystal Bog, Wisconsin, USA - CBH12Aug08 (SPAdes) | ecosystem: Environmental > Aquatic > Freshwater > Lake | place: Crystal Bog, Wisconsin, USA...
CGCCCCACAGCACGTCAATGAACCCTCGTATCCGCCAGAGCCATTCTCCGGAGTACCACCCGTGATCACCGCCGAGAGTGCACAGCGTGGCGAATAGTTGCTCGGGTGACGCCGAAGAAGTGGTCACTCGTTCATCGATGAGTTCCGTTCCGCCCGCCCACGCCGGGTCGGTTTCGTAGCGACGAAAGGGCTGCAAGTCGGCACCGGTAAAGGCCGTCGGAACGTCACCATCGCGGGTGCGGCCGAGAGCGAGACGGATGGCGTCACTCAAACTGTGTTGAGGGGCGCCGAGGTCTCGTATGGTGCGATCGTCGCTGACGACCACTTCGTTGACAAGGCTGTCGACGAGGGGACGCGCCAACGACGCCGGCACCGGGGTGACAATGCCCACCCAGTGGCTGGAGAGTCGAGGCGTGAGGACGGGCACGGGGATGAGTCGCCGCCGCCGCAGTCCGGCCTCCTCGGCGTACAGGGCCATCATCTCCGCGTAGGAGACAACGTCGGGTCCGCCGATTTCGTAGACGCCGGGGAGCGGATCCGGATTCTCAATGACCCGCAGGAGATACGTCAGAACGTCAGCGATCGCGATGGGCTGCGAGCGCGTCGTGACCCACTTGGGTGTGACCATGACCGGCAGTACTTCGACGAGGTATCGGAGCATCTCAAAACTTGCTGATCCTGAACCAATAATGACGGCGGCACGAAGTTCCGTCACGGGGATCTTCCCGGCGGCGAGCGTGCGACCAACGGCGTGGCGACTAGAGAGGTGCTCGCTCAGTCGAGCGTCGTCGGCACCCATGCCGCCGAGGTAAATGATTCGTCCGACTCCCGATTCTTCAGCTGCGAGACGAAATTGCTCCGCGTCGCGGACTTCTTTCGCTACCCAATCAGGTCCGTCACCAATGCCGTGAACCAGATACACCGCCACGTCGCAGTCGTCCATCGCGCCGGCCGGTGGATTCCCGACTTCACCTTCCACGATGGTCACGTCATCGCGCCACGCGACCCGGTCGAGTTTCCCGGGCCGTCGCACGAGACATCTCACCTGGTGACCATCTTGCAAGAGCCGCGGGACCAAGCGGCCACCGACGTAACCGGTGGCCCCGGTCACGAAGACGCGACTCACCGTGACGACCCGTGGCGGAAGAGGAATGTCATCTAGTGCCCCACGGCTGTGGCGGTGAGCGTGGAGGCAAAAATCTGCCACGCCAGCAGCGACTTCGCCACGAAGGAGAGGACGATGTAGGTCTTTTCACCCACGAGGTAGTCGGCGAAACGTCCGATCTTCTTGTACTGCAGGTACTGGACGAGAGCGAAACAGTTGAACGCCACGAAGAGCGACACGTAGATCCCGTAGACGAAACCCGGCGCGTGCGCGTGGGCTCCGGGTCCAATCAGGTACACGCCGATGGCCAACCAGGGAAAAACACCCGCGCCGCAACCTAACCAGAAGGGGCCAAGACCCCCACCCGGAGTCTCGTAGCGCTCCTGCATCCACCCGAACCCGATCATCGAGGCATTGACACCAATCAGCGCGAGTAGTGCCGCGACGTCGGCAATACCCGTGAGTTCCGCAATCGCCACGATCATCAGCGAGGACGACACGGAGTACTCGAGCCAGCGGTACGGATTTCGCTGCTGCGAGAGGTGCGATTCGTACTGCGCACGCAAGGGACCCGAAACGAGAAAGTGAGCGATCGCTGACAACGCAAAAAAGGCCGCGATGAGCCACGCCATATGAAAACTCGTGAGTTGCACGTACTGTCGTGCGGTCGTTCCAGGAGGACCAGTCATGTAGTGCGCGGTGACCGGAACGGCGAAATTATTGGCGAGGACCAGGACGAGAATCGCCGAAACGGCGTGCACACTTCCCGCCGCCAGATTGAGGCGACGAAGCCGAGTGAGTTCGGGCATGGGGGTCCTTCATTTCGTAGAGCAGCCTCACGTCACGGTACCGGTCTGGCCATTTCTTCATTCGAGTGAACACGTACGTATCGACCTCTCCTAAAGATGTCGTCGTAACTGAGCGGGTACTCGTGGGTTACTGCTGCGTGAGATCACTTTTCGCATTCGGGTTTGCGTGAACGATTCAGTTCCCCAAGGTCATTGACATCGCGCTGAGTCATGGTGTTCAGGAACCAGCAGGCGTGCGAATTATTGAGATCTTGGTGGTGTAAACCGATCCCCCTGTCGGGAATTGCAGGAAGAGTGAATGTGAACCCTGACGATGACCTGAACCTGACCTTTTTGGCGACAAGCGACGTCTTAGCGTGACCAACGAATGGAGGATTCACTATGAAGAAATTGACAACACTCGCCCGCGTGGTGGCACCCGTCGCCGTGGTCGGCATCGCGGTCGCGACGATGACGGGCGTGAGCTCGGGAACAGCGTCGCCGCAACTCGGGAGCTTGTCGAACTTCGACGTCTTCAATGACACGGGACAGGTAACCCACGGTTTCGAGATTGAGCTCGATGGTATTTCGCCGTCAAATGTTGTCTACGAATTTGGTGCGCCGTACGAGCGATACGGCAACCCCACGGTGACCGCTATCCCTGCGGGAACTCTGGTCACGTACGCCAGCGCGTACGACTCGTCTGCGAAGTCGTGGGCGGAGGGGACGCCGCTCGCCCCTTCGCCGATCACGCCGACCATGGGGCACCAGTGCTGGACCGGTGGCTCTGCCAACTACGCGACCGCCGGGTGCGAACACTTCGGACTCAGTCTCACGGCGTCGCCGACCAACGTCGTCTACAACTGGCTCGTCGCCGATCCGGCGCACGCCGGACAACTCGTCGCGGCGAGTGGCGGTGGTGTGTCGATACCCGCTCCCCAGTGGTCGGTGTCACCGGCGCCGGCGGGTGCGGCGAACCAGCAGCCCGTCGTGCAGGCGGTCGTGAACGCGCCACCACTCGACGGTGAGCCGCAATACGGGAACGCGGTGTGGGTGAAGGTCTACATGAGTGAGTCGGCATCGAAGGCGGATCTGGGACACCTCGTGACGGGTGACAAGCAGGTGCCGAAGACCGTGGAGACCGACTGGGCGATCATTCAAACGGGCGCAGGAGGCTCCGTCGCGCAACAGCTCGCGGACCAAGTGCAGCTGAACCCCAAGGACAACACGATCCTGCGGCGCTACGAGTTCTACAAGTACACCGGCGCGTACGACGCCGAAAGCCACGAAGCACTACCGGTGAGCGACTCGTCTCCCGTTAAGTCTGACATTGGGAATTTGATCGGCAACCAAATGGTGGCGCTCAATCTTCCTGGTGGCGCCAAGGCGGACACCACGGCACCGACGGCTGTGTTCTTGACGAAGTCACCTGGCAAAACCAAGGCTACGACTCTCACCATTTCGGTCAACGCGACGGATCCGGACAGCAAAGTCTTCACCTACTACTGCTCGCTTGACAAGGCGATTCCGAAGTTGTGTACCACCACCACGGTGCTGCGTGGCCTAAGTGTCGCGAAGCACTCCTTTACCGTCTACGCCGCGGACCAAGCGAATAACGCGTCGAAGCCGGTCACGCTGAGTTGGACGGTGACGCACTGAGTGGTGTCGATGGACATCTCGTTTCGCGCGGAGCGCTGAGGACTTAATACGCTCACAGGATGACCGAACGCGAAGAATTGAGCTACGAAGGATTTGGAGTGGCGTGCCGAGAGCTCGCCCAGAGCATCGCGGACTCCGGGTATCGACCCGACATCATCTTGTCGATCGCTCGGGGCGGGTTCTTCCTCGGCGCTGGTCTCGGGTACGCGCTCGGTGTGAAGAACGCTTTCATGATGAGTGTCGAGTTCTATACCGGTGTCGACGAACGGCTGCCGATGCCGGTGGTATTGCCACCGGTGCCCAATCAAGTGGATCTTTCCGGCGCGGTGGTGTTAATCGCAGATGACGTCGCGGACTCCGGCGAGACGCTCAAACTGGTGACGGATTTCTGCGCGACATCAGTGCGCGAAGTTCGTTCCGCCGTCCTCTACGAAAAGACGAGGTCCGTCATCACGCCCGACTACGCGTGGAAGAAGACGGACCTATGGATCAATTTTCCGTGGTCGGTCGCGGGGACCGTTCTCCCCACCAGCGACGCCGTCTTGGACGCCTAAGTCGATTCTCACAGGAAAGTGCGGTTCAACCGCTCACCTGCGCGACGCATTCGTGGGACTCGCGCCAGCAGTGGTGACGTTATTTGGGAGTCACTCGCACCGCGGTTGAGGGCGGGGAGTTGCCGACCACGTTGATGGCGATCACCGTAATCGTGTACACGACTCCTTTGGTCAGGCCGTAGATCGCGCACGACAGGGATGTCGCGGCCACTCCGCAGGTGTACGTGTGCGTACCGTGAGTCGCAATCGCTTCGTACCGAATCACTCGGGGATCGCCGACGTTGACCGGTGCGTGCCAACTCACGGTGGCCGAGCGTGTCTCGGCGGACGCACCGACACTTGTTGGTGCGCTGGGTACGACACCGGGAATCACGGTAACGGCCGCACTCGGAGGCGACGCGCCTTGCGCATTGTTCGCCACGATGCTGATCGAATACGTGGCGCCGTCAGTGAGTCCGTTGAACGTACACGAGAACGGACTCGTCGCTACTTGACAGAAATTTGAAGTATTGCCCGTCGCAATGGTCGCGCCGTAACTCAGCACGGGCGTGCCGCCTCCGAGGGAGGCCGACCAGGTCACCGTGATCGTGTGGGCTCCCGAGGTCACCTTGACGTTGGTAGGGGCGTCGGGAACGCCGAGTGGTTCGAGTGCTGTCGTCGGTGTGGTGGCGGCACTCGGGCCAGCGGCGTTAATCGCGACCACGGTGAAGGCGTAGAAGGTGTCCGCGCGAAGATTGGAAAAGGTGCACGAGTCGGACGCGGGCGGGCTCACCGAACAGGTTGCACCACCCGGTGTCGCCGTCACGGTGTACTGGGTGATCGGGGAACCGCCGTCATTGGGGGAATCGTGCCAATGGACCACGATGGCGTTGAGGGCTCCCCACTTGACGCTGACGCGCGTGGGCTTCGCGGGAACTCGGGCTGGTTGCGCGACGACCGCTGTGGATGGAGCCGATGAACCCACCGCGTTGATCGCCACCACGGTAACGCTGTACGCGGTGCCATTGGTCAGGTTGACGAGTGCACAACTCGTGACTGACTTGGTCGTGGCGCAGGTGGCGGTCTGGGTTTTCGTCACGCCGGACACGATGTACTCACTCACTGGTTCGCCTCCATTGCTGAGAGGCGCGGACCAGTGAACAGTCAACGTCGTTGAGGACACCACGACGCCCACGTTGACCGGAGAACTCGGGGTTCGTGGAGTGGTCACGACTGCCGTTGGGGTTGAGGGAGTCCCCGGGCCGGAGGCCGAGACCGCGGTAACCGTGAAACTCAGCGCTGCCCCGTTCGCGATGCCGTTGATTGTGCAGGTCAAACTCGACACGGTGCACCCGTAGCCCGCCGGCGACGATGTTACGGCGTAGAACTTGATCGGGAGCGCGCCGTTCGGCGTGGGTGTGGACCAGGACACGACCACCCGGCCGATGCCGGTGACTTTCGCCTTCACGTTGGTTGGGGCGGTGGGGAGCGGTTCGGGGGTCGCGAAGGACACGACTGACGCCGGGCTCGTTCCGATTGCGCTGTGCGCGACGACGCTGACGGCGTAGCGAGTGCCATTGGTGAGACCGGTGATGCGACAGGTGAGCGTGGAGGTGACGCAGTTCTTCCCACCGGGAGATGCGGCGGCGGTATAGGACGTCACCGGGCTACCCGAACTAGCGGGAGGTTGCCAGCTCACGTTGATGACATTCGCATTCACACTGAGCGTCACGTTCACCGGTGGGCTGGGGAGCGGTGACGGCGAAACTTCGTTAGAGGGAAGGGAAGGATTACCCACGCCCGCGATATTCGAGGCGACGACGGTAAAGGTATAGGTTGTGCCATTTTGCAATTGGGGCACCGCGCATCCCGTGCTCGCCGTCGTGCACGTGGAGCCGCCAGGACTGGCGGTCACCGTGTACGACGTGATGGGTGATCCTCCCGTCGGTGGCGCGGTCCAGGAAACGAGTGCTTGGAGGCTTCCGGGTAACGCGGTCACGTTCGTCGGCTCGCCGGGAGGATTGACATTGGGCGTTGACGCGTAGGCATTATCGACGAAGGGCTGCGAGGCCGCCGCGTTCGCGGGCGCGGTGCCGTACGTGAAGTCGCCCGCCACCGCACATCCACCACTGGCAGCACACGCGAGCGCGGTCACGCTCGCTTCATTGCCGCCGTTCAGTTCCGTGGCGTCAGGCAAGGGGCCCACTGCGTACCAACCCGTTGGCACTTCGCTGGCGACCAATGTGTGCGTGTTGCCGAGACCGTCGGTATAGAAACCGGACGCCGCACAGACCTGGTCCGCCATGCACGACAGGTTCGTCAGGGCGTCGTTGTTGCCAAGATTGAGGTACTTCGATCCGGCGAGTTGCGTCGCCGTGCCCCACGCGCCATTGACCTGCGTGTCGGTGAAGATCTCAGTTTGCTTGGAGCTGTTGACGTAGGTGCCCACCATGGAACAGTCACCGACCGACGTGCACGCCAGTCCCGTCACGGACGCGGATCCACCGTTGGCGAGGGTCGAGATCCCCGGGATGGCGATTGTTGACGACACGGACGTGACGGCGCCCGACGTCGTGACGGCGGCGACGTAGAGCCCCACTTTCTTCGTCGAGATCCCGTACTGCCCTGCGATGGTGCAGTCGCCGACGACACCGCACGAGACGGCTTGGACGGGCGAGATGGACGGAGGTTGGTTGACGCCGCTGTTCAGAGTGTCGTAGGTGCTCAGCGCGAGAGGATTCCACGAGCTCTGGGACAAGATCGACACGCTCGGTTCGTGGGCGCCCGTTGCGATGGTCGCGACGTTCGCGCCGGCGATGCACCAGTTGTTTCCCACGCAATCGAGGGTGGCGCCGGTGACGGGACCCGCCGTGTTATTGACGAGGGGCGTGGCGCTCTGCCACACCCCGGCGGTCTGCGCGACGACAAAACTCGCGGAGCCCGTGAGGGATCCTTGTTGATTGAAGGTGCCGACCAACTCACAATTGCCCGGGCTGATACACGACACGGCTCGAGCGACCACCTGAGGTGAGTTCGTCACGAAACTAAGTTGCTCGGCGGCGTACGTGAGTGCCGTGGCCAATGACCAGACTCCCTTGGTTTCGGTCATGACCCAGGGGACGTATTCGTTGCCGGTCATGCCCATCCAGTGCGTGAGGTAACTACCGAAAGCCGTGCACGAACCGACCGCCGTGCAGGAGATTCCTCCGAATGTGCTGCCTTGCGAGAAGAGGGAGTAATTCGCGCCGTTCGCGGGTTGGACCAAAGTGCTGGCTGACCAGTGGCCGCCTGATTCCGTGGCGACCCAGGCGGCTGGACCCGAAGCAGTCGACGCCGTGCCGCCCATGGCGCAATCGCCGGTTCCACCACACGAGAGTGCCGTGGGCGTCGACGATTGTCCGGCTGCGGCGACTGCGCTGCCGGAAAGTGGACTGAGCGATCCCCACGCGGGCACGTTGGCACCGGCGGGGGCGTACGCAACGGCCATCATGCCGGTCGTCATGAGTGCGCCGGCGCACAGAGTTCGTAGTCGCCCACGGCGATCAAGGAATCCGAGCCACCCACGAAACCTCGGTTTCTGTGGCATATGGACTTTCCCCTTAAACGACCGGCACCAACGAACTACGTGTGTACTGGGGTCCAAACTACCCGACCGTGCCACCTTTTCCCCGCCGCCTGAGGCGACTGCGAGGTTGGGATCAACCGACCAATTCGGCCATGACCCTCATGGCGTTGAGGTCGCCGTTGATGAGGATCGTCGTCGCCATGGATTCACGCCACTCCGCTAGGTCGTCGCGGATCTTTTCTTTGGGACCAACGAGCGCAAGATCCTCCACCATGCGCGTCGGGACGGCCGCGGCGGCCTCATCTTTCTTGCCTTCGAGGTAGAGAGACTGGATCAAGGAGGCTTCGGCTTCGTATCCCATGCGACAGAACACGTCGAAGTGAAAGTTCATTGATTTCGCCCCCATGCCGCCGACGTAGAGCGCGATGATGGGCCGGTAGGCGTCGGCCGCCGCTTCGACGTCGTCGTTCAGCAGAACGGGAGCGAGCGCGAGAACCTCGAAATCCTTCGCGCTACGTCGGGCGTTCGGTCGCGCGAAACCTTCGTCGAGACAACTTTGGAATGACGACATGGCCCGCGGAGCAAAGAAGATGGGGAACCACCCGTCCGCGATTTCTGCCGCCAAAGCGACATTCTTTGGCCCTTCAGCTCCAAGAATGATCGGGATGTCACTGCGCAACGGGTGAACGATAGAACGAAGTGGTTTGCCGAGGCCGGTACCACCCGGAAAGGGAAGTGGGTAGTGCGGTCCGGCGCTCGTCACGGGTTCGTCTCGTCGCAGAACCGACCGCACGATGGAGACGTACTCGCGGGTTCGCGCAAGGGGTTGGGAGAAGTCCTCTCCGTACCATCCTTCGACAACCTGGGGTCCCGAGACGCCGAGACCGAGCACGAAGCGCCCGCCGGACAGGTGGTCCATCGTCATCGCCGCCATCGCCATGGCGGTGGGTGTGCGCGCCGAGAGTTGGCAAATGGACGTCCCCAACCGAACTCGCGAGGTTTGCGAGCCCCACCACGCCAAGGGTGTCAACGCGTCAGAACCCCACGACTCGGCGGTCCACACGGAATCGAAACCCAGACGTTCGGCTTCGAGTACGAGTTCCTGTGCGCCCTGAGGCGCGCCGCGACCCCAATATCCCAATTGGAGTCCGAGTTTGAGATCCTTCACTATTTGCTCCCGCCACTGAAAGTTAAGCCCTAAGTCCCTAAGTGCGACCCTAGGACGTGGACGCATGATGCGTAGAGACCACCGACGTGGCCGCCTGATGGACGTTGAGCGGAGGGGCACGCATGCCGAATGAATCACTGGGCCGCGAAGAGTTAGTCGCGTGGAAATCTTCGCTCCCAATCAACTACTACGACGACGATCATCACCTGCGTCACGTCCTCGACGCGTGGGCGACGCCGGCGCGTCGATCCGCACTCGACGGAACTCTGTCGAGGTTTGGCCACGTCGTCGCGACCGAGATTGAGCCCGCGGTCGTGACCTTGGAGCAACATCGAGAGTTTCCGCGCCATGTTCCCTACGACGCCGTGGGACAAAGAATCGAACGCATTGATTTTCACCCCGCACGAGACGTCGTCTCGTCCCGGGTGTGGGACTCCGGCCTAGTGCACGCAACGGACCCCTTCGAGCAAGCGGCACTTTTCTACCTGCTCTCTCACGTGGGTGAAGGTGGTGTCGCGTGTCCCGTCGTGTGCACAGTGGGATTGGGACGAGCGGTGGCCCGTCGCGGCAGCGCCGTTCTTCAGGATCGCTATCTCCAAGGTCTTCGCAGTGCGACGTATGACGGAGCCCTGCGCGGCAGTCAATTCTTGACGGAGGTCCAAGGAGGTTCCGACGTCGGGGCGAATGAAGTCGTCGCCGACGACGACGAGAATCATCCCGGCGCCTATCGCCTGCGTGGCGAGAAGTGGTTCTGTTCCGTGATCGATGCGGACCTCTTTGCCATCACGGCTCGCCCGCGTCACGCACCGGCGGGAACCCGTGGCCTCGGGCTCTTCCTCGTTCCGCGCACGTTGGACGGAGTGAGTCCGAATGGTTTTCGCATTCGGCAACTTAAGGACAAGTTGGGCACGCGTGCGTTGGCGTCGGCGGAAATCGACCTGGACGGTGCTGTCGGCTGGCCGATTGGCGACGTCACCGAAGGTTTCAAGGTCGCGGTGCAGGATCTACTCAACACGTCGCGCTGGCTCAATGCGGTGGGTTCGACAGGTCTGATGCGTCGCGCCTATCTGGAAGCAATGGGTTTTGTCCAACACCGCACCGCCTTCGGCACCCCTCTCGCGGCGCGGCCGATCATTCGTGAGCAACTGGCGACGATGAAGATGCACAGCTACGCGGCGTTGTCGTCGACTTTTGCACTGACGTCATTGCAATCAGCCATTGACGCGGGCGTCGCCGGTGATCGCGAAGTGGCCGTTCACCGATTTCTCGTCAACGCCAATAAGTACGTAACGTCCGCGGCGGCCACCGATGTGGTACATCGAGGAATTGAACTCCTCGGTGGGAACGGAACAATTGAGTCATTTTCTCCCTTGCCGCGGCTGTACCGCGATGCGGTCGTCTATGAGAGCTGGGAGGGCACGCACAATGTTCTGTGTGCACAAATTCAGCGAGACTTCCAGCGTCTCGGTCTCTTGGAAGAAGTGGTCGCGTGGATTCGCACGCTGCTCGTCGCGGGACCTCACCACCTAGCTGAACCAGTCAGCGAGGCGTTGGACGCTGTGGTGACCGGAGTGCGCTGGACCCTCGTCGAACCCGATGAACGTCTTGGCTACTTTCGACGATACGTGGACGACCTGATGCGACTCGTTCAGGCGGCAACCATGATCCACGAACTCGCCCACGACGGAACTGATGCGGCCGCCGTCGCGCAACTCTTCGTCGCGACGTACGTGTTGCGTGATCTGGACGCACTCTGTCCGCCGTTGGCCAACGCGGCGCTCGGCGACGACCTGAGTTAGATAACTTCGCCCTCGCCCTCGTCCGACTTCAAGGGATATCCCGCGGCCGCCCACGCTTGCATGCCACCGTCGAGGTTTCTCGTGTCGTATCCGAGATCGCTGAGGAAGGCGGCGGCGCGAGCGGAACGCACTCCGCCTCGGCAGACGCACACAATGAGACTGTCCTTAGGAACGAGACTCACGTTGTCGGGCAATGTCCCGAGCGGGACGTGGGCGGCCTGTGGCGCACGTCCCGCATTCCACTCGTCTATCTCGCGCACGTCGAGGAGAAACGCACCAGCGCCCACTAGCTCGACGGCCTCGTCAGCGGAGATATTGATGATGGAATCAGTCATATTTCCCTCTCATTTGTTACGGGACCGTCATCGATCTGCGCCCCCGCGTCACGTTACCGACTCCTAGGGTGACTCCATGGCCAACGCTTCGACATTCGACCTCATCTCCGTCGACGAACTCGTCACCCGACTCGATGGCGAGACCGACGTTTTTCTCCTCGATGTTCGAGAACCCGACGAATTCGACGCGTGGAGAATTCCCGGAGCGGTCAATATTCCCCTGGGTGATCTCGCCACGCGTCTCGACGACATTCCCGCCGACCGCGAAGTGATCAGTATCTGTGCGCGCGGAGCGCGAGCGGAACAGGCGGCAGGCGTACTCGCCGCCCACAATCGACACGCACGAGTTCTCGAGGGAGGAATGGCCTCGTGGGGTCGGGCGTACGACGTCGTGGAGATTCCCCTCCGCGGAGCTCTCGTGACGCAAGTTCGGAGGCGGGGGAAGGGATGCCTGTCCTACGTCATCGGCGATGGCGATCACGCAGTGGTCATCGATCCGTCAACCGACCTTGACCGGTACCTCACGGTGGCGGCGGAGCACGGGTACGTGATTACCCACGTCTTTGACACGCATCTGCACGCCGATCATCTCAGTGGCGCGAGGGAACTCGCCGCGGCCACCGGAGCGGTATTGGTGCTCAACCCGGCGGATCCTTTCAACTATGAGTTCACGCCCATTCGCGACGGCCTCACCGTCGCGATATCGGAGAACCTCAGTCTGGTCGTCTCGGCCGTGACGACGCCGGGGCACACCGAAGGTTCCACCGTGTACCAACTGGGCGATCAGGCACTCTTTACCGGGGACACCTTGTTTCTGGAGAGCGTGGGTCGCCCTGACCTGGCGGATCAAGCGGAATCCTTCGCACGCTCGCTGTATCGCAGCCTGCACGACGTGGTGCTGCCTCTTCACGACGACTTGTTGATCTTTCCGGCCCACTACGGCGACGCCGTCGACGTCCGCGCCGGCGTGCCGGTGACCAAGCACCTCGGCGAACTGCGCCGAGAATTACCGGCCCTCGCCTACGGCGAAGAAGACTTCGTTCAGTGGGCTATTTCGCGCGTGACCGATCGACCGCCGAACTACGTGGAGATCGTGAAGTTCAACGCCGGTCGATCGGCGCTTGATTTTGCTGAGTTGCAGCAACTGGAGCTCGGCCCCAACCGCTGCGCGATCGCGAGTTAGCGGATCACGGAAACAGGCCGCGAAGTTCCGTGGCCTCGGCAATCCGTTCGACGCCGACCGCGATGGCCGCTTCTCGCACGTTGACCTTGAGCTGTTCGCTGCGATTCCAGACGTAGTCGAAGGCGAGACGCATCGTCTTTTCCAGTCGCTGTTGGAAGAGCTCTCGCTCCCACATGAAACCTTGCAGATCTTGTGCCCATTCGAAGTAGGACGCCACGACGCCACCGGCGTTCGCGAGGACGTCCGGCACCACGACGACGCCCCGTTCCTGTAGGACCGCGGCGGCTTCTCCGGTCGTGGGGCCATTGGCGGCTTCGACGACGACGGAGGCAGCCAATGATTCGGCCACGACGTCCGTGATGGATCCGCCGAGGGCGGCCGGAATAGCGATGTCGGACGCGATGGTAAAGAACTGACTCGAGGGAACCTCGTCGGCGCCGGGATATCCCACAACGGTGCCCGCTTCTCCGAAGTGCTTCGCGAGCGCTTCGGGGTCGATACCTCCCGGAACCGAGATCGCTCCGTGGACGTCAGCGATACCAACGACGATGATGCCGCGGTCGGTGAGCATCTTGACGAGTGGCGCACCGACCTTGCCGTAGCCCTGAATAATCGCGCGCTGGTTGTGCAGCGGTCGGCCCAACTTCTTCATCACACCTTCGGTACAGATGGTCACGCCCAACGACGTCGCTCCCGCGTGACCCATGGTGCCACCAATGGCGAGGGGCTTGCCGGTCACGATGCCCGGCAGTGATTGGCCGCGCAGCATGGAAATGGTGTCCATGACCCAACTCATCACTTGGGTGTCCGTATTGATGTCGGGCGCGGGGATGTCGCGGTCGGGACCGATCATGGACGCAATGTCAAAGGCGTAGCGACGAGTGAGTCGCTCGAGTTCGCCCCTCGACAACAAGGTCGGGTCCACGCGTACGCCTCCCTTGGCACCACCGT
>Ga0208872_1001746_pt1 | contig 13085 bp, 10 predicted proteins | sample CryBogCBH12Aug08_FD_185508 | JGI IMG/M metagenome (GOLD analysis project Ga0208872, IMG submission 185508) | Freshwater microbial communities from Crystal Bog, Wisconsin, USA - CBH12Aug08 (SPAdes) | ecosystem: Environmental > Aquatic > Freshwater > Lake | place: Crystal Bog, Wisconsin, USA...
CCACTGATTTCAATGTCAACCGCCGCCACAACTGAAACGAAGCCTGCGCCGTCCGCGATTGAGAAGATCAAGGTCAAGGTGGATGGGCGCGAAATCGAAGTGCCGCGCCTCACGGCCGACTGGTCGGGCAAGCTCACGCCCACGACGATGATTCAGGCGTGCGAACTGGCCAAGACCGATGTGCCGCATTATTGCTGGCATCCGAAATTGCCGGTCGTCGGCAACTGCCGCATGTGCCTCGTGGAATTCGGCACGCCGGCGATGGGCCCGGACCGAAAGCCGGTGATGAATCCCGACGGCACGCCGAAGATCGCCAAGTCGCCGCGTCCCGCGATTTCCTGCGCGACGCCGATTTCGCCGGGCATGGAAATTTACACGAAGACGCCGGCGGTAAAGCAAATGCGCGAAGGCGTTCTCGAATCGCTGCTCATCAACCATCCGCTGGACTGCCCGATTTGCGACCAGGCTGGCGAATGCAAATTGCAGGAGTATTCAGTTGATTACGGCCAGAGCGCGAGCCGCTTCGTCGAAGCGAAAGTTCACAAGCCAAAGGCGGTGGATCTCGGACCGCGCATCATGCTCGATGCGGAACGTTGTATTCTCTGCACGCGCTGCATCCGTTTCACGCGCGACATCGCAGGCGACGACGCGCTCGGCATCATCAATCGCGGCAGCTACAACACGATCGCGACGTTTCCCGGCTTGCCGTTCGACAACAATTACACGCTGAACACCGTGGACATTTGTCCCGTCGGCGCGCTCACGTCGAAAGATTTTCGCTTCAAGATGCGCGTCTGGTTCCTCAAGGAAACCAAGAGCGTTTGCACAAGTTGCGCGACGGGCTGCAACATCATCATCGGTTCGCGCGAAGAAAAAATCCAGCGCTACACACCGCGCGAAAATGACGCCGTCAACGGCCCGTGGATGTGCGACGCCGGTCGTTTGAATTATAAATGGATTGGACGCGAAGATCGTTTGAAAGATGTCTTGGTGCGCGGACAAAAATCAACCTGGACGGCGGCGCTCAACGAAATTTCCGACAAGCTTAAGAAAGCGCCGGCGGGTTCCGTGGCGATCATCGCTTCGGCGCGCCAGACGAACGAAGAGCTTTGGCTGATTTCAAAATTGAAAGCCAAACTCGGCGCGATCAGCGATTCCATTCCGCGCGATGGCAAGGCCGACAAACTGCTTGTCAGCGCGGACAAAAATCCGAACACGAACGGCGCGCGGCTCACCGGCATGTGTTTCACCGAGATGGGCATCAATTTGGTGAAGATTTCCGACGGCATCGCCAGCGGAAAAATCAAGACGCTCATCGTTTTCGGCGAGAACATCGTCAAGCGTGCGGTGGCGAATGAAAAATTGCGTGAGCGCGAAACCATCAGCGAAGTCGTGGACGAACACGGCATCACGGCGGAATTGCTCGCGAAGCTAGACACGCTAATCGTCAGCGACATTTTGCCGAACGAAACCACGAAGCTGGCGCACTACGTTTTGCCCGGTTGCGCGCACGCGGAAAAACGCGGTTCGTTCACAAACACCAAAGGCCGCGTCCAAAAATTCATGAAGGCCGTCGAGGCGCCCGGCGACGCTCGTGCGGAATGGGAATTTTTGCATGACCTCGTCCACAATGTCACCGACCAAAACGGCTTTGTGACCATCGAAGGTCTGTTCAACCAAATGGCCAAGGAAGTGCCCGCGTTCAGCGGTTTGACTTGGGCGAACCTCGGCGACACCGGCGTGACGGTGCAAATCTAAAATGGACTGGAATTTCATCATCTTCAGCGTGGTCAAGGTCGCCGTCGTTTTCGGCGCGTTGATGACCATGGTGGCGTATTCCGTGATGGCGGAGCGCAAAATCGCCGCGTGGATTCAGGACCGCCCCGGCCCCAACCGCGTCGCGCCGCCGTTCGTGAAATACATTCCGATCCTCGGCCCGTTCCTGACGCGCATCGGATTTTTCCAGCCGCTGGCGGACGGTTTGAAATCGTTTTTGAAGGAGGATTTCACGCCGGGCGGAGTGAAGAAAATTTATTTCTGGCTCGCCCCGGCGGTGGCGGTGATTCCGGCGCTGATGACGGTGGCGGTGATTCCGTTCGGCTCGGTCATGGGCGCGCAGAAAATGGTCATCGCGGACTTGAACGTCGGCATCCTCTACACCTTCGGCATCGTGTCGCTGGGCGTGTATGGCATCGTGTTGGCGGGCTACGCGGCGAACTCGAAGTATCCGTTTCTCGGCGGCATCCGCTCCAGCGCGCAGATGATTTCGTATGAAATCGCGATGGGCATGTCGGTGATTCCGGTGCTGCTGATCGCGGGCAACCTGAATTTGAGCGGCATCATCGAATGGCAGGCGACGCACCACTGGCTGATTTGCTACGCGCCGATTTCGTTCATCATTTTCCTCGTCTCGGCTTTTGCGGAAACCAACCGCACGCCGTTCGACTTCGCCGAAGCCGAACAGGAACTGGCCGGCGGTTACAATGTGGAATACAGTTCGATGAAATTCGCCATGTTCCCGATGGGCGAATACGCCGCGATGCTCGCGTCGGCGGGCATGATGGTGACGCTGTTTTTCGGCGGCTGGACGCTGCCGTTCTGGGGCCTCGACCAGCCGGCGCATTCGCTCGGCATGGGGCTGGCGCACATTTTGGTTTTCATCGCGAAGATGCTGTTTTTCATGGTCGTGTTCATCTGGGTGCGCTGGATGGTGCCGCGTTTCCGCTACGACCAGTTGATGGATTTGGGCTGGCGGCGGTTTTTGCCGCTGGCGCTGGCGAACATTTTAATCACAGCCATCGTGCTGTGGCTGAGGAGTTGATATGGCGATCGTTGTAAATCGCAAAAAACTGACGTTCTGGGAACGCCTTTATCTGCCGGTGGTCATCGGCGGATTGAAGGTGACGGGGCGGCATTTGTTCCGCACGCTGTTCGGCGGCAAGGCCGTCACGATGGAGTATCCCGAACAGAAATGGACGCTGCCGGCCGGCTATCGCGGCGCGCCGTATCTCGTGAAGGATCAGGACGGCGACACCAAATGCGTTTCGTGCCAGCTCTGCGAATTTGTCTGCCCGCCGAAAGCCATCCGCATCACGCCGCCCGGCGACAGCGGGCTGAAACCGGATCGCACCAACGCGGAGAAAATGCCGCTGGAATTTGAGATCAACATGCTGCGCTGCATTTACTGCGGCTTCTGTCAGGAAGTCTGCCCGGAAGAAGCGATTTTTCTGCAGCAGGATTATTCCCTGACCGGCCTGAGCCGCAGCGAGATGATTTACAACAAGGAAAAACTCCTGTCGCTCGGCGGTGAAGTCGGCGGCATTCAGAAATGGAAACTGAAACTGGATGAAGCGAAGGCGCAGGAAAATTTCCCGGTGAAAGTTTAATTGGAAATGGAAGCCATCAACAACTTAGTCAGCAGCGGTGCAGTGGAAGATGTTTTATTTTACGTCTTCGCGGCGCTGACGCTGCTGTGCGGCATCCTCGTTGCCGCAAATCCGTTCAGCCGCAGCCCTGTCACCAGCACGATGTTTCTCGTGCTGACCATCATTTCCATGAGCGGACTGTTTGTGTTGCTGCACGCGTTTTTCCTCGCGGCGGTGCAAATCCTCGTTTATGCCGGCGCGGTCATGGTGTTGTTTTTGTTTGTCATCATGTTGCTCGACTTGAAGGAAGAAGCGCGGCGCAAAATTAAATTCTTCGGCCTCATCGCCGGCTTGGTTTCCGTTGGCGTCGTGGTCAGCATTTTTATCAAATCGCTCGCTTCGGTAAAACCCACCGCCGCCGAGCCGACGCTCGAAGGCGAAACCTACGCGCTCGGAAAACTGTTGTTCACGCAATACACGCTGCCGTTTGAAATCGTCTCGGTGCTGCTGCTCGTGGCGATGGTCGGCGTGATTTTATTGAGCAAGAAAAAGCTGGAATGACCAGCCACAGAGACACCGAGGCACAGAGAATGAAATTTACAAAAAAGGCAAAGTGCGCGGCAGACAAATTGAGTTTTGTCTCTGTGTTCTCTGTGCTCTTTTGCGGCTAAAAAATATGCACGTCGGACTCCATCATTATTTGTTCGTCAGCTTCATGCTGTTCAGCCTGGGGCTGCTTGGCGTGATTCTGCGGCGCAACCTGTTGGTGATTTACATGTCGCTGGAGCTGATGCTCAACGCTGCCAACCTCGCGCTCGTCTCCTTTTCTCGGTTCAATAACAAGCTCGACGGCCAGGTGCTGGTGTTTTTCATCATCACCGTGGCGGCAGCAGAAGTGGCGGTCGGCCTCGCGCTGATCGTGGCGCTCTACCGCAAACGCCAATCGGCGCACGTCGAAGATTTGACCTCGATGAAACTCTGACGGATGAAAAACGAACTTTTTCCATGGCTGATTCTGTTCCTGCCGCTGCTTTCAGCGACATTGATTGCGCTGTTCACGTTGCGCAGTAAAACCGTCAGCAGCCTCATATCCATCGGCGCGGTTGCGACCGGCTTCGTGCTGACCTGCCTGTTCGTCAACGCCAACGGAATTCATTTCAGCGGTGAATCGTCCGTCAACTGGCTCACCATCGGCAGCTTGAATGTGGATTTCGGCCTCAAGCTCGACGCGTTGAGCATGATGATGTTGTTCGTCGTCACCGGCGTTGGCGGCTTGATCCACATTTATTCCTACAGCTACATGGACGAGGATGCGGGCAAGGCGCGCTTTTTCGCGTTCTTGAGTTTGTTCACGTTCTCAATGCTCGGCATCGTGCTCGCGAACAATTTTCTGATGACTTTCATTTTCTGGGAACTCGTCGGTGTGTCCAGCTATCTGCTCATCGGTTTCTGGTTTGAGAAACCCAGCGCCGGCGACGCCGCAAAAAAAGCGTTCATCACCAATCGCCTCGGCGACTTTGGTTTTCTCGCGGGGATTTTGATGGTTTGGGGTTTGCTTGGTTCGCTGAACTTTTCTGCGCTACAAAATGCAATGGTTTCAAATCCCGCCGCGCTCGGAGCCAGTGCCACCATCGCGGGTCTGTTGATTTTCTGCGGTGCGGCTGGTAAATCCGCCCAATTCCCGCTGCACGTCTGGTTGCCGGACGCGATGGAAGGCCCGACGCCCGTGTCCGCCTTGATCCACGCCGCGACCATGGTGGCCGCCGGTGTTTACATGCTTTGCCGCACGCTCTTTTTATACAATGCCGATGCGCTCCACGTCATCGCCTACATCGGCGGCTTCACCGCGCTGCTCGCGGCGCTGATGGCGGTTCAACAAAACGACATCAAGCGCATCATCGCCTACTCGACGCTGTCGCAACTCGGTTACATGGTCATGGCGGTTGGCTTGAGCGGCCCGACGCCAGCGATGTTCCATTTGACCACGCACGCCTTTTTCAAGGCGCTGCTGTTCCTCGCTGCCGGCTCCGTCATCATCGGCATGCATCACGAGCAGGATATTTGGCACATGGGCGGACTGAAAAAGAAAATGCCCGTCACGTTCTGGACTTTTTTCATCGGCGCCTTGGCCTTGAGCGGCATTCCGCCGTTTGCGGGTTTTTATTCGAAGGATTCAATTCTCGCACAGTGTTTGGATGCCGGACATAAGAATCCAGCTGTTGGTTATCCGCTCTTTGCCGTTGCCGTGTTCGTCGCCGGGCTGACCGCGTTTTACACGTTCCGTTTGTTCTTCGTCGTTTTCTTCGGCAAGGAAAAAACCGACCACGCCAAGCACGCGCACGAATCGCCGCTGATCATCACCGCGCCGCTGTTGATTCTGGCCATCTTCGCGACCATCGGCGGTTTCATCGGCATCACGAACAACTACGGCTCACAATTTGCCACGGAACACGAAACGCTTTCGCTAACACAGCAGTTGCTTGAACCGCTGCACACGCCCGTCCCGATGTTGGTCGGTATCGGCGTTGCGCTCGCCGGCATTTTCCTGGCTTTCTCACTTTACAAAAATGCCGCGACGGATCCGCTGCCTAAGAAACTCGGCGGTTTGGCCACGTTGATGAAGAACAAGTTTTACTTCGACGAACTCTACGCCGCCACTTTTGTTCGCGCGCATGATTTCCTCGCGGCCGTGGCCGACTGGATTGACCGCTGGATTTTGGAAGGCGCGATCATCGGCGCGATTCGCGGCGGCACGGATTTGAGCGGACGCGCGTTGCGCCTCGTGCAAACCGGCAACCTGCAGACCTACGCGTTCCTGTTCGTGTTCGGCGTGGCGGTGCTGCTCTATTTTGTTTTGGTAAAATAAATGTCAATCCTAACTCACATCGCAGGTTGGCCGCTGCTGGCGGCGTTGGCGCTGGTCGTCGTGCCGCGGAACTATCGCGTCATCATCCGCGCCATCGCGGTGCTCGCCACGCTCATCTCGGCGGTGCTGGCGGTGAAAATGTTCTGCCAGTTTGTGCCCGGCGCGGCTGGCTTCCAGTTCGAGCAGCAAATCCCGTGGGTCGAATCGCTCGGCATCAGCTATCACGTCGGCGTGGATGGCTTGAACGTCGGTTTGATTTTGATGGGCGCGATTGTCGCCTTCGCCGCCGCGCTCTGCTCATGGGAAATCCAAACCCGCGAAAAGGAATTTTACATCCTGCTGCTGGTGATGACCGGTGGCATTCTCGGCGCGTTCGCATCGCTGGATTTGTTCTTTTTTTATTTCCTGCACGAACTCGCGCTGGTGCCGACCTTCATCATGATTGGCGTCTGGGGTCGCGGCGAAAATAAGAACTACGCGACCTTCCAGATCACGCTCTATTTGAGCATCGGCGCGCTCATCGCGCTCATCGGCCTCATCGCGCTATATCTGCAATCCGGCGCGAATACATTCGACATCCCGAAAATCATCGAACACGCCAAGACGAATCCGCTCGCCGTCAACGCGCAGAATTTCATCTTCCCGCTACTGCTGTTCGGCTTCGGCATTTTAGTTTCTCTCTGGCCGTTCCACTCTTGGGCACCGCTCGGCTACGGCGTTGCGCCGTCGCCGACCGCCATGCTTCATGCCGGCGTATTGAAGAAATTTGGTCTCTACGGCTTGATCCGTATCGCGCTGCCGCTGCTGCCGCAGGCGGCGCAAAGCTGGGCGCACTTCCTCGCGCTGCTCTGCGTTGGAAATATTTTGTATGTCGGCTGGGTCGCGATGCGCCAGAAAGATTTGAACCTGCTCATCGGTAATTCCAGCGTGGCGCACATGGGCTTCATTTTCCTCGGCATCGCCAGCTTGAACCTTATCGGCGTGACCGGCGCGGTTCTCATTATGGTCGCACACGGTTTCCTCGCGGCGCTGACGTTCGCGCTGAGCGGCTACATTTACAAACAGACCGGCACGCTGGAAATCAGCGCGCTCGGCGGACTTTGCCGCAAACTTCCCTTTATCGGCACGGTGCTGCTCATGGCAGCGATGGCCGGCTGCGGATTGCCCGGCTTCGCGAATTTCGTCGGCGAAGCCACGGTGTTCTTCGGCGCCTGGAAAATGTTTCCGGCTATCACGATCATCGCGCTCTGGGGCGCGCTGGTTATCGGTGGCATCTACATGACGCGCGCCATCCGCAACGTCCTGCACGGACCGCTGCCGGAAAAATGGAATTCCCTCTCCGACGCGAATCTCTGGCGCAAGCTGCCTTACGCAATCTTGCTGGTGAGCTTGTTGGTGTTTGGTTTTTGGCCGAAATTGCTGACTGAAAAAATCAATCCTGACGCGCAGAAAATCGTTGCTGTGGTAACCGGCAACGCTATTGCGGCCAGCCCGACGAGTGCGTCTGCTGCCAATTTTATTGCACAAAAATAAATGAATTCGTCCCTGATAATGCTAGAAATTCCGGTGATCGGCCTCGGTCTGGTGCTGATGCTCGCGGATCTGTTTGTGCCCGCCGAGCGCCGTCGTTTCATCGGCTACGCCGCCATCGTGGCTTTGGGCGTCTTGCTGGTCACGAGCTTGAGCGGCAACGGCAGTTGCGGTCAGTTTGGGACTGCGTTTGGTGGCATGTTCGTTAATGACGCGTTGTCCTTGTTCTTCAAACAACTGTTCATCGTTGCGGCGATTTTGGTGTTATTCATGGCCGCAGAGTTTTCCGACAAACTCGCGGAAGGCAGCGTAGCGGAATATTATTCGCTCATCCTGTTCGCGCTGGCGGGCATGCTGTTTGCCGCGTCGTCCAACGACTTCACGATGCTATTCGTCTCGATTGAACTCATCACCATCACGTTTTACGTCCTCGTCAGTTTTCAGCGCAGCAAGCTCCAGTCGCTCGAAGCCGGCGTGAAATATCTGATTCTCGGTGCGCTGTCGTCATCATTCATGGTGTTCGGCATCGCGCTGATCTGGGGAACGACTGGTGAACTCAACTTCACCAAGCTCGCCGCCGTCGCGCCGCAGTTTGCTGACAGCCGGATCTTCCTGCTCGGCGTTCTGCTGGTGCTGGTCGGACTTGGCTTCAAGATTGCCGCGTTTCCGTTTCAGATTTGGGCGCCGGATGTCTATCAAGGCGCGCCGACGCCGACGACTGCGTTTCTCGCCATCGGTTCCAAAGCCGCCGGTTTTGTGCTGCTGCTGCGCGTTCTTTTCAACGCCGTTCCAAGCGTAACGGCGCATTGGGCTAATCTGCTGATTGTCATTTCCGGGATCACGATTCTTTATGGCAATCTCTGCGCAATTCCGCAACGCAATTTGAAACGCCTGCTCGGCTATTCCAGCATTGCGCAAGCGGGCTACTTGTTGCTTGGCGTGGCCGCGCTGAACGCCAGCGGTCAGTCGGCACTTTTGTATTATCTTGCCGGTTATCTTTTCACCGTGCTGGCGGCGTTTCTCGTCATCGCTCTGGTTTTGCGCCAGCTTGACACCGACGACATTTCTGGTCTGGCCGGTTTGAACCAGCGGTCGCCGCTGCTCGCGGCCACGCTGACCATCGCGATGGTTTCGCTCACCGGCATTCCGCCGCTCGCGGGTTTCTTCGGAAAATTTGTGCTGCTCAAAGCGGTGATTGAAGCCGCGCAAACCACCGGTAATCACGGTTATTATTGTCTCGCGTTCACGGCGCTGGCGGGCGTGATCATCTCGCTCTACTATTATTTTGGTATTATTCGCGCGATTTACTGGAGCAAGGAAGCGGGTGATTTGTCCGTCATTGAACTATCATCTCCAGCGAAGCTTTCCCTGTGGATTTGCATCGCGGGGATCTTCTGGCTGGGCTTGTTTCCCAACACGGTGCTGAATATCACCAATCTTGCGGCCGCGGCGCTGGGGAAATAATTTAATCCGCAAAGCAAAACGCGCCGACAAAACCTGTCGGCGCGTTTTTCGTATCAGATTCGGTTCACACCGTCCGCATTTGCACGGCGTCCACGATTTCGGTGCCGACGGAAATTGCCCCGATGATGACGACCGTGTCGCCTTGGGCGAGTCGTCCAAGTTCTGCCAGTTTTTTGAGGCCGCTTTCGATGGTGTTCTGCGGCTGGATGAAATCGAATTCCGTGACGAAGGAGGTGACGCCCCAGCTCAAGGTGAGTTCATTGGCGGAGCGTTCGTTGTCGCACATCGCATAAACGGGCGAATAGCGCGGGCGCATCCAGCCGGCGTAACGCGCCATGTGACCGTGGCGGGTGAAGGAAATGATCGCCGCCGCCTTGAGTTCATTAGCCATCACGACGGCGCTCTTGACGAGTTTCTGCCGCGCGCTGGTGAGTTCCGCCGCCTCATGGAACTGCGCGTTACCGCTGCGTTCGATGCGCGTGGCGATTTTGTCAAAAACTTCGATGCACTTGAGCGGGTATTTGCCGACAGTCGTCTCGCCGCTGAGCATGATGGCGTCTGCTTCCTCAAAGACGGCGTTGGCGATGTCCGTGACTTCGGCGCGCGTGGGCATTGGCGCGGAGATCATGCTTTCGAGCATGTGCGTGGCGACGATGACGGGCTTGCCGATGCGCAGGCAGGTCTTGACGATACGGCGTTGCACGATAGGCAGTTCATAGTAGGGAATTTCAATACCCAAATCACCGCGGGCGACCATGATGCCGTCGGCCTCGCGCACGATGGCTTCGAGATTTTTGATCGCCTCCTGGTCTTCAATTTTGGCGATGACAAACGGATGCGGCTTGTTTTCGCCGAACAATTCCCGGAGTTGCAGCAAATCACGCGCCTCGCGCACGAACGACAATGCAATGAAATCCACGCCGAGTTCCAAGCCGAGCTTAACGTCGCGGATGTCTTTCGCGGTGAGCGCAGGCAGGCTGACTTTGACGCCGGGCAGGTTGATGTGACGGCGGCTGCCGAGTTTGCCTTCGGTGAGCACTTCGCATTCAACCTTGTTGCCGTTCTTGGCAAGCACCTTCATTTCAATCGTGCCGTTGTCAATCAGCACCACGTCGCCGACGCTGATGTCGTTGACGAAATTCTCGTAGTTCACGTCCACGGAATGTTCCTCCTCGGATTTTTCACCGCGCACGGTGAGCGTGAATTTTTGACCGGGCTGCAAATCCAGCGGCGAGCTGATGTCGCCGGTGCGGATGGCCGGTCCCTGCGTATCCATAAGAATACCGGTGCGGCGGTCACGTTTTTGGGATTCGCTGCGGATGTCCGCGAAGACGCGGCGCACCCAGTCGTGCGGCGCGTGGGACATATTGAGGCGGAAAATATTGACGCCCGCGTCCATGAGCTTGCCGATCATTTCGGCGGAATCGGTGGCTGGGCCGAGGGTGGAAACGATTTTGGTGCGGCGCGAGGTTCCTCGTATCATGGCGGGGAAAATAGCGGCTCGCGCCGAATTAAAAAGTTTTTAATCTGCCCGCCGGTGGAAAATCCGCTTGCCAACGGCAACCGTCGCAGACATAATGCAACTTCAACTTTTAACACTAAACTCTTTTATTTATGGCTGACGCAGCAAACAAATACTCGGAAAACATCGCCGGCAAATACTACGTGGACAACCAGTGCATTGACTGCGACCTGTGCCGCGAGACCGCGCCGGATAATTTCAAGCGCAACGAAGACGGCGGCTACACCTACGTTTACAAGCAGCCGGCCACGCCTGATGAGGAAAATCGCTGCAAGGAAGCCAAGGAAGGCTGCCCCGTGGAAGCGATCGGCGACAACGGCGCGTAGTCCGCACAGAATTTTCAAGGCAAACCCCGCTGGTTTCTCCAGCGGGGTTTTTCTTTGGCCGCAACGCTTCCACGTTAAGAAAAACGGCGGCGCGAATTGAATTCACGCCGCCGGCTCCGGTGATTAATTAATTTCAGGCTTCGCGGTCTTTATTTTCAAGCTTCTGCCAGATCAAGCCGTAGAGAGCGATGAACACAAAGCACACCAGCGGCAAGGCAAAGCCGACGCGCATGGAATAGAGGTCAGCGATTTTGCCCATCAACGGCGGAGCAATCGCGCCACCGACAATGGACATGACGATGAGCGACGAGGCCAGCTTGGTGTGTTCACCCAAACCGCGAATGCCGAGCGCAAAAATGGTCGGGAACATGATGGACATGAAGAAGAACGTGCCGAAAATGCCATACAATCCCAATTTGCCACCAACCATCGCCATCGCTGTCAGCACGATGCAGGCGGTGGCATAAGTCGTCAGCACCCGCTGCGGCTTGAACTGGCTGATGACTGCGCTGCCACAGAGACGACCGGCTAAAAACAGCACGAAGCCGATGGCCCCCAGCCAATACGAAGCTTTTTCATTGCTCACCGAAGGATCGTTTTCTACGACGTAATTGATGAAGAAGCTAAAAATACCGGTCTGCGCCGCGACGTAAAGAAATTGAGCCGCCACGCCAAAAGTGAAATGGCTGCGCTGCCACAAGGGTTTGGTGCCCGTGCCGGCCGCTTCCGTTTTCACTTCTTCCTCGGCATGCAAATCCGGCACATAGGCCAACGCAAAAACCACGATGAGCACTGCGGCCGCAATGCCGACGCCGAGGTAAGGAAGATAAAGTCCGGCATTGGCGTTGGCTGCCGTCGCCGCCGTCGCCTTGAACGCAAAATGACCACCGACAATCGGGCCGAGAATCCAGCCGATGCCATTGCAGCTTTGCGCCATGTTGATACGGGTGGCGCCGCTTTCCGCCGCACCGAGCACCGTGGTGTAAGGATTGGCGATGGTTTCCAAACAGGTCATGCCGGCGGCAAGAATGAACAGGCCGGTGAGAAACGCCCAATAAGTGCCGATGCTGGTGGCCGGAATAAACCAGAACGCGCCCGCCGCAATCAACAACAGACCGACAATGATGCCGCCCTTGTAGCCGAATTTCCGTGCAATCATACCGGCGGGAACCGCCATGAGAAAATAAGCGATGTAATTGGCGAACTGCACAAAGCCGGATTGAAATTTATTGATGTGCAGCGTTTTTTGAAAATGGCTGTTGAGAATGTCAATCATGCCGTTGCAAAAGCCCCACATCAAAAAGAGTGTGGTGACCAGAGCGAAAGTGATGAAGAGGTTTTTGCCATCCGGCGTGCGGAACAGGCTGCCGCCTTTGGCTCCAGAATTGGAAGTTTGAACAGGTGTAATCATGTTATTGGTGGTGAAATGTTCCGCGCCAGTCTTTAGAAAAACTGGCACAGGTCAAGTTTCATTTCGATTCTACTTAATGGTGGGCTCGATTCAGTTGCCGGATTGCGCTCCGGCGGGCAGTCGCTAGGATATCGCTATGTCCGAAAGTTACCGGCAACTGCTCGACGCGACCATCCAGCACCTCGAAGGATTGAAAACGCGCGGCGTGCGCCATGTCGCCGTCGCGCCGGAAACGCTTCGAGCGCTAGCCTTGCCGGCGTCGGCGCCAGTTTCATCTGCAAGATTTCAAACGCCGCCACCGGCACCACCGGTGGCACCAAAGTTCGCCGCCCCGGTTTCGTTGGCGGCAGCCGCATCCAAAGCTTCGCCACTTTACGCTCCGGTGGAATCTGCCAGCCGTAATCCACCTGCCACCGGTGGAAAAGCTGCCGCGTTCGCCGCGCTGCGCGAGCGCGTGCTGGCGTGCGTGAAATGTCCGAATTTGGTTTCGTCACGCCAAAACGTCGTGTTCGGCGTGGGAAATATTGAGGCGCAACTTATGTTCGTCGGCGAAGCCCCGGGCGCGGATGAAGACGCGCAGGGCGAACCGTTCGTTGGCAAA
>Ga0208872_1001747_pt1 | contig 13079 bp, 10 predicted proteins | sample CryBogCBH12Aug08_FD_185508 | JGI IMG/M metagenome (GOLD analysis project Ga0208872, IMG submission 185508) | Freshwater microbial communities from Crystal Bog, Wisconsin, USA - CBH12Aug08 (SPAdes) | ecosystem: Environmental > Aquatic > Freshwater > Lake | place: Crystal Bog, Wisconsin, USA...
ATCTCCAATCTGAGCGAAGCAACGATCGAGGTGCGGATCTCTAAATCAGGCCAAGCTAAGGCTGAACCCGGGGATTTGTATTCTGAGATCCAAACGGTGAAGGTTGGTACGAATAATCTGAAGGTTGTGGTCGATCAAGTTAGACCTTAGTGAGTATCTCAAACCAAGATCGGATAATGAGGCGCCTAGCTGTTGCCCTCGGTCTTGCTTTTGGTTTAATCTTTACTACTGGAGTTCTAGCTCAGAGTCCTAATAAGTTCGAATCAAAGCTTATTGGCAGGTGGGTAGTAGATAGTCAGACCATGTGTGCTAATCCTAAATTCAAGGGCGCTGGCGTTTACTACTTCTACGATAAAGCCGGTAAGCTCGTCAATGAGCTTAGACTGCCAAGCAATAATCAGGTTCAAGTGGTTCGGCGTGGCACCTATAAATCCATCGACGTGTTTGATGAATCTAGCTTAGTCATTAAGACTGTGGCTCAGTCAGAGAACTTGCAAACCAAGGAAACGTATCTCACAACATCTTTGATTCAGTTCTCAGATGACTTCCAAGTCCAATCGATCTTGGATCAGAGTATGAACGGTGTTTTCAACATTCGAGATGGCGTTGTTTTGGCAACAAAACAGAAGCAATCCCCTTTTCATAAATGCGACTCAGAATAGGCGTAGTCAAGGCTTAATTTCACTATCTTGGTGCTACAACTAACTTGCGCATCCAATTCTCCTGAGCATTGATTCTGAAGTACTTTTTGCTTTGTATTTCAGGCCCAAAGTAAGTCTAAAAAAATACCAAATCCTTTCTTGATATGTATCAAAAGCGTTGATGGCGACTGCCTTCATCATGCTCTGATGGTGGAATTTTTTATAAGTCAGAGTGGGTGCCTTTTGGTGCCGGGAGTGGATTAATGCAGGTCCGGGTACCAGTCAGTTTTGAGCTTCCTTTAATCAGTAGTGGCTTACATCCACTCACCATTAAGGGCAAACGCATTCTTCCAATTGTTCAGGGTGGCATGGGTGTTGGAGTATCTGCACACAAGCTAGCTGGTGCAGTAGCTGCATGTGGTGGGATGGGCACGATCTCTTCGATTGATTTGAGACGTCTTCATCCGGACTTAATGGAAAAGACAAAGTCTTTGCTGCCATCCTCCGAAAGCAAGGCGCTGATTAATAAAGCAAATATTGAGGCACTCGCTAGGGAAATTCAATCTACTAAAGAAGCAGCAATGGGTCGCGGGATGATTGCGGTCAATATCATGCGCGCTGTTAATGAATATGCACCTTACGTGCAATGCTCCCTAGAAAATGGCGTGGATGCCCTAGTCGTTGGGGCAGGCTTGCCGCTAGATTTACCTGACCTTGCAAGCGATTTTCCAGATGTCGCCTTAATTCCGATTCTTTCGGAGTCTAGAGGTATTCATCTACTCTTGCGCAAGTGGGAGAAAAAAGGGCGCTTACCTGATGCCATCATCATCGAGCATCCCCGCTTAGCTGGTGGCCACGTTGGCGCAGCAAACATTGAAGATATCCACAATCCCAAGTTCAATTTTGAAAATGTCATCCCAGAAACGCTGGCGATATTCAAAACAATGGGATTGGAAGGTAAGATTCCATTGATACCCGCGGGTGGTATTACTAGTTACGCAGATATTAAGAGATTGCAGGATCTTGGTGCATCCGGCGTGCAGTTGGGTACCGCATTTGCGGTGACTATTGAAGGTGATGCGAGTGATAGTTTTAAAAAAGTTCTAGCAGATGCAGGTCCAGAAGATATGGTGGATTTTTTGAGTGCTGCTGGCTTACCTGCTCGAGCAGTCAAAACACCTTGGCTTAAAAAATATCTTGAGGCTCTTCCTGCTTTAAAGTCTGTAGCAAGAAAAAAACCACGCTGTACGATGATTTTTGATTGTCTGCATGATTGTGGCCTGCGTGATGGCAATGATCAGTGGGGTCAGTTCTGTATTGACAAAGTACTAGGTAGCGCTTTAGCTGGTAATGTACAGAAAGGCCTCTTTTTCCGCGGTGCAGGAACACTACCTTTTGGTAATCAAATTAAATCCGTTTCCGAATTAATCAACAAACTTTTAGAAAAATCTTTGGAGCCCGTAGCTTATGTCAATCCAGCCAATTAGCACTGATGTACTTATTGAAAAATACGCCAAAGATGGCGAGTATGAACCTGACCAAATTTTTCAACGTGTTGCTAAAGGCTTGTCAGTAGTAGAAGACATTGCTATTCGTGCCGATGTTGAGAAACTCTTTTTAGAGAACCTGCGTAATGGCGCAATTGGTGCGGGCCGCATCATGAGTGCAGCCGGCACAGATATTCAGGCGACGCTCATCAATTGTTTTGTACAGCCGGTGGGGGATTGCATTCAAGGTTTTGATGCTGAAGGCTTCCCAGGAATCTATGAGGCCCTCAAGCAAGCTGCAGAGACAATGCGTCGCGGTGGCGGTGTGGGTTATGACTTCTCACGCATTCGCCCAAAGGGCGCTGAGGTTAAAGGGACGGCTTCTATAGCCTCTGGCCCTTGTAGCTACATCAACGTCTTTGATATGTCTTGCTCGACAGTGGAGAGTGCTGGAGCCAGGCGTGGGGCACAGATGGGTGTTCTACGAATTGATCATCCCGATATTTTTGAGTTTATTACCGCCAAGAGAACAACCGGTCGTTGGAATAACTTTAATGTTTCAGTGGGCGTGTCTAGTGCGTTTATGAAGGCGGTAGAAGGCAATCAATCATGGGAATTAATTCATAAGGCAAAGCCAGCTAAAAATGTCATTGCTGGAGGTGCATATCAAAGAGCTGATGGACTGTGGGTCTATCGCAAGGTAGACGCAAAAGAAATCTGGGAGGCAGTCATGAAGTCTGCCTATGATTTTGCAGAGCCCGGCATTTTATTTTTAGATAACATCAATCGTGATAACAACTTAAATTATTGCGAAAGTATTTCAGCGACCAACCCATGTGTTACAGCCGATACGCGATTGGCCACCCAATTTGGATTGATGCGTATCGGAGAATTATTTACCTCAGGTCAAGATTTAGAGGTGACTGTAGATAATCGCGCTTTAGGTTTAGAAGTCGGCGGTACGCAGGTAAGGAAAGCTACACCTGCTTTTTTAACATCCCACAATGCAGAAGTATTTGAAGTCATTACATCTGCAGGCTACATTATCAAAGCTACTGCTTGGCATGATTTTTATTGCTCCAGGGGAAAGGTGAAGTTGTCTGATCTTGTTGTGGGTGATGCTCTATACATTCAATCTGGTAAAGGTCAGTTTGGTAAATCTGGTAACAAGGACTTAGGGTTATTGATGGGCTTGATTACTGGTGACGGACACTTTACTAATCGTGGGAAGGGTGTGCAAGCTGCTGTAGTTAGTTTATGGGGCGAGGATCAAGCGCTTGCAACACAGCTTTGCGAAATCATTCAAACGCTTGTTGGTGGTCAATCAAATAATAAAAGAGAGTATCAACTGCGCCCAGTAGCCGTTCCTGAGCGGGATATGGTATTTATACGCTCGACCATATTAGCCAGAATTTTGAATATTTATGGTTTTAATGGTGAAACTAAATTAAGCGTTCCTGAGGTGATATGGAAGGGTACTGAGGAGTGTGTCAAAGCTTACTTGCGAGGTTTATTTCAGGCTGATGGAACGGTTAATGTCAGCTCCAACTCTAATAGTTGTTCAATTCGCCTAAATTCTTCTTGTGAACCATTGCTCAGTGAAATACAAATTCTTCTATCAAATTTTGGAATCTATAGCGCCATTCATTTAAGAAGAGAGTCTGCCATTAGGGAATTACCAGACGGCAAAGGGGGAAATAGGGGGTATTTGTGTCAGGATAATTTTGAGTTAGTGATTGATGGTGAATCACGAGAGCGTTTTATGCTTGAAATTGGTTTTGTGCTTCCCAAAAAAACAGAAAAATATAATGAATGGGTGAAAGATAAGGCATTAATTAAGACGCAATCCTTTCAGTCAGAGATTATTTCAATTGAATCTGTTGGCTTTGAACCAGTATTTGATGTTACTCAAGATGACAACAACACAGTTATTTTTAATGGTTTAGTCACCGGGCAATGTGGCGAACAACCATTACCGCCGTATGGTTGTTGTGATTTAGGTCCAGTCATCCTCCCGCGTTTTGTCAAAAACCCTTTTGGTTTTGCTGGTGAACCGAGCTTTGATTTTGAGGCATTCATCTCGGTTGTGAAGATTCAGGTACGGATGCTGGATAACGTTTTAGATGCTACTTACTGGCCCTTGCCTGAGCAGGCTGAAGAGGCCAGGATTAAACGTCGTATTGGCGTGGGCTTTACTGGTCTTGGTGATGCACTAGTCATGCTGAAGTTGCCATACAACGAAGAAGGTGCTCGCATTGTGGCTGCCAAGATTGCTCGCGTCATGCGTGATGCTGCATACGAAGCATCCGTTGAATTAGCAAAAGAGAAGGGCGCATTCCCCAATTTGGATGTTGAAAAATATCTTGGTAGTGATAGTTTTGTGAGTCGACTAGATGACAAGCTAAAAAATGATATTCGTCAGTTTGGCATTCGCAATAGCCACTTACTCTCGATCGCACCAACCGGCACTGTAAGTTTGGCATTTGCTGATAATGCCTCTAATGGTATTGAGCCGGCATTTTCATGGGTGTATCGTCGCAAGAAGCGTGAAGCTGACGGTAGTACTAGTGAGTACGCAGTTGAAGATCATGCATGGCGCATGTATCGAGATTTGGGTGGTGATGTTGAAAATCTACCCAAGTATTTTATTTCCGCTTTGGAGATGTCCGCTACTGACCATATTGCCATGATGGAGGCCGTGCAACCTTTTGTTGATACCGCCATCTCTAAAACCGTCAACGTACCAGCAAACTATCCTTACGATGACTTTAAGAGTTTGTATACCCAAGCGTGGCGTGCGAATCTGAAGGGCTTAGCTACTTATCGCCCGAATAGTATTTTGGGCTCGGTATTAGATCTGGGTCCTAGCAAGGAAGAGCCTTCATTAGCCAATGATGATGTTGCTGATCCCATGAGAATCGTGGTGGAAAGTCGTCCTAAAGGAATCTTGCCTGCGGTCGCTGAAAAAATTGAGTACTGGACACAAGAGGGGCATAAGACTTTATATCTCGTGGTGTCATTTATTACGATTCCTCTGAAAGGCGAAGCCGGTGGCTCAATTGAGCGTGCCATTGAGTTCTTTATGCCGGTTGGTCAAAATGGTGAATCGCAACAATGGATTACGTCAAGTATGCGATTGCTTTCATTAGCAGCTCGCGGAGGCTTTTTAGAGCGCGCTTTAAGTGATATGCGCAAAGTTGCTTGGGATCGAGGTGCAGTAAGACTGGGCACTTTCGAGAAAATTGATGGTACGCGCATGCCTTTATGGCATGACTCTGAAGTGGCTGCGATTGGTTACGCCATACAAAACATCATTGAGCGCCGTAATGGTGGCGCTACGAATGATCTTTCAGAGGCGCCTATTCGTGGAGCATCTACTCCGCCAGTGATGGTCGGGAAGAAGTGTGCTGAATGCGGTGCACATGCTGTGATCCGCAAGGATGGCTGCGACTACTGCACCCAATGCGGACACTTAGGCAGTTGTGGGTAATTAGCCCCTACCTACAAAAGGCATGTTCGTGGCCATGATAGTCATGGATAGGATGTTGCTTTCAAGAGGCAGTTGAGCCATATGGAGGACTGCCTCGCCGACATGATCTACATCCATTCGGGGTTCAACTTTAATTGAGAGGTCAGCCTGAATGATGCCGTTAGCCATACGCTCGGTCATCTCAGTCGCTGCATTGCCAATGTCGATTTGACCGCAAGCAATATTGAAGGCGCGCCCATCTAAGGCGATCGTTTTGGTCAATCCACTGATGGCATGTTTAGTAGCAGTGTAGGGCGCTGACATCGGGCGGGGTGCATGTGCAGAGATAGAGCCATTATTAATAATTCTGCCGCCTTGTGGAGATTGCGCTTTCATCATCCGAATGGCTTGTTGTGAACAAAGGAAGGCGCCACACAAATTGGCGTTGACGACATTCATCCACTGCTCGTAACTTAATTCTTCCATTGGAATAGCTGGGGCACCCATTCCGGCATTGTTAAAAAGTACATCAATCCGACCATGGTGTTTCTGAATTTCTGAGAATAGGGATTTAACTTGTTCTGGCTTTCCAACGTCGCACGCAACTGCGAGACAATTTGTTGCATCACCGCCAATATCAACGATGGCTTTTTGTAGCTTTTCTAGGTTGCGGCCAGTGAGAACTACCTTATAGCCGCCTTTGAGAAGTGCTTTGGCAGCAGCCCTGCCGATTCCAGCTCCAGCGCCCGTTACTAGGGCAATCTTATTTTGTACTTGGCTCATTACTGTCTCGACTATTGTTTTAAAAATGACATCTTATCGCGGATTATTTGGCTAGAGTTGATTCTTTTGTGTATTTTTGGCATGGGGGCATAATGCAAAAAAGACCAGAAATTTAATACGAGAGATTTCTATGAATTTGCTACGCAAACAACTCTACAACCCTATAGCTATTGGTGTAGCGATCATTTTATTGATTGCCGCCCTATTTGGGGTGTTGTGGGTCCTGGTACCGCCGCCACCAAAGACCATTGAGATGGCCACAGGTTTTCCTACGGGCCTGTATTACCACTTCGGTGAACGTTTAAAAAGCGCCCTTGCTAAAGAGGGCGTGACACTTGATCTGAAGACTACTGGTGGGACAATTGATAACTTGGCCTTATTGGATGATCCAAGCTCTGGGGTTGATTTTGCAATGGTTCAGGGTGGAGTCGCTGATGTTGCCAAGTACCCGAATTTGGTGTCCATCGCCGGAATGTTTTATGAGCCAATATGGATTTGGTATCGTGAGCCGGCCTTTAAATCTGATGGTGGACGATTGAGTGTCTTGAGTCAATTAAAAGGCAAGCGTGTTTCGATTGGTAATGTTGGTAGTGGCACATTGGCCTTAAGCAATGCTTTGCTCCAGGTTAGCGGCATTAGTGATGAGGAATTACATGTCGAAAAACTCAAGCCTGATGAAGCCTTGGCCAAGTTAAAAAATGGTGAGCTGGACGCGGTATTTATCGTTGCTGCAGCTGAAGCACCTATCTTGGAAAAGTTTTATACCATTCCAGGGGTCCGCTTAATGAGTTTTGAGCAGGCCGATGCCTATACGCGAAACTTACCGTATCTATCCAAGGTAAACATACCGAGAGGGGTAGTGAGCATTGCCAATGATTTACCAAGGCAAGATATCGTGGTACTTGCACCAACTGCAACCCTAGTAGGACACGCGGATATTAGCCCAGCTCTCGTGACTTTGTTGTTGGGGGATACATACGATATTCTGAAATCGTATTCTCGATTACAAAAGCCTGGTGAGTTTCCATCGGGGGTAGGATTAGATTTTCCGCTTCATGCTGATGCTGATATTTATTTAAAAGATGGGCCATCATTCTTGCATCGCTATTTACCATTCTGGACTGCGGTATGGGTCGGTCGATTTGTGAAGATTGTGATCCCGCTGCTGGTGATTTTGATTCCTTTATTTACCTACATTCCGGCAGCTAAGAATTTAATTTTGCGGCTGAAGCTTTCTCAGGTTTACGAGGAGCTAAAGATTTTAGAAAAGAATGCCTCTCATCCTGATTTACGAGAGAAAAATATTAAAGATTTGGCGGCGATAGAAAAGCGTGTAGCTGAGATGAAAGTGGCGAGGCTGGATGCCAAGGAGTTGTATGACCTAAAGGCACACGTTGGTGACACTCGCCAGAGGTTGAATTTAATGGAGTAGTGATCTGCTTGGTCACAATAATAGGAGACAACATGTTTAAAGAAACGCTAGTAAAAATAAGCGTAGCAGTGATCATCAGTGCTTTAGCGACGGGCGTTTTTGCGCAGACTTATCCCAATAAGCCCATCAATCTTGTAGTGCCACAAGCGGCTGGCGGTACGAATGATATTGTTGCGCGATTAATTGCGCCTGGTCTGGGTGAGGCACTAGGCGCCTCTATTGTGGTTGAGAATAGACCTGGTGCCGGTGGCAATATTGGCACCCAAAGCGTAGCGCGTGCAGCCAAGGATGGATACACACTCCTTCTGACTATCAATAGCGCACAAGCGATTAATCCAGCTTTGTACAAAAATCCCGGCTTTGATCCAATCAATGATTTTGTACCTCTGTATTACATTGGCGCCACACCTTACGTATTAGTGGCCCCACCAGGATCCCCGTTGAAAACCTTAGCGGATGTTGTTGCAGCAGCAAAGAAAAAACCCGGTGAGCTATCTTATGCGTCAGCCGGTAATGGCACGATTAGTCACTTATTGGGTGCAATGATCAATACCAGCGCCGGTATTGAGATGCAGCACATCCCTTACAAAGGTGTAGCCCCAGCAATTAATGATGTTTTGGGTGGCCAGGTGCCCTTGGCTTTTGCAAGTCTGCCTTCAGCCCTGAATTACATCAAGGCTGGAAAACTGCAGGCAATCGCTATCAGCTCTGCTAAGCGCTCTAGTGCGGCGCCAGATATTCCGACGATTGCCGAAACCTACCCTGATTGCGTGGGCGAGGTGTGGGTGGCCATTTTTGCTCCCGCAGGAACCAATGCGTTTGCCGTCAAGAAAATTCAATCTGCCATGAAGACCACCCTGGCTATGCCAGAAGTGAGAGAGAGGCTGATGGCCCAAGGTTTAGATTTGGCACCGGTTCCCCCTGAAAAGTTAGGTGTACTGCTAAAGGACGAGTTGGCGAAGTGGGTAAGAATTGTAAAAGCCTCGGGTGCTCAGCTAGATTGACCTAAAATCAAAAGATGACTATTTCAACCTTATCTCCGCCAGTAACTCCCGCTAAGGAGTTAGTTCAATCTCTGCGCACTAACGGCTATGTAGTAGTTTCTGCCGAAACGGTTGCAGAGATCACTAAGACCTCGTTATCAGATCTTTTGGCCTTGAATGTTTTTTGGAATGATTTGCCACGCGATCCGTATTTGAAAGATGGAGGTCGCTATCGTTATCGCCGTCATGCTAGTTATGAAATTAAAGGCGATGCTCTTGTAGCAGTACCTCACCGCGCCCATTGGCAGTCAGTAGATTACAACGCCTTACATGGCGGTATTGAGCGCTGGTTCGAGCCAATGCAAGCGCAGTTAACTGGTAGCCCTGCTTGGAAATCATTATTGCTTGGCATGGCGCATGTATTAAGTAGCCTCAAGCCAGTCAATACTTGGTTTGTGGAAGCACACGAATTCAGAATTGATACCACCGATGGAATTGGTCGCCCAACACCTGAGGGTGCTCATCGTGACGGCCATGATTTTGTAGCAGTTTTTATATTAGATCGCGTTGGTATTAAGGGTGGTGAAACACGTGTCTTTGAAGCCAATGGTTCAGCTGGCTTGCGTTTTACGCTCAGCCAGCCTTGGTCTTTGTTGCTCATGAATGATGAGCGCATGATTCATGAATCCACTCCTATACAGCCGGTTGGAGCGCATGGCCATCGAGATACCTTAGTGCTGACTTATCGCTCAAATGGTTTCCAGGACTCCCCAAATGGTGGGCAGCAGTAAGTCTGACTTACTGCACTTCATCCGGATATGAGCACTCTTTATCGGGTTGGTTGTGCCGCTGGATTTTCTGGTGATCGCCTCGGTGTTGCTCGACCCATCGTAGATGAATTCTTAAGATTGGGCGAGCCCGCTTGTTTGATCTTTGAGAGTTTGGCTGAAAGAACTTTAGCGCTTGCTCAGTTGGATCGTCGACAAAATCCCGCGCTTGGCTTCGAGCCTTTGTTAGCAGAAATGCTTGAACCCATCCTAGCTGATTGTTTGTTAAATAATATTCCAATTGTCGGCAACTTTGGCGCTGCCAATCCTGAGGGTGCTGCATCCCTCATTGCGAAGCTGGCTAAAGCTCAAGGCTTCCCATCCATCAAGATAGCGATTGTGAGGGGCGATGAGATTTCTGCCTCAGTTTTTATGGCTTGTCTTGATCAGCAGAGTCAAGACGCTTTATCTAATAGTAGCCTCGTCAGTGCGAATGTGTATTTAGGTGCCCGCGAAATTGCGGATGCATTGAATGATGGAGCGCAAATAGTGGTCACTGGGCGGGTTGCTGATCCCGCGCTCACAGTTGGGCCCTTGATGGCCCATTTCAAAAAATCTTGGAGTGATTGGAATTTTTTAGCTCAGGCAACGATGGCTGGGCACCTGCTTGAATGTGGTGCTCAAGTTACGGGCGGTTACTTTGCAGATCCCGGGGTAAAAGATGTTCCAGACTTAGCTAGTGTGGGATTTCCGATAATTGAATTTGATGAGTTTGGAAACTGCTGCGTTACCAAGGCTCCCAATACTGGTGGCGTGGTGAGTCTCATGACCGTAACTGAGCAACTTCTTTATGAGGTCCATGACCCGGCTCGCTATCTCACGCCGGATGTGATTGCGGATATCAGCCAAGCCCAATTAGAGCTTACCGGAGAGAATAAGGTTTTACTCAACAAGGTATTGGGTCATGAAAAGCCCGCTACCTTGAAGGCAAATATTTGTATTGATGGTGGTTGGTTGGCTGAAGCGGAAATTTCTTATGCTGGCCATCATGCTTATGAGCGTGCCCAATTGGCGGCTCAGATTATTCGCGAGAGATTGTCGGATGTATTGGATTTAAGGATTGACTATATCGGGTCTGCAAGCGTATTTCCAAGTGAAGATGGCAGTGGACCATCTTTCAGGGCGCAAGGCGGGTTTGAAGATATTCGACTACGTGTTGCTGCGGCTCATATGAATAAAGTGATTGCTAATCAGCTTTGTCGAGAGTTAACGGCGCTCTATACCTGCGGACCAGCGGGAGGCGGTGGCGTGCGCACTAGTCTGCGGCCTCGTTTAAATACTTTGGTGGCTTATGTGCCTCGTGATCTAGTGAAATCCTCTTATGAATTCTTTGCGGGTGAACAATGAATTTAACTAAGACAAGAATCCCCTTGTATGAATTGGCTCATGCGAGAACTGGCGACAAAGGGAATCGCTCAAATATTAGTGTGATTGCTTATCGGCCTGAAGATTTTGCCATCTTACTCAGAGAAGTGACAGCTGAAAAGGTGCGTGAACACTTTTCGTTTCGAAAGCCTACAGCCGTGCAGCGATATGAATTGCCAAATTTATGCGCACTGAATTTTGTGATGGATGATGTGTTGGAGGGTGGAGTCAATCTATCTCTCAATCTCGATACCCACGGCAAGAGCCTTTCTTATTGGCTCTTAGCGATGGAGATCGATCCGAGTTGAATGGATTACTCAGCCTCCATACCGGCATCTTTAATTGCCTTAGCCCACTTCACAGTTTCAAGTTTGATTTTCTTGTCCAGCATTTCTGGGCTGCCAGGTTGAGATTCAAATCCTAAGGAAGCAAAGCGATCGACTAGATCTTTTGATTTAGCTGCCTCGTTAATAGCTTTGTTGAGTTTTGCTACAACATCCTTAGGCATGCCTGCGGGGCCGAAGGCTGCAAAAAATGCAATCAACTCATAGTTTTTAATTCCCAATGATTCATTGACTGTTGGCAACTCAGGGATAGCAGGCGAGCGTTTGAGAGAAGTCACTGCAAGGCCGCGTACCTTACCAGCTTGGACTTGTGGGAGCATTACTGCAAAGTCTGCAGTAAACATATTGACCTGACCGCCAATCAAATCTGTCATCGCATTAGGCCCGCTCTTATAAGAGATTCCAGTCATCTTGATGCCAGTAACGCTAGCTAAAATTTCTGAGGAAACGCGTTGAGAGGTGCTGGCATAAGCAAAAGTCATTTTCCCTGGATCAGCTTTTGCTAAAGCAACAAAGCCACCAAGTGTTTTAGCTGGCACATCATTATTAACGGCCACGATCAGGGGTACAGACCCAAAATAACCAATCGGCGTAAATGCAGTGTCTTGGTTATAAGGTAAATTTTTGACAAGACTTTTCAGTGCCGCATTGGTACTGTTAGTGCCAAAGAGGAGAGTGTAGCCATCTGCAGGTGCTTTAGCGACAACATCTGCGCCAATCATCCCGTTTGCACCAGGCCTGTTTTCAATCACCACTGGCTGACCTAAGGTCTCAGCCATTTTGACTGCGAAGGCTCGACCAATTTGATCGGTGGCGCTCCCTGCTGCAAAAGGCACAATCGCTTTAATGGGTTTATTGGGGTAGCCATCTGCTAAAACGATGTTGCTTGTCAGTAGCAGCAAGAAGGCTGCGCAGCATTGAATAAAACGATTATGGGCGTATTGGGTATTCATGGGGTCTCCATCTTATTTTGCCTAGTGTAGCGGTTCTTGACCCTGTTGGGGCGAGTAGAATGAACAGTCTTTTAGTGAGCCCCTATGCGCTTTCGATCCGCTGGATATACCCCTCTTATGCTTATGGCGCAGACTTGTGCGCTCTTAGGCTTTGCTTGTTATGCGGTGGTGTTAACCCCTTTGCAAGACGAGTGGCAACTGAGTAATTTCCAATCAGGCTTAATCGCTAGCGCATTCTTCTTTGGTTATATGTTGGCCGTACCTCTAGCTACTGCCTTGACGGATCGAGTGGATGCACGCAAGGTGTATTTAGTCGGAGGCATCTGTGCAACCTGTGGATTATTGGGAATGGGTTTATTTGCCCATAATTTCTACACGGCATTATTTTTTATGGCGCTCAATGGAGCAGGCCTAGCTGGCACCTATATGCCAGGCCTCAAAATTTTGTCTGATCGCATACAGTCTGGAGAGCTCACACGACATATCGCGTTTTATACCGCTTTCTTTGGCATCGGCACTGGCTTTTCTTATCTATGTTCCGGATGGATATTGCATAGCTTTGGTTGGCGCTATGTATTTTCTGTGATTGCTATGGGGCCATTCGCTGCATTGTTAATTGTGTGGCTATTGATTCCGCCGCTGCAGCATCAAAAGTGGAGTGGCCCATTACGCATTCGCATGCGCGATATTTTCCCCTTGGATAAATGGCGTTTAGTGCTCCAGGATAAAAAGGCTTCAGGATTCATTTTTGGTTACACAGCCCATTCTTTAGAGTTGTTTGCTTCTAGAAGTTGG
>Ga0208872_1001748_pt1 | contig 13078 bp, 15 predicted proteins | sample CryBogCBH12Aug08_FD_185508 | JGI IMG/M metagenome (GOLD analysis project Ga0208872, IMG submission 185508) | Freshwater microbial communities from Crystal Bog, Wisconsin, USA - CBH12Aug08 (SPAdes) | ecosystem: Environmental > Aquatic > Freshwater > Lake | place: Crystal Bog, Wisconsin, USA...
CCTCCGCGATTCGTCGCGGTTAATCAGGAGACATTGTGACTGCACCGCTCACCCAGACCACCGGCCGCCGCAAGGAGGCCGTCGCACGGGTTCGTCTTCGTCCCGGCACCGGCACCATCACGATCAATGGCCGGGCCTTTGATAACTACTTCACCTCCGCTACGCACCGTCAGCTCGTCACCGAGCCGCTGCGTTTGACGGACACGGAGGTCACCTACGACATCGACGCCACCATCGAAGGTGGCGGCGTCGCGGGTCAGGCGGGCTCGCTCCGTCTCGGCATCGCGCGTTCGCTGATTGAACTCGACGAGAACCTTCGACCGGCCTTGAAGAAGGCTGGTCTTCTCACGCGTGACGCGCGTAAGAAGGAGACCAAGAAGTACGGTCTCAAGAAGGCTCGTAAGGCACCGCAGTACTCGAAGCGATAGTCGCCATGGCCGTGCACTTCGGCACGGACGGGATTCGCGGTCGAGCCGACGAGACGATCACGCCACAGTTGGCGAATCAACTCGGTCGAGCGGTGGCGAAGGTCTTCTCCGGTCAGCACGCATTCGTTGGTTTCGACACACGAGAGTCGTCACCGTCCCTCGCCGCTTCGGTGTTGGCGGGACTACGCGCGGGCGGGGCACCGGTCACCAACCTGGGTGTCTTTACGACTTCGGGTGTCGCCGTCATCTGCGAACAACGCGGAGGGGTGGGTGTCATTGTTTCCGCCAGCCACAATCCTTATTACGACAACGGCCTGAAGGTCGTCGGACCGGGGGGATCGAAGCTCGACCACGACACCGAGATGGCTCTCGAAGAAGCCCTCAACTCGGTCGTGGGTGAGTCGGGACCATTTGACGACGTTCCGGTCGATCTCAGCGCGCACGAGGACTACCTTTCGCGATTGCACGCTGTTCTCTCACCCGGGGCGCTCCAGGGACTACGTGTCGTCCTCGACTGTGCGAACGGAGCCGCGAGCTCTTTTGCGCCCCCATTGTTTCGCGCGTTGGGCGCCGACGTCCAAGTGCTGCACGCTGCGCCTAACGGGACCAACATCAACCGCGACTGCGGTTCGACGCACCCTGAATCTTTACAGGATCGGGTGCGAGCGACGGGCTCGGATCTCGGACTCGCTTTCGATGGTGACGCTGATCGTCTCGTTGCCGTTGACTCTCACGGGAATATTCGAGATGGCGATGACCTGATGGTTCTCTTTGCGCTCGATCGACACGACGAAGGTCGATTGGGCGGAGCGCTCGTCGTCACGACGATGTCGAACCTCGGTCTACGCCGCGCTATGCGTAACGCGCGCATCGCAGTGATCCCGACCGACGTGGGCGACCGCAACGTGGTCCTCGCGCTCGAAGAGAACGATCTGCAGTTCGGCGGTGAACAATCGGGTCATCTGATTTTCCGCGACGTGTTGCCGACGGGCGACGGCATGTTGAGCGGACTGCTGTTGTGTGATTTGGTTCGACGTAAGGGTCGACTGAGTCAGCTCGCGGACGGTGCGTGGCAACGTCTGCCGCAAAAGTTGATCAATGTTCCCATGACGGTGTTCGACGCCGCGTTTGTTGACGACCTCTATCACCAACATTGTCGAGACTTCGATGTGAGTGAGGGCGACGCTCGACTCCTGGTGCGACCATCGGGAACCGAACCCGTCGTTCGCGTGATGATCGAAGCTCTCGATGAAGCGATGGTGGATTCCTTTGTGCAGGGCGTGCGTGCACAGTTCACGTCGCCTTCATGATGACCAACGAGTGAGGCCCCTAGACTTGCCCCTATGTGCGGCATCATTGGCGTTGTCGGCTCCTCCGACGCTCTTCCCATCCTCCTCGAGGGCTTAGAACGTCTCGAATACCGCGGGTACGACTCCGCGGGCGTGGCCCTGCAGGACGCCGCCCATCTCTGGCGGGCGCGATCGGCCTCAGGTACCGAATCGGTGAGCGCCCTCATTGATCTGTGCGAGAGCGCGCCGCGGGACGCGAGTGCGGGCATCGGGCACACGCGATGGGCAACCCACGGGGCGCCCGGCGAGCACAACGCGCACCCGCACACGGACTGCTCGGGGGGTCTCGCTCTCATTCACAATGGCATCATTGAGAATCACGCCGAGTTGGCCGAAGCCCTCACGGCTCGCGGACACGTGTTCACTTCGGTCACCGACACGGAAGTTCTGGCGCACCGTATTGAGGAGTTCCGTCGCGAAGGTCTGAATCTCGAAGAGTCCGTGCGCGCGACTTTGAACGAAGTGCGCGGGGCATTCGCGATTGCTGTTCTCGACATTGAAGAACCCAATGTCATCGTCGCCGCCCGTCGTGTCTCGCCACTCATCGTGGGCACCGCCGCCAACTGCACCTACCTCGCCAGTGACGTGCCGGCCATCTTGGACCGCGCCGAGCGTTTCTTCGTCGTCGACGATGACCAGGTCTGTGTTCTCACACCGGAGGGCGTCCACGTCACCGATCTCTCGGGCGCACCCTCGACCTTGAACGAACTCATCGTGAACTGGGACCTCGAGGCCGCGCAGAAGGGTGGCTTCGACACCTTCATGGAAAAAGAGATGCACGAGCAGCCCGGGGCGATCACCGCCACGTTGCTGGATCGTGTGCGCGACGGTGACATCATCTTCGACGAGCTGCGCATCGAGGACGATCGTCTCCGACACGTCGAAAAAGTGACCCTCGTCGCCTGTGGTTCGAGTTATCACACCGCCATGGTCGCGAAATACGCGATTGAACGCTGGGCGCGCGTGGCGGTGGAAGTCGACATTGCGAGTGAATTCCGCTATCGCGACCCGATCGTGGACGGCACATCTCTGGTGATCGGCGTGTCGCAGAGCGGCGAAACGATCGACACAATCACTGCACTGCGCGAAGCCAAGAGTCGAGGCGCGATGGTGGTGGCGATCACGAATATCGTCGACTCATCGATGGCCCGCGAAGCCGACGCCGTGCTCTACACGCGCGCGGGTCTCGAAATCTGCGTGGTGGCGACGAAGACCGTTCTCGCCCAGATCGTCGCGCTGGAGATGTTGGCCCTGCGTCTCGCACAATTACGCGGCACCCTCTCGGCGGCCGAAATTGAAAGCCTGCTCGAACGACTGCACGAAATTCCCGCGCTCGTCGAACACGTGCTCGCGAATGACGCTGCGGTGGCTCGGGTCGTCGATGAGGTGAAGGACACCCGTGATTTCTTCTTCCTCGGTCGCAACGTCGGGTACCCGACGGCTCTCGAGGGCGCGCTCAAGTTGAAGGAAATTACCTACGTGCACGCGGAGGGGTATCCGGCTGGCGAACTGAAGCACGGACCGCTCGCGTTGATTGAGCCGGGAGTGGTCGTGATCGCCATGATCACGAACGAAGAACTCAAAGAGAAGTTGTTCGCGAACTTGGCCGAGGTGAAGTCACGAGGGGCCACTGTGATCGCGGTCGCACACGAAAATGACCAGGACGTCGCCGCGGTGGCGGACTACGTCCTGTGGGTGCCGGTGACGGTGAGCCTGCTGTCACCTCTCCTTGACATGGTGGCGCTGCAACAATTCGCGTATCACCTGGCTCAGGCGCGAGGACTCAATGTGGATCGTCCTCGCAATCTGGCAAAGACCGTCACCGTCGAATGATCACCGTCGGCGTCGGTATCGATTTGGTCGACGTGGAACGTTTCGACCACATCATTTCTCGTCGCCCCTCGCTATTGACGAGACTTTTCACCGAGGACGAACTCGCGGAGTGTTTGGGACGTTCTGAGCGCCTGGCGGCGCGCTTCGCGGCGAAAGAAGCGGTGCTGAAAGTGTGCGGCGCCGGTATCGGGGCAGCGCGTTGGCGCGACATCGAGATTCTGAAGACTCCCTCCGGCGCCCCGGTCGTACGCGTTCAGCGCAGCGCTGACGAGCTCGCGCGTCGGTGCGGCGTAGAGACCTGGCATATCTCCCTCACCCACACCGACGTGGCGGCGGGCGCCGTGGTCGTGGGCTCGGCCTCATGATTCCGTTACTCAATGCCGACGAGATGCGCGTCGCTGACGACACCGCGGTGGCGCGCGTGGGTCAAGACGCATTGGTGACGCGAGCGGGATACGCCGTGGGTTTGACGGCTGCCTCGATGCTCGGAACTCTCTACGGTCGACGCGTCGCCGTTGTGGCCGGACCTGGGCTCAACGGTGCGGATGGTCGCGTCGCTGCGGGGTGGTTGCGCGCGCGCGGTGCCCACGTCCGAGTGATCGAAGCGACGAACGCCCCCGCTCGTCTCGTCGGGTACGACCTCGTGATTGATGCCGCCTACGGTCTTGGATGCTCGCGTGCCTACTATGCGCCCGACGTCGACGATCACACCCTGGTGTTGGCCGTGGACCTGCCGAGCGGCGTCGAGGCGGATTCGGGCGACGTCATGGGTCGACCCATGGTGGCGGACGTCACGTTGGCTCTCGGAGCCGTCAAGCCCGGTCATCTCATTGGTCCGGCCATTGAGTTCGTTGGCGACCTCCGCTTCGCGGGTTTGGACATCGTGGACGGGTCGCGCAGTGGCGTGGTGGAGACCAGCGACCTCGCGTTCTTCGTGCGTCAACATCGAGACGATCACAAGTGGCGCCACGCCGTGCTCCTCGTCGCGGGTTCGGCGACGATGCCGGGAGCGGCGTCACTCGCCACCCACGGGGCACTATCGACCGGAGCGTCGATGGTTCGGGTATGTGTTCCCGGCGTGAAGGCCAGTCGCTTGTCGAGTCTGCCGAGTGAGGCGGTAGTGGTGGAAGCCACGGTCGAGGAGCTCGCCGAACTCTCCGTATCGGTCTCAACTCGACTCCACGCTCTGGTGATTGGTCCGGGGCTCGGTCGAGATCCAGAAGTCCGTCGACAGGTGCGCGCGCTCATTGAGCGCGCCCGCGTGCCGGTCGTCCTCGATGCCGACGGGCTGCACGCCGTCGATGTGCCCTGGCTCGCGAATCGTCGCTACAGCGACGCGCCCATTGTCCTGACGCCACATGATGGTGAGTACACCGTGCTCTACGGCCGTGAACCGGGCGAGGATCGTCTCGAAGCCGCGCGCTCACTCGCTCGTGACACGCACTGTGTCGTGCTTCTCAAAGGCCCGACCACCATCGTGGCAAATCCCGAGGGGGATGTGCGCGTCGTGCGAGCGGGAACGCCCGCACTGGCCACCGCCGGAACCGGCGACGTGCTCGCGGGCATGATTGCCGGAGCCCTGGCGCGCGGCCACGCTCCGGTTGCCGCGGCCTCCCTCGCCGCCCACCTCCACGGCCTCGCCGGTGCGCGACTCCCGGTGTACGGAGCGGCCCACCAACTCGTCGGCACCGTCGCGGACATTCTGGGGGAGATGACTCGTGCCGGTTGAAGGCGTCCGGAGGCCCGCCTGGGCGCAGATTTCGCGCGGCGCCCTTCGACACAATTTGTCGGTGCTACGGACCGTGCTCGGCAGCAGTGTGGTGTGCGCCGTCGTCAAGGCCAACGGGTACGGGCACGGAGCCGTCGTCGCGGCCCAGACGCTGAGTGAGGCTGGCGCCGCCGGTCTGGCGGTCGCCATTGTGGACGAAGGTGTCGAACTGCGTGCCGCGAACCTCACGGATCCGATCCTCCTGTTGTCCGAAGTTCCCGCGGACACGGTGCGCGACGCTCTGGAAGAGTCGCTCACGCTGACGGTGGGATCCCTCGACGGCGCCCACGCGATCAAAGATGCTGCGCGACACCTCGGCGGGCGCAACCGGGTGCACATCAAGGTGGATACGGGAATGCACCGCATGGGCATCGCGCCCGGTGAACTGGATGACGTTCTCGATGTGTTGACGTCGGTGCCGTCCGTTGTCATCGAGGGGATGTACACCCACTTCGCGTCGGCCGATTCGTCGGACGCGGCCGACCGCGAATTCTGCGCTCTGCAGTTGTCCCGATTCGATGAGGTCGTTGCCCGCGCAGCGGCGCGGGGCGTTACGCCACCCGTGCTGCACACCGCTAATTCGGCCGCCGCCTTAGGTATTCCCTCGGCTCGTCGCTCCATGTCGCGCGTCGGCCTCGCGCTCTACGGCCACTTGCCCGATCCGTCGTTGCGCGCAGTGCTCGACGCGAAGGGTCTCGCGTTGCGGCCCGCACTGTCGTTGCACGCTCGTGTGACTGCGGTGCGACACCTCGCCGCCGGCGAACGCCCGAGCTACGGTCGCCGACGGCCACTGCCGTCCGACGCCACGGTCGCGACGGTGCCCTTCGGTTACGCGGACGGATATCCCCGTCGACTCTTTGACGCCGGGGCGGAGGTTCTCATCAATGGGCGACGTCACCCTTTGGCGGGCACGGTCACGATGGACCAACTCGTGGTTGATTGCGATGACAGTGCGGTGAACGTAGGTGACGAAGTGGTCCTCCTGGGCCGTCAGGGCAACGAGGCCATCACCGCGGAAACGTGGGCCCATTGGAGTTCGACCATTACGTGGGAGATCCTCTGCGGCATTGGCGCTCGCGTGCCCCGCATTGTTGTCGACGAATGAAACCGGCGTTTCTCGCTCGCATGCGCGCGTGCACTGCATGCCACCTGTGCGAAGAGCGTACGCAGGTCGTGGTGGGCACGGGCGACGAGAGTGCACGACTGATCATCATCGGTGAGGCCCCCGGGCGAACCGAGGACGAGGGTGGTGAACCTTTTCGCGGACGAAGTGGCGGCTTGCTCTTTGAGCTGCTCGCCGACATCGGCGTGGCCCGTGAGGATTGCTTCATCACGAACGTCGTCAAATGTCGACCACCGAACAACCGCACACCTACGACACGCGAAATCGAATCGTGTCGACCGTGGTGGGAGCAGCAGCTGGCCCACTTTCGTGCGTCGATCGTTCTCACTCTTGGCAACACCGCTACCCAGACCGTGGTGGGCCACCGCGAGCCGATGAGCGGGTCTCACGGCATTCCCGTAAACGTTCACGGTCACGTGGTCGTTCCGACGTATCACCCCGCGGCGGCCCTGCGCGGGGGCAATAGCGTGGTAGCCGTGATGCGCGAGGACCTCGACGTGGTGGCCAGGCTGATGAAGGAGCCCTCGTGACGTGGCGTCGCCGAGCCACCACCAGTGAACAGGCCCAGCGAGCGGGCGAGGATTTCTCGAAAGTGTTACGAGCGGGGGACATCGTGCTACTCGAAGGCCCCCTAGGAGCGGGCAAGACCACCTTTGTGCAAGGCGTCGCTCGTGGTCTAGGCGTTACCGAGAGAGTGACGAGCCCCACTTTTACCGTCGTTCGTCAGCACGCCTGCCACGGTCATCCCTCCATTTCGACCTTGCATCACGCGGACGTGTACCGAATTCATCATCTCGACGAGGTCGTTGATCTCGCCTTGGGTGAATTGGTGGAAGAACGAGGAGTGGCGCTCGTGGAGTGGGGAGAACTCGCCGCGTCGGTTTTTGGCGATGACGTCCTCCGTCTGTCCATTGCCGTAGATGACGATGATGTCCGCATCGTCACGGTGACGATGACGACGGAAGATCGTCGTGAATCCTTGGACGCGTGGAGTTCGATATGAACGTGTTGGCGATTGAAACCGCAACCACATTGTGCGCGATCGGCCTCGCTCGTGGTACCGAGTACGAGGTGCGCATCCTCGATGACGAACGCCGTCATACTGAGGTCCTCGTCGACGGGATTGCGTCATTGCTGAAAGAGTTTTCCCTCACGCCACGCGACCTCGACCGCGTCGTGGTTGATCGGGGCCCGGGCCTCTTCACGGGTCTTCGCGTGGGTCTCGCAACCGGACAAGGCCTCGCGAGTGCGCTGGGTATTGACGCGGTGGGCGTGACGTCACTCGAGTTACTCGCCCACGGGGCGCACGCGAGCGGTGTGCGTGGCCATCTCGTAGCGCTGGTGGACGGACGTCGGGGCGAAGTCTTCGCGCAGGTGTTCTCACTCACGGACGACGTCGAGGCCGTGAGCACGCACGTCGTGACGACGGCGTTGGACGTCGCTATCGAATGGGGGACGAGTGGTCGTCCCGTGACGATGGTGGGGGACGGCGCGGCGCGCTACGCCGACGTTCTCGCCCCGGTGCCGAATGTCGAGGTGCTCAGCGCCACGATTCCGTCATTGGAGGCCGCCCTCGCCATTGGTGCCGTTCGCGCGCACGGCGAGCTGCGCCCCCTGTATCTTCGCGAGGCCGACGCGGTTGCCAACTTCACGACGCGACAACGACCATCGTGAGTCACCAGCCTTGGGTCATTCGAGAAGCGTCCCGACGGGACCTCAAGGATCTCCTGTCGATTGAGGAAGCTCAATTCCCTGAGCCGTGGACCAAACGGATGATGCTGGATGAACTAGCGAACCACGAGACTCGTCGCTACACGGTGGCGGTGGAAGCGGGCGTGGTGGTGGGGTACCTCGGCGTCATGTTCGTGATGGACGAGTTGCACGTCAACACCATTGGAACTTTGCCCGGACACGAAGGTCGAGGCATCGCAACGTCCCTCCTCAACGACATGTGGCCGGCGGCGCGCGCCAGGGGCGTTGTGCGCGCGACGCTGGAAGTGGCTGTGTCGAATGCGCGCGCGCAGGACTTGTACCGACGTTTCGGGTTCGCGCCGGTGGGCGTGAGGAAGAACTACTACGCCAAGATTGGTGAAGACGCACTGGTTCTGTGGGCGGACGTCCCCGCCACGTTGTCGGCCGACGGCTCTACGCTTTCTTCGTGACCACCATTCTCGGTATCGAAACGAGTTGCGACGACACGGCCGCCGCCGTGGTCGACGACACACTGCGCGTTCGTAGCTCGGTGATCGAGAGTTCCATTGACGAGCACCGTGATTTTGGTGGCGTGGTGCCCGAATTGGCGGGTCGCGCGCACCTGCGCACGATCTCACCCGTGGTGGAACGCGCGCTCGTTCGCGCCGGTCTCGATCCCTTACGACCCGAGATCGACGGCGTCGCGGTGACGAGTGGGCCCGGACTCATCGGGTCACTCCTGGTGGGTCTCTCCGCGGCGAAGGCGTACGCCTACGCGTGGGGGGTGCCGTTCGTGGGGGTCAATCACCTCGAGGGACACCTTTTTGCACCTCTGCTCGAGAAGCCCGATCTCGCCTGGCCCGTCCTCACCATCTTGGTGTCGGGTGGTCACTCGATGTTGATCCTCCACGAGTCACCCGGGGTACATCGCATCTTGGGTGAGACCATTGACGACGCGGCCGGTGAGGCGTACGACAAAGTGGCTCGTTGGCTCGGCCTCGGCTACCCCGGAGGGCCGGCCATTGATCGACTGGCGCAGGACGGAAACGACAAGGGACTCGCCTTACCCGTGTCGATGACCGGGGCGGATTTCGATCTCTCATTTTCTGGTCTTAAGACGGCGGTCGTGCGCGCCACGGAGAAGCACCCGGAGGTGTCCATTGAGGACGTGGCTGCCTCGTTCCAACGTGCGGTGTGTGAGCAGCTTCTGCGCAAGGCGCGTCGGGTTCTTGATGACTACGACGTTGCCAGTATCGCGGTCGCGGGTGGCGTCGCGGCAAATTCCACACTGCGCGCTCAGGTGAGTGCGCTCGCCGAGGAACGAGACCTCGAGTGTCACTTGCCGAGTCTTTTGATGTGTACGGACAATGCGGCGATGATCGCGGCGGCGGGACTCTTTCGCCTCCGTACCGACGGGGCAAGTTCGTGGTCACTCTCGGCGGACCCGAACTGGTCGCTGGCGGCGTTGTCGTGAGCGAGCGGTGGCGTCCCCTCGACGTCGCTGACGTGGATCCGGACCCCTTGGTGCAGTTCGCGGCCTGGTGGTCGGAGGGGTCGCCCGAGATGTTCGAACCTCAGTCCATCGTGCTCGCCACCGCGGACGAGCACGGTCAGCCGCACGCGCGTTACGTCTTGTTGCGACACGTCGACGCAACGTCGTTCGGTTTCTACACCAACTACGACTCCCAAAAGGGTCGTGACCTCCAGGTGAACCCCCGGGCCGCTCTGCTGTGGTACTGCGAACCACTCGGGCGTCAAGTTCGCATTGAGGGTGACGTCTGCGTTATGAGTGAGCGGGCGAGTGATGAGTACTTCGCCTCACGACCTCGTGGTCATCAGATTGGTGCTTGGGCCAGCGCCCAGAGTCAGCCATTATCGAGCCGAGCGGATCTCGAAGCTCGGACCCACGACATCGCGACGCGCTTCGAGGGACGCCCGATCGTACGGCCGGAACGATGGGGCGGGTACCGACTCGTGCCCGCGCGCTTTGAGTTTTGGCAACATCGGCAGGATCGTCTTCATGATCGTGTGGTGTACGTCTGTGAGAGCGGCCAATGGCGCACGCAACGACAATCGCCATAAGGCGAACTAGTTCGCCAATGGCGCCGAGGTGCGAGCGTGCGAGCGAGCGAACATCGCCGTGAGTGTGCGCCACAAGACCTTGAGGTAGACCCCAACCGTCCAGTTGTTAACGAAGTCGACGTCAATCTGGAGGCGCTTCGGGAGGAGCTCTTCTAAGTACATTCGCTCATTTTCTTCCGGCGTGCTCCCGGTCAAGAGCTTCTCTTGGTTCACCATGGTGGCGGGTCCCGCGATGCCGGGAGGAACGCTCAAAGTAACCATCGCGAACGGTGGATAGTGGGACACGTACTCCGCACTTTGTGGCCGTGGGCCGACCATGCTCATGCTGCCGAGTACCACATTGACGAGTTGGGGCAGCTCGTCTAATTTCGACTTCCGCAAGAACTGACCCACCGGCGTGATGCGAGGGTCGCTCTTTCCCACCACTTTTACGTCGGAGCCGCTCGGGGCATTTTGCATGCTGCGGAACTTGTACATCGTGAAGGGTTGCTGCCCTCGCCCGATTCGTTGCGCGCGGTAAATCGCGGGACCCGGCGACGTGGTCCTGACGATGATGGCCAAGACGAATTGGACAGGTAGCGAAAGTAGCAATAGGGGCGTGGCAATCACGAGGTCCAGCGTGCGCGCGATGAAGCGTTGACGCGCATTCATGGGGCAGTCGTCAGCGGGGGCGATCAACGTGGTTCCAGTCCGAGAAGTGCGGGAAAACTGAACCAAAGTATGTCATACGAAAGTGGTGAACTCTTCAGTGAAATCGAGGCTTAACAGTGACAAAAGTTCATCATGTTGTCGGGAACTCACTGCCGACGTTGGTCGTCACGCCACGTTGACATCCAGGACATTGTCTGTTCAATTCCGTCTTCGAGAGGGACGGGCCGAAATTGTGGGAAGGTCTCTCGGAGTTGGGTGATGCTGGCTCGAGAGCTCCGAATATCGCCGCGACGAGGTTCGGCGTGTACGCGTCCGACGGTCGTTCCAAGAACATTTTCGATGACGCCCGCAACATCCAGCACGGTGATCGATGAGCCGGAGGCGAGATTGACGACCGGTTCCGCGAAGGACACATCATTCAGCACGGTGTCGCTCAACACACGCGCCACGTCGCCGACGAAAACGAAATCTCGACTCTGGAGACCGTCACCGTGAATTGTGAGTTCTTCTTGGTGAAGGGCCGCGTGAACGAACTTGGGAATCACCGCGGCGTAGGCGTGCGTGGGCAATTGGCCGGGCCCGTAGACGTTAAAAAAGCGAAATGCGACGTTCTCGGTGCCGTAGCAACTGTTAAACGCTCGCACGTAGGCTTCGCCGGCCAATTTGTTCACGCCGTAGGGGCTGATCGGCTCCAGTACGACAGATTCCTCTTGGATTTCGGCGCGACTATTGCCATAGACCGCCGAGGAGGAGGCCACCGCGACGCGAGTAACACCGTGCTGCCGTGCGTGGTCCAGCACGCGAAGTGTTCCCGTGGCATTTACGTTGTGCGTGTGTTGAGGATCAACGATGGAATCAGAGACCGAAGCGACCGCGGCCAAGTGAATGATGGCGTCTGACCTCGAGATGGCGTCGCGCAACGCGGGGTCATTCAAAATGGACGTCTCGATGAACTCGATGTCGGCGACTGGGATGTTCGCGAGGGATCCCGTTGAGAGGTCGTCAATGACGATGACCTCGGCACCTCGGGAGAGCAGCTCTCGTACGACGTGGTGCCCGATGAAGCCAGCGCCGCCAGTGACCAAGACGCGCGACATAGACAGCCCCTTATTTCCCATTATAAAATGCGGGAGTGAGAACCTTCCCGAGCACTGGATGTTACGTCACTCGTTGCGAGGTCTCGATAGAAAAATTTTGATTTCACGGTGTCAATTGCGTGACTGTCTCACCCGCGAATTCAGATCCCGCTGATTGCGGTGAGACCGCCGTCGACCACCAACGAGGTGCCGTTCACGAAGCGTGCGGCCGGGCTCAGGAGAAAGACGATGGCGTCGGCGATGTCCTCCGGCTGCGCCAGACGGCCGAGTGGGGTGCGTCCAATGATTGTCGCGCGGTTATCGCCGAGATCGAGGAACGGTTCGAGCATGGGGGTTTGGACCGCGCCGGGGCACACGCAGTTCACGCGAACACCAAATTGCCCGAGTTCGTGTGCGCTCGCCCGGGCGAGCCCGAGTAGCCCCGCCTTGGACGCGCAATACGCCGGTAGCCACTGATGCCCAAAGAATCCTTCGATCGAGGACAAATACACGACGGCACCGTCCCCGGCCTCAATGAGCGGGACGTGTAGTTCGTGTGTCAACGCCGCCGCCGTCGTCAGATTGACGTTCATCACCGCCGACCACTCGGGTTGGGTAAACGCCGAAATGGGTTGTGGACCCGATATCCCGGCCGCGTGGACGAGACCGTTAATACCAGCGTGGTACTCCTGGGCCGCATTAAGAGCAGCTCGTCGAGCCGATTCATTCGTGACGTCTAGCGTCGCGGTGGACACGTCAACGCCGAAGGTGCGACACGATTCGGCGGTCGCGTGGAGACCGTCCTCGTTGAGATCCCACAGAATGACCGGCTGTCCGCTCCGCGCGAGCGCTATCCCCGTGGCCCGACCGATGCCCGACGCGGCTCCCGTGACGAGTGTTGCGTTCATCTGAATCCCCCTGTTTCTCGCGACACTACGCCCTCGAAATTGAAAACCGTTGGCACTCGTGACGTGAGTCTGCTAAATTAGCAATCGCAACTTTCGAGTGCCAAAAACACGCACAGGAGGCTTTACGAAATGGAACTGCACCCGCTAGACGACCGAATTGTCGTACGA
>Ga0208872_1001749_pt1 | contig 13078 bp, 19 predicted proteins | sample CryBogCBH12Aug08_FD_185508 | JGI IMG/M metagenome (GOLD analysis project Ga0208872, IMG submission 185508) | Freshwater microbial communities from Crystal Bog, Wisconsin, USA - CBH12Aug08 (SPAdes) | ecosystem: Environmental > Aquatic > Freshwater > Lake | place: Crystal Bog, Wisconsin, USA...
CAGACCCAGACCCAGACCCAGACCCAGACCCAGACCCAGACCCAGACCCAGACCCAGACCCAGACCCAGACCCAGAGAGCGCAACAGAATACGTTGCAGAGCCTTATAGCTATTGGATTGCTAGAGCGCGCGCGCGGGTCATGCCCTTATGACCAAAAATGCGAAAACGTCTCAGCGCGCGTTTTAACGCGTCCCAGACCCCAGACCCAAAACAAGCAGACCCAGCACCCAGACACCCAGCAAAAACCAGCGCGCACCCAGCGAAGGGCAAAAATAGATAATCCAGATAATCAGACCCTTAGATAATCGAGATAATCAAATATAATAAATTCCTAAAGTTAATATAATATTATTTAGAATAATATTATCTTGCGAAGGGCAAAAACGCCATATAACCCCCCAGATAATCAAGATAATCAATTCCTAAAGTTAATATAATATTATCTAAGATAATAGAAACAAACTAGAATGAAAAATGCGATATAATATTATCTCTAGGTTATAATCAGGAATAGATAATCAGATAATCAGGACAATATATAATCTTCCAGATAATCAGATAATCAAAAATAGATAATCAGACAGATAATCAAATAATAATTTTTTAGATAATCTGCCAGATAATCAGATAATATTATATTTAGATAATATTAAGGGTTTACCCTAACTATTATAAGGGTTTACCCTATATTGCATTGCAGCATTTTTTTAAAAAAAATCGAAAAAAAATCGGATTTTTTAGAAATTTTTAGAAAAATTTTTTCGCAAAAATTGGGGCTATTCGCTACGTCTGGAAACCAGCATCCGCTTTTGCCCCATACAGCAATTATTTTTCTTCAAAATGCCCAGAAGAAGGCTTACCACCTAAAGCACCATTAGCTCTAGCCGCCGCCGCTTTAGGAATAGAAGTTTGTTTACCACCTTTATGCCCTAATGCTTTAGCCGCTTGCGACAAGGTTGTGTACTTAATGCCACCAGCATCATTCTTAACAGGCTTATTCATTGCGCGCTCCAGTTTTGCACTAACCCAAGCGCTTGGGTTAGGGGTATACAAAATCTCTATACCCAAGCGCTTGGGTATGACTAATACTATCTTGCTCTCTTGATTGTGTCAAAGGATAGAACAGTAGTAGCGGGTTGCTTGGTGTTCTCTACAGCAGTTAGCTTTGGCTCAACCATACGGCGAATCTCCGACTTAGATTTGCCTTCAATCACCGAAGGGACAGCAAAGATATGCTTCTTATTCGTGTAATCCGAAGAAGCCAATAATCCTAAATCAGTCCAACCAGCTTCCTTGAACGCATGGAGTAAAGCCGCTTGCGGTATCTTCACCCCATGAGGGATTTGAATCCCTATCATTGGCTCACACAAGTCATGGAATGGACTACCACAAATGCCATCTTTAAATACGGACAAGCGATTACGCATCAAATCAACTAAATAGGATTCAGCGGGAGAGCGACCATGCTCAATCAAATTGGTCTTAAACTCTGTCATGGCGGGAGTAGCACCCGGATTGAACTTAGAAACATCACGCTGATATAGATACGCGGTAATCTGTTCAAAGCCACCAGCATTAAACCAATCCCAGATTTGTTTACCTTCATCATCACTCATGCGGGGTGCATCAGAGCTAATACAGAACCAACGGCGATCTTGTGAAGCCAAGCTAATAGGAATCTGCTCATTAGAAAAGGCAAGAACAAACAAGCGGTTTGCCATTTGGTATGGGTGTAAACCCTTACGATTAATATTAAGCATTTCAGGAGGCGCGGCAATGATTGGCTTGAGCTTGTTAGCCAATGCTCTACGAGTAGAAGCATCTGGCTCTTTAAGCTCATTGATAATCAGAATCTCGGATTCAAGGTCATAGCCCCATTGAGAACCAATGGTTTCGCTATCCATGTAACCACGATTCTTTAGGTTTGAGCCACAGACTGACCAGATGAACGGCGACCAAAGTGTATCCTTACCGCAACCCTCATCACCCACATGAAGAACTGCATGGTTGATCTTAATCTTAGGGTTTTTGAGCTTAAATGCCATGATATTAAGCAAATGGTTGCGGTCTTTCTCTGATGGCACTAAGCGCGCCAATAGATTAGTCCAAAGGCTAATGTCACCAACTTTAGTATCTTCAATGTTAGGTCTAGCATCCACCCAACGATTGCCATATATGTCGCCTTCGCGCCCAACATAGACTGATTCACCAGCGGCATAGGTTAAATTAACCAGTATCTTAGCGTTGACAGACTCACGGCGTTCATCAAAACTAATAGACGCGGCGATTTGCGGCTTCTTGCCATGAATAGAACGGCACTCTATATGACGATAGATAGCATTAAATGTAGAACGAGAGATTTCTCTGCGGTTCACCAAGTCAAAATAAGAATCATTAGCTGATACATAGGCAAAATGCTTATGCCAATCCCCCTTTTGGATACGCCCTAAAGCCCTTAAATCAAGCTCCCGCATGAGTTCTTCGTTGGAAGAAAACATTTTAGAAGGAGTCAATAAAGCAGTAGCTTCGGTATATAGATCAGTTAGCAACTCAGGGCGCAAGCCAGCTTGATGCTGTTCTGCACCTTGACCAGCCGCCCAATCTAGGAACACTTGCGATGTAATATGGGTGCAATGCTCATGGAAGCATTTAAAAGAACGCGTTACAGGATGATAGCGACCCATAGGGTTGTTATCGCTATGGTTCTGGGCATTAGGGCAAAGCACCCCATACCAGCCTGTGTTGTTGGCTCTATCAAGGATAGCGTTGTGGTCTGATAGCCATGTGAGAATGTCGTCCTCACCATTATCGGCAACCTTAATAGCACGAACTGAAGCTGTATCTGCTTCATTGGGCTTAACGTCTAAGGCTCTGCAAATCTGCTCTAAGCTAAACTCATTCTCTGGATGGAACTCTATGAGTTCAGACTGAAATGAATCCTTGTTTGGTTTGAGATTGACAGAACCGGGCAATCTAAAGTTACGAACCGCATTAGTAGCGCCACCATCGGTATATCCAGCCTTGGCAATAGCATTAATAGCCGCGCAAAACTCGCCCTTAGTAGGCATCGTATCAACAGCGAACGTATATCCCCATTGAAAGTTATCAGGGGATGTTTCCATTATCCAAGTAGGCTCTAGCGGTGGGGTCTTAGACTTCGTACCAATATCGTCTAGTACCATAACCGCTACATATTCACAGTTTGAAGCTGAAGCGGATAGTTTGCCATCAACAAAGCGTTCAATAATGTAAGAGCCTGTATTGCCATACCAAGCACCAACGCCGTTGTAATGCTCGGGCAAATGAGGTAGCCAAGTATATTTAATAGTCTTATCGACATTTAGAACTGGCTCACCAGCCCTAGTAACTGGCTTTTGCAAAACCATCAACATGGTTTCGCCCTCAACTGCCAATTTTTCTAAATACTCAACGAAGTCTGTATTTGTCAGCATATTATTCTGTGTTATTATTTTGTCAGCCATTATCTTGTCCTCTAGCTTGATCTCTGGTTAGAAAAGCTGAGAATCTTATTGGGGTTCTCAGCTTTTTGGTTTATTAGTTTACTACTTCCCATACCGCGTTAATATCTTTCCTTCTACTGCTAAGGGTAAATCCTGACACCACGCGGGGGGCGTACACATAATTTCTTTTGCTTGCTCTAATCTTGCAGGCGCGTCCTCTATCTTACACTCGATTAATACCTCATCATGCGCGGTTAGAACTACATCATCTATCTGACGTAATACATATCGCAATAGATCATTAGCGGTTGCTTGGCAAACATTTTCTACTGCAATCCCAGCCCACAATCTAGCTCTTGACCACTCTTTAGCATCGCTTTCAGGCTTCCAAGCAGACTTAGCATAGCTAATACCGCCATCATCATCAAACCGCGCAAAAGGATAGCAAAGAAGTCTGCCCGATGGCAATGAATACCAAAGATGAACGCTGTCAAAGTAATACCCAACGCGCCCAGCAACGAAAGAATCTTTAATAGGAAAGCGCATTGCTTTGGTGTAGGCTTCTTCTGTATCTTTCCAATATTGGACAGCCCATTGGTTTGCCTTACGCCATGCGTTGACTGTGGCTTTGGATTCGTTCTCTGGCAAAAGGATGCCGTAGTTTCTACCCATGTTAGAGAACGCGCCCACACCACCACCATATCCGCAAGCTAAAATAGCTACCTTGCCAATAGTTCTTTGTTCTGGCGAAACCTTGTCCTCTGGAACTCTAAACATCTTCGCGGCTTCTTTAACGTAGATATCCTCGCCAGCACGAAATACGTCTAATACTTCTTGTCCTTGTGGATGCTTTGATAGCCAAGGATTTACCCTAGCTTCAATTGCCGCCCAATCCAACACCACGAAAGCGTTGCCTTCTGCTGGTAATAATGCGGGTCTAATCATGCCTTTAAGCACTTCGCTTACGCTTTTGCCAAAATTAGGCACTAAGCTCTCGCTGTTAAGCATAGCTTTACGCACAGCTTCAGGGTCTTTAGCTGTCTTACGAGCCATATTCTGTAGCTGTAAACCATACGAAGCCACCCTTCCTGTAGCGCTACCGCCATTAAAGATAAACGCACCTCGTACTCGTTGATCTTCTGGATCAGCCAGCTTTGCCATGCGGGTAAACTTGGCAACTGACGATGCCCATATATCAGAAGCGCATTGCAATACATCTGCTACCTCTGGTGGCACTTCATCCGCATTTTCATCGGCAAGAATAAGCAGATTAGCCCTTACGGACTTATCCACGGACATTTTTTCTTCGCCATCTTTGACGACAACCATTAGCTTCTTAGCCTGTTCGCCAACTCGTTCCAATACCCAGCTTTTCATCTTGGTGCTTCTAACGCTAGTAATAGCCCCTTTGGTAATCTCTTGGACTAACTGTTCAACGTCCTGTAGTTCAGTTGCGGCGTAAGCTGTAGCGGCTTTAGCTAAAGGCACATCCACACGGATACCACGTTCATTGATACGCTCATTGATATGGTAATCAAGTAATTCTTCTTCGGTGAGTTGGCGCATATGTTTACTGACATTACGCATAGCTCTTACGTCTTGACGACAATAGTTCGCCATTTCACCTAGCAAGGCAGGGTCATAGTTAAATGTACCATCTGCTCTAGGAATACTCAACTGTCTTACCAGTTGTAAACCTTTAAAGTCCTTCTTCATAATGGCGGTGGAAAAACGTCCTGCATCTTCTAAAGAGCCGGGGTAACAGTTAGCTCTAGCCTGTGTTGCAGTACAGTACCAACTTGTGAGCTTTGGCTCTGGCACATCAAAAGTAGGGCAAAGTACATACCAAGTAATGAGGCGATCAAAAGCGGCATTGTGGGCGCGTATTTGCCCACCAGATTTGAAATGGTCAACAACACGTTTTGGAAACGGCTCATTCGGAGTCCACATGATTACTCTCTCATCATCAAAAGAGTAGCCAAGGCAAATGATCTCGGTACTAGGATCTTGGGCGTAGTTATACGCTCCAGCCGTTAGCAGATTGCATCTTGATCTTGTTTCGTAGTCGAGCCAGAGGGTTGTCATTTAATTAATTGTTAAATTCGCGTTGAGTTTCAGAAAGGGTTTTATTGTTAATTACCCATTCAAGTCTTTTTAAGATAGATTGGGTAGTTTCTAAACTGATAGCTTCTTTTAAAGCTAAAAATAAAGTGTCGAATAAAGGCGCAATAGCCCTTATATCGCCTTGTATAGCGGCAACACCTACGCCATCAGAAGGCATTGCTATAAAAGCAAAGCTATCTGCATCGGGGCACATTTTTGCTATTGCTTGCTCAAAAGTATCCATTACGCTTTCCCTTGCTTATGTTTACGACCAGAACCTTTTTTGGTATTGGATTTACTCTTAGAATGATGAATCTTCTCGCTCTTAGATCCAAGGCTAGGAAAGATATTTTCAAGTTTTACGCCAGCGGCTTTAACCAATGCAAGTTTGACTTGACTAATGGCTCTACGATCATCTGGTGATAAGTTTTCTTTACGCATTTTGTTCTCTAGGTTAGGTGGGGTTAGTAAGTCTTTTTAGTCTTTCCACTTCGTGTAATCAAGCTGAATAGTGTCGAACTAACCCCATATTACTTAAACTGCTCTACGGCGGCGTACTGGCGCGGCATCTACTTCTTCAACCATTGGTGGCTCATCAAGCTCCAACTCTGGCTGTTCTTCTTCGCTACCACCATCCATCGACACCCAGTTAAGGATTTCAAATTCAGGGATAAAAATCTTACCGAATTTGTCGTGAACATAATGGGAGCTTTTCAGCTTAACAATTGCTACTGGCGTAGATGGATCAGCAATAATATGCTCTGACACATCTGTACCTAGCTCTTGTACTGCACGTTTGCCACCCAAAGAAGCTGTTGCGAAACGTGCTTCTAAGCCTTCATCAGACCCAGACATACATTTCATTGCAAAGCCAATCTGTTGCTCCCAACCTTTAGGAGCGCCATCAGGCGCGGCTTCTAATGCTGGCAATGGTTGTGTAACTGAAACCATTTTTTCGCCTAGTAACTGCCCTGCTCCCCAAGCTACAAAGCCGTGAACGAAAGAGAAAGGGTTAATAGCCCATTCTGAATCCTTCTCAACACCTGTTTGATCTGCACCAAAAGTCCAATGCCCTGTCTTGTCCATCTTAGCGATAACAACACCAACATCATTGGTTTTGGAAAGATTAGCGCGAAGTGCTTTAGCTAAGTCCTGTACTGCTGGGAGTCCTGCTGATTTAAATGTAGTTAAATTTGACATTATTTTATTCCTGAGATTAAGTTAATTTTGAAAGGGCGGCGGTGATTTGCTTCCCAATTTGTAATACCGCTGGTCTTGGATCAGAGTCCTCAACCAACGTACTGCCTGAACTAACAGCCACCACTAATTCCTCTGGCAATTCGAGCTTGTGTTTTTTAAGCACCTTCTCAGCTTTGGCGGGGGAAATAATAGATTCCTCTATTAGCTCAGTTAGATCAAGTCCAAGTTCTGCCATCTTCAGCAACATCTTGTCCTCGCTAACCCATTGTCTAGTAGCCCTTTTAGCTACCAGCTTGTAACCTTTTATAGCAATATCTTCTTCTAACATCTGATGCGCTAACGATCTGAGGTCAGCGATCCAACCTTCAAGAATGTCGGCATTGCGTAAGTAAGTTCCTATCATCACAGGGTCAATGTTTTTCCATTGAACCATCAAGGCACGATCTACTGCGCCTGTTATCTTAGGACAAGTTGGTTTGGCTGTACACCATTTGCAATGTGACCCTACCTTTAGAGTAGCAGAATCTTCAGCCGATTCTTTAACTGCACTTGCTAATTCAATTTCAAATTCTTTGATACGAGCAGGAGTAGTCACCCAGCGCTTCATCATAGGAGGCTGAATAATAATAATTTCAACTTCTGCTACGCCTTCAAATATCCATTTGGTTTCAGGTGTACGCATAGCCGCCGCCGCATAGAACATTCCTTGCATATTTTCTTCGGCTTCAACGATAACACCCGCGCCAAACTTCCAATCAAGTACAACAGCCCTATTAGGTAGTTTCCCTAATACATCACCAGAACCAAAGACACCATCAAGAAACTTATCAAAGTGAACCTCGGTTTCAACCATGAACTCCATTTCGCCATTAGGATCGACTTCGGCAAAGCGTTCTAATGCGGGTTTGATCTTTTCATCTAATAGCGCTTGTGTAAATGTATGGGCTTTGTATTTTGTGCCAAGTAAAGATTCAGGCGTAACGCCTTTATCTAATACTTCTGCAATGATGTTATGCAGTAATGTGCCTTCATCAGCGTATTTGCTGGATTTTTGGGGAGGCATCTTGGCTACCAATGCCACCGATGCGGGGCAGTTGATAACGCGTGAAGCGGTTGATCCGCCTACGATAGATGAGTGATTAGCCATGATCTTTTAACCTTTATCTTTAGCATTAATTTATTTAGAACGTCCAGTATACACACAAACAAATCCGTTACGCAACAGATTTTATGATATATTTACAAAATGACAAGAAAAACAAAAGCATTAAAAGAACATGAAATTGAAAATTACTTTATATGGCAGGTGGAAATAATGGGCGGTAGAACCTTTAAATTCAAGACCACTACGCAACGCGGCGTATCAGATCGTATAGCTTGTTTGCCTAATGGTGATACTTGGTTTGTAGAATTGAAGCGTCCTAAAGGCGGCTCTATATCCCCTATGCAAGAACTGTTTGCTGAATCAATGATTGCGTTAAAGCAACAATATGCGTTGCTAAACACCGCCGAAGCCATTAATGAATGGGCGGCAGGTATAAAGCTATGAAACTACGCGATTATCAAGAGCAATCAGTTGATTTCTTATATGAGCGCGATAGGGCAATGATTCTTGCATCGGTTGGCGCTGGTAAAACTGCCATCGCTTTAACCGCTATGCAAGCCCTATATAACGACCATCATGTCAATCGCTGGCTTGTTCTTGCGCCTAAACGGGTTTGCACCGATGTATGGGCGCAAGAGTTGGCTAAGTGGACTCCCAAGATGAAGATGGCAATAGCGGTAGGAACGCCTAAACAACGTCAAGAAGCCTTCAAATCCAAAGCGCAGATCGTTGTAACCAATTACGACAATATCCAAACCTTGCCCGATTTAGCAGGGTTTGATGGCATCGTATTTGATGAATTAACCAAACTCAAAAATCCTTCTGGTACTAGGTATAAACACCTACTTAAAGTAATTGATCGTTTTAAGTTTCGCTGGGGATTAACAGGCTCTTTTACATCTAATGGTTTAGAAGATGTGTTTGGTCAATGCAAAGTGATAGATCAAACCCTATTAGGTAGGAGCAAAGGAGCGTTCCTACAGCAGTACTTTGTGTGTGTCAATCGTGACTTCGGCGATTGGCAACCTCGGCTGGGCGCATTAGAAGCCGTGATGCAGAAGATTCGCCCAGCCACCTTCTTATTAGAGTCAGCCGAGTATAAAGACAAGCTCCCGCCTTTGCATACAGTAGAGATACGTTGTAGCTTGTTAGACCGCAAGCCTTATGACAAGATGAAAAAAGACTTTGTTTACCAATTTCCAGAAGCACAAATTATCGCGGCTAATTCGGCTGTAGTAACCCAGAAGCTACAACAGATGGCATCAGGCTTTTGTTATCACACAGAACGAACACCCTCTAGTACCGCAGGGCAGTTTGATTCAGTTAAAACACCTGTATGGTTCTCAGATCACCGATTTGAATCATTAGACGATCTTTTATCAGAGAATCAACACGCTAATACGTTACTTGTTTACAACTACAAAGAAGAACTAGAAGAACTTAAACGCCGCTACCCTCACGCCCAGACAATCAATGACTATAAGGCTATAGAGCGTTGGAATGAGGGCAAGATTGAGTTGTTATTGATTCACCCCAAGTCCGCTGGGCATGGCTTAAATCTTCAGCATGGTGGTAGCAAGATGGTGTTTGTATCTTTGCCTTGGAGCTTAGAATTGTTTGAGCAAACCATAGGCAGATTGCATAGAGGAGGGCAAAAGCATGATGTTTGGTGCTATATCCTATTAACAAATAAAACGATTGACGAACGAATCTGGGAGGCTTTGGCTAATAAAAGGGCTATTTCAGACATTGCAATTGAAGAACTTAAATAAATTTGTTGCACTATCAATAAATCTGTTACACTAAATCCCTTGAAAGGAATTAAAAATGAATTGGATTAAACAAACGCCTAAAGCAAGTGACTATAGTTGGAGAACTTTAACGACTATTTTGTCTAATCTTGGTGAAGAAGAAGTATTGGAATTGCTTAAATCAGAGAAAAAAAATGAAAAGCGTTGGTCTATTTTGCAACGCTTACATCAGCGATACAACACTTTGCGAGTAGCAAGAGAACGCGTAGAGTTATTTGCGGTCACTAAAAAATGAACGAAGTTGAAAAGATGCTGATTGATGGCACAACGGCATATATGACACCAGAAGTAATTGTCATATTTAAAGTAGAACCCAGTTATGACGCGATAGCTAAAGCGCGTGAAATATTGGATAGTGTTACAGATACCTTAATTTTGAGGCAACTGGAAAAGTAGTAAATGATTAACTAGAGGAAAAATCATGGCACATGAATTAACACAACGTAGTAACGGATTTGTTGAAATGGCTTTTGTAGGTGAAACACCTTGGCATAAGCTAGGGCAAGAGCTTGAAGAAGGCGCAAGCATTGAACAATGGCAAGTAGCCGCTGGCATGGATTGGAGCATTGAGCGTTCACCTGTTCGCTTTAATGCACAAGGCAACGACCAAATCTATTCAGGTCAAAGTGTTTTATATCGGTCTGACGACAATACGCCATTGTCTGTTGTATCAAACCGCTATAAACCAGTTCAACCTAAAGAAGTTCTTGGGTTCTTCCGCGATTTAGTGGCAGAGAACGGCTTTAAGATTCATACGGCTGGCACTCTTATGGGTGGCAAGCGGATGTGGGCATTAGCTGAAACAGGTAAGTTTGGCGAAGTTTGTAAAGGCGATGGCATTGGTGGTTTTTTATTGCTATCTACTTCTTGCGACAAGACACTAGCTACTACTGCTAGGTTCACAACAGTTCGCGTAGTGTGTAATAACACCCTTACAGCGGCGGTTAACCGCGATGTGAACCAAGTGTCATTTAGCCATATTCAGCAATTTGACCATGTAGCGGTTAAAGCCCAACTTGGTAATGCGGTGGAGAGCTTTGGGTCATTTATGGAAATGGCAAAACATTTGCAAAAAGCAAAGTTAAGCGCTGAAGAAGCAAAAGATTTTGTAAGTTTTTTAGTGGCTACTTCAGTTCAATTAGCTGATGAAGAATATGACGTAACCACCAATCGAGCATATAAAAAGATTTTGGCGCTTTTTAATGAAGAAGCTAAAGGCATTGAGTTAGTAGGTCATACCAAATGGGGTATGGTTAATGCGGTTACAGAATATTACGACCATTTTAACCCTACAAGATCAGACGATGCGCGACTTAATAGCGCATGGTTTGGGGCTGGCGAACGCGCTAAAAACCAAGCTTTAGACCTTTTATTAGTTTAATTAGGAGATAACATGAACGAACATATTTGGACAGCAAGCGGGACTGACATTGAAGAACGCTGGATTAAGCAATATGGCTGGGTTCGCCCATCTGAACAGCCTGAATACCAAGCTAAATACAAATACTTTCAAGAGCTACCACTAAGAAAATTAGATGATGTAGCAAAAGCCCAGTACGAAAGTGTTTTAAAAAGGGCAAAAGTAGTACGCATTAAATGAACGATATAGCCATGCTATTTACCTTTTTGGTAATAGCTGGCTTTATCTTAATTATTATTTTATACGCTAGAGGATATAAAAAATGAATGATCTTTCACACGATATTAAACACGCAAGACAGTTACTTAGCCACATAGAGATATTGGATAATAACGCTCATATCAATGGCTATAAACCAATTTATGATGCAGTTCAAGAGCTACAAATTTGTATTCAACTATTACTTATAAAGACAGCAGATTACGCATGACAACTTTTACCACCAGCGACAGAGAAGAAGCTGAAAAAGAACTGTATAAAACCCCTATTGTCCCTTGTGGAATAGGGGAGCTTCCTCAAATGGCGGTAAAAATACTTGAAGCGGATGAACCAATCCCTTTTTTTGGATGGCTTAAAGATAATGAACAATGAACCAGTTGCAGTTGTAGACCATAGGCAACAAAACGGAGTTACTTGGTTAAAAATTGAAAAAGGTCGTTCAATGATGCCAAGTCATAACACTTTACTCTACACCCATCCAGCAGACCGCATAGCTGAATTGGAACAAGCGTTAGAAAACATCATAGCTATTTCTGACAGAAAACATGACGCATGGGACAAGGCTAAAGAATTACTAAAGAAAGCGAGTGAGAAATGAACTTTATAAACTGGGTATTTGATGGCAGTTTTAAATGGTGGTTACTTGCAGTTGTGATTGTTTACATTATTGCTAGATTTATTTAAAGAAAAATTCTAAATTCAAGAATATCGAATACTTATACTTAGTATATTGTTGTATATCTATCGCCATTGATGCTTTTTAATAACTTGCTCCGATTCGTAATCGGTATGGCAAAAGGCATTACAAAATAACCCTTTAACAATATTATCATTGCAATATAAACAACGCCCAGTAAAAGAATGATTTTTGGGTTTAGAACGAGCAATTTGAATAGCCAAATCCCGATCCCGTTCTTCATTGTCTGAAGCCATATCGTAAATATCAGTCATGTTAAAAACAAAGTTCTTTCCGCTTCCCGTCTGCGTGTAAGCCCTGCCATTACATGACCAGCCGCTTTATTCCATACCAAAAATTGATCTGCCGCACCTTGAATATCTCCACTATTTAATTTCTTTAAAAGTGTTGAATTTTTAAGGTTTCCAATGCCTAAGTTAAAAGCAAAAGAACATAAAGCATCAAACTGTCCTTGTGTCATGTTTTCATCTACCATTTGATTTACAGCATTAGCGGCATGGGATACATCACTTACAAGGTATTCATCGGCTTGTTCTTGGGTAATAACTGTTCCCAAAGTAATGCCACCTGTATGCCCTACCCCAATAGTAATAGGTTCTGCGCCAGTACCGGGATCAGGATAGGCTTCTAATTTACAACCTTCAAACTCTTTAATAAGGTCATAACAGTTTTTACTTGGTGTCATCATTACTTCCTATTTTTATTCCCGTAATTAACCCAATAAATCCACCAACAATTGTTTGAAATGCTGGAGTAATTGCTTCAAAAATTTTATTGTTATCTACCAATGGATTAAAAAGACCAATAAGCAAAGCACAAACCATAGATAAAAGAATAATGGTAAGAGTTGTAGTAGCCATAAGGGTTACATAAGCACTTAATTTATCTTTAGTCATTTAGCTACCGCATCATATTGAGCATAACAAGCTTCTAGTCCAGTTCTTATTTGGTCTGCTCTGGAAGCTTCCCTAATAAGAAATTCTGCATCCTCGGCAGAAAGGGCTGTCCCAGTTCCATTTTGTCCATTACTGGAGCTTTGGCTACGATTGGGTCTGTTCCGC
>Ga0208872_1001751_pt1 | contig 13064 bp, 12 predicted proteins | sample CryBogCBH12Aug08_FD_185508 | JGI IMG/M metagenome (GOLD analysis project Ga0208872, IMG submission 185508) | Freshwater microbial communities from Crystal Bog, Wisconsin, USA - CBH12Aug08 (SPAdes) | ecosystem: Environmental > Aquatic > Freshwater > Lake | place: Crystal Bog, Wisconsin, USA...
CACAATGTCCCGGTCTAGCCGAAGCCAAACCGGGACATTGTGCAGATCGATGATCTCTTACAAGAGAACATCATTTCGTGGCGGGGGCAGGATTTGAACCTGCGACCTTCGGGTTATGAGCCCGACGAGCTACCAGACTGCTCCACCCCGCGGCGGTCCGGAAAGTCTACTGCGCGAGTGGCACTCGAGACAAAACGACTCTCACTTCGACGACACCCATACGCGGCGTTGTCGTCGCCCACTGGTCACCGCGACGCCATCATCACCGACCGTGTGACTATCCGAAGGCCGTCTCGCGATCAAGATTGTCCGACGACTGCCTTGTGGCGTCATCGTTCATGACGCACTGCACATTGGTTCGCAACTCCACGTCGATGCAGCAAAGCGAGAGCAGTTGTCTCCTACAGGTTGTAGTAAATAAACTGTATAGCGATACACTCGAACTGTGGCGACCCGAGACGTAATCCTGCAAGCAGCCGTCAAGGAAATTCGAGAAAGAGACGAGGCTTCGTTTCGGGTAACCGCCGTCGCGAAGGCCGCCGGTTGCGCCACGAGCGTGCTCTATCACTACTTTGGTTCGCGCGAAGGACTTATCGACGCGGCTCTCGTAGCGATCGTCACCGAGGAAACCAACACGCTGCGAGAATTCGCACACTTAACTTTCCAAGCCGCTCAGGACACCGACGATGCCGTTGAGCTCATGGTGAACTACGCCCTGATCGCACACGATCCGTCCCGCCGCGTCGACCGCGCATTACGCGCTCGCCTGGTGGGAGCGGCGCAGACGAGGCCTTCGGTTCGAGCGGAATACGCGAAGTATTCCGATCTCGCGCAGCATCAAAACATGCAAATTATCGACACTCTGAAGAGCAAAGGTCTTATTCGCGAAGAGGTCAGCTCAAGCGCCGCCTCACTCGTGATGCGAGCGCTCGACTACGGGTGGGTGCTCGATGAAGTGCACGACACGCCCACCGTTCCTTATGACGAGTGGATCGGCCTCATCCGACTCCTGGCGACCGCCTTCTTCCGCAGTTCGGCTTACTTGCCCGACACCAACGCTGACTGAGCCAAACGGAGATACGCGTTCATCGCGTTCACGTCGCTTTGATATTGAGCCAGGTTGCCCGCCTTGAGAGCAGATTGCGCGTGATCGTACGCCGTCGCGGCGAGAGCGAGATAGCTCGACGTGGTGCCGTGGCCGGGGTTGGGAGGAGTTACTGTTCCTCCGCCGCTAGAAGTACCCAAGACGTCCGCCACCGCCGCGGACAAGGACGTTTCGATGCCCACGTGCTGGTTGAACACGGTGATGACGTCGGTGAGCTGCGGCAGCGGGTTCGCCGAACTCGTCACGTACATAGGACGCACGTACAAGATCGAATTCTTTAGCGGAATCATGAGGTTGTTACCAAGAATCACGTGAGAGCCGTGCTGGTCCAACGGCGTGATCGTGTCACTGACTTTCTTGTTTTGCTGGATCTCCGAGTCCGCCTGCGCGGGACCGGTCACCGTGGTGCCACGAGGCGTGACATAGACGTTGAGCTGTCCGTAGTCAGACGGATCAGAGGACGCGATCATGAAGGCCCGCAAACTCTGCACGGTCGAAGAATTTCCCGCCGGAACGAATGACGCCGACAGCAGCAATTGCTGCTTCGTCTCGCCCGGTAATGCCATGACTTGATAGAGCGGATCCATGGGCGACAAGTTCACGTTGATGACGTTGCCAGCACTGTCGCGCGTCTTCGTGTACGACAACGACTGGTTGGGAGAACCCGCACCGGCCGTGGGCGAAATTTCCCATCGGTCACTGGCGTTGTAGAAACTCGACGGCGTGGTGATGTGGTAGCGGCCGAGAGTCGCCGCCTGGATCGAAAAGAGATCCTGCGGGTAGCGCAGGTGAGTTCGCACCGCGCTCTCCATGGCGCTCATGGGCTTGAACATGTTCGGGAAGGCCGCGCGATACGCCTGCAAAAGAGGGTCGTTCGGGTCCTGCGCGTAAAAGCTCATGGAGCCGTTGTACGCATCGACAATGCACACCACCGAGTTGCGCACGTAGTTGTACGAACCCGGCAAGCCGTTGTCGAGGGGCACCGTTTGGTTCGAGGCGTCTTCACTGTAGGGATAGTTCGACGTCGTGGTGTAGCCGTTCAAGACGTACTGGACCCGTCCGTCGGCGACGATGGCGTAGGGGTGAGCGTCCCACGACAGGAAGGGAGCAGCCTTGGCCGCCATCTCGGATACGTCGCGCACCCACATCACTCGGCTCTTTGAGGTGATCTGACTCGAGATAAACATGTTCGGGTCACCAAAGCGCAGAGCGAATGCGGCACGTCGCAAGAGGCCTCCGGCCGGTACGCCACCACTACCCGTGTAATGCGACTCCACGGGATTGCCAGCATTCGGGCCTGAATTGATTTGGTAATCAAATTCCTTCTGCTTCGTGTCGGCAACCGACCAGCCACTCATCCCGACGCCGAAGTAGATATTCGGCTGCGTCAGAACCGGTAGGCCCGCGCTCGAGGTCGGAGGAACGTTGCCCATGGCGAAACTGGGATTGCCCGTCGTACCCGCACTCGTATTGGCGGGGAGGATGACGGCGCCGATGCCGTGCGTGTACTCAAGGTGAGTGTTCACCCACGACGGCGACGTCAGAGCACTCGTATTGGTGATACGAGAACCAATGAGGACTGGTGTTTCTACGCCGTTGACGAAGTACCGATCCACCGCGAGTGAGGTGAACTGGTAGTACGACTGGATCGACTGGAGCCGGTTCACCGTCTCGAGGGCAATCTTCGGGTCCGGATCCCAGAGTCGAATATTCGAAAGGGTTCCCGCCGATTGGTGCACGACGGCGGGAGTAATCGTGGTGGACGCGGCGTAACTGTGCTCGCTCACATTCGAAATACCGAAGGCCGCTCGCGTCGCGTCGATATTGCGACCGATGTACGACAACTCCAAATGGTTCTGAGCCGGAGTGACGCGAAACGCCTGCAGGGCGACGGGATAGATAACCCCGATAACGATGGCGACGAAGGCCCACAAGCCCACGGCAATCACCGGCAGCGACCAACCGCGCATCCGGATGTTGAACAACAAGATGACGGCGGCGGCGAGCGATAGGAAGCACAGAATCGTCAGCGCCGGAATACGAGCGTGGACGTCCGCGTAACCCGCTCCTTCGACGTACGCGGTCGTCGACGTCACGAGCGTCCACTTCGCAATGATGTAGCCGGCAGCTTTCAAGAGCGCGAGAAAGGCGAGGAGCACGCTGATGTGCACCTTCACCGCGGGCGACACCCGAGGTGACACGCGCGCCGCTCGGATCCCACCGTTGAGATAGTGGAAGATCGTCGTGAAGACGAGGATGGCGAACAGAGCCGCGAGGCACCAGTTGACAATGAAGGAAATAAAGGGCAAGGAAAAGATGTAGAAGCCCAGATCCTTGTGAAAGAGCGGGTCCTTCGAGTGAAACGACTGCGCGTTCGCAAAGAGCAAGTACGACTGCCACTGACTGGTAGCCGTCAATCCGGCGATTGCACCGATGCCGAGGGATAGGACCGCGTAGATGCGTCCGGCGTAAGGGCGAACCACGTCCTGAAAACGACGAACAATTTCGTCCTCGGGTTCAAAGGAAAGATCGCGCGCGCCGAAACGATCAGTCAAATAGAGATTGCCCCACAGAACCACGAAGAAGGCCGCGCCAAAACTAACGGCGAGTCCCACCTTGACTTCGAGGAGCGTCGAGAAGACGCTCGAGATATGGAGTGACGAAAACCACAACTGGTCCGTCCACAAGGTCGCCAAGCTCCGCAAGGAGAGGAGAAGGAGGAAAAGCACCACCAGCGTCGAGATCAAGATGATCCGACGGCGCGGTGAGGGGGTTCGCGCAAACGAACCATCTGAAGGGCTGCGCATGAACGCAGCCTAGGACCTAGGGCCTACGCCGGTACGACCGCGCACGCACAACCGGCGTGCAGTGGCGGGTAGAACTGCCCGCTCGGGAACGGTGTGCCAACGGCGTGCAGACCCGCACTCGCGTCAAGAGCGCACGCGTCGCAGGGAGCATCGCCAGGTGCGCAGAGGAATCGCACGTGGCCACCGGCCATCGCGCCGACGACGCCCGCGTGAAAGGCGCGTCGTGCGACGTCGGTGCACAGTCGCTCCACCCGTGCACCACGCCATTCCTTGTACGCCGCGTTCGCGCGATCGTCACCGCTACCGTTGCCGTCCGCCTGGATGCGCTTGCGCAACGCCAACACGATGGTGACCGCGAGATCCGCTGCCGCTTCGTCGACGGCGGAGAAATCGGTGACGCTGGTCGCCGTGCCCGTCTCTTCGCCCGCGAATTGCGCGCCCGCGAGAGCCACGTCGCGCAGGACGTCGCCGGCGGCCTCCGCGTAGCGGCGACGCTGCGCGAACTCGTCTTCCATCTCATTGGTGATCACGCCGCTGACGTTGCGCAATTTCTCGAGCATGACGTTTTGATCATCCTGCAGAGCGCGCTTTACCTTGCGGGTGAGCAGAGCGAGAGAGGTGTCCAAAGCAGCGTCGCGACGAGCGAAGAGCTCCTCCGCCGGTGTTGACGGGCCGCTCGATACGACCGGCGCGCGCTTAGGCGCTGGCGCGGCAGCACCACGCTCTTCGAGCGTGGCCTTGCGAAGGCGAGCGAAGATTTCCTCAACGACGTCAGCCGCGGGTTCCCCTTCGCCAATCGGTTCTTCGTGGTTCGCCGCGGCACCACCCTTGACCGTCGTGTCGGCTTTGCGGGCGGGGGTCGTTTCTTCGGGCGTCGCCGGAGCGGTAACCGAACTGAGGTCGGGCGTCTCGAGGACAACGGGGGCCACGTCAGGAACTTCGCGCAGGGGCACCGCCGCCAAGATTTCGTCCTCGCTCGGCTCGGCTTCGGGCGGACGGTTGCGCAATGCTTCAATCGCCGCGGCGCGTGCGCCCTCGTCGGAACTCATCAGACCCGACAGAACGCTCTCGACCGATTCGCGAACACTCGTGATGGACGTGTGCAATGAGTCACGCGCCGCGCGCATCTGTTCGATTTGCAGGTGCATGGACTTGCGCTTCACGGCCAAGTCATTCAACACGGCTTTGCGGGCTTCCTGAGCCTGAGCGACAATGGCGCGACCTTGCTCGCGCGCGCGTTCTACGAGAGCTTCCCCATTCACCTTGGCGGACTCCACCAGACGCTGGGCGGCCGCGCGCGCTTCCCCGTCGAGATGCGTCGCGGTCGCTTCAGCTTCGGACACAATGGCCGCCGCTCGTTCCTGAGATTCAACGAGATAGGTCGCGGCGCGCTCCTGGGCCTGCGCGTAGATCGCGGTCGCGCGCTCCTGGGCTTCTGCGGTCACGCGTCCGGCCTCTTCGTGAGCGGAACGCAAAATCGCGGCGCTTTGTGAACCGAGCGCTCCCGCCAGGGTCGCCTCATCGAGAACGGGATTCGCCGCGCGTCGCTGAGCTTCAGCTAACTGCTGCTGTAGTTCTTGAACACGGGTCTCGAACAGGTGCATTTCGCGGGCGACGCCCTCGAGATACGTGCGGACTTCGTTTGGGTCGTACCCCTTGCGCACCGTCCCAAAATTCGCGCGAACAATTTCGTTCGAGGAGTGTCGGGTGGTCGAGATATTCCGGCGTTCGTCCATCGGATAAAGACTAGGACGTGGACTAAAGCGAAGAGGGCTTCGTGAGCGGAATTGGTGGCTCGCCACCCAAGTGACGCAGATCATTCAAAGCTTGGGCGAGGGTGTCCACTCCCTCCACGTGCAAACTCGCATCCGCGGCGCCGCGGGCAGTTGCCACTTCGCTCGAGGGAACGATAAACACGGTGGCCCCGGCTCGCTCGACGGCAATGGTCTTCTCCGCCACTCCCCCGACGTCGCCCACCGTCCCGTCGGGCGAGATGGTTCCCGTCGCCGCGACCGTTCGTCCGCCCGAAAGTGACCCGCTACTCAATTGATCAATGAGTGTGAGGGTCATCGCGAGCCCGGCCGACGGGCCGCCGATATTGGGAGTGGAGATCTTGATCGAACCGGGCGTGGTGTAGTCCACGGCGTCCACGGGCTCCACGGCGATCATTGACACGAGAGGTTGTGATGACGCGGGACAACCCGACAGCGTGGTGTCATGAGGAACGGCCACGGTCGCCACTTTCACGGGCTTGGCGGACCTCAGAACAATGGTGCCCGACGGCGAAATGACTGCCGAGCGAACCGACAACGTCACCTCATCACCCACGGGGTACGAGCCAATCTTTCTCAACATGTCGCAACTATTCGCCACGGGATATCCGTTCACCGCGTCAATCTCGTCGCCCACCGCAAGTCCCGCGGTGTGCGCCGTCGACGGGACTCGCACCGCGTAGACCGTGGCGCCGACGTCACGATGAGGAATCTTCCACCCCAAGGACTCGAGCGCCGCGACCTTCGCGTACTCCTTCGAATTCGCCATGTCGACGTAACCCTGAGCCACCAGTTGGTCAGTCGGAACGCCGGGCAACGTCAAATCACCACCGGAAACGATTTCGGTGTGGGGTTGGAAATGCGCCAAGAGAAAGCCCCACGCCGTGAGCTGTGTCAAGTACACGTCGGTGAGAAGAATCTTGTCGTGGTGGGGATCCGTGGCGAGACCCTTCACGCTGACGAGTTGGGCCACTGGTTGCGCATCGCCGGGAGTGATGGAGTATTCGTTCACGTGCCACGCGTTCAGGATGAAGAACACAATCAACGCAGCGAAAACAATCGCCACGGTGATGGGTGCACGCCGCGAAGGTGGTGAGATAGGTGTATGGACCGAGATGACCAAACGCTACCCGAGGCCGTCCGCAGTGCACTTCTGCGCGCCCGGCACGTCATAAGTCCAGATAGTCGCGACGTGGTGACCGCGTCGCTGCATTCGCCCCACGAGCATGCGCGCGTTCTCGCGCTCCGTGCGGGTGCGCATCACCAATGGCTGCGCGACGACGACTGGGATGAGGCCAGCCGGGACGGGACCGCTTCGGTTCGTCGAGAAGTGGCGAGCCTTTTGGCCCGCCCCCACAACACCCTCGCGACAACTACCGACATCCTCCTTCGTCTTCTCGTCGACGAGGACGCCCTCGTGGTCGACGCTGCGGCATTCGCGCTCGGTGAACGTGAGGTCGTTGAGGCGGTGCCCGCACTGATGAAGGTCGCCACAGATCACGACGACGCGCGCTGTCGCGAAAGCGCCATTGCCGCTCTCGGCGCCATTGGAGACCCGAGAGCCGAGGCGACCATTATCGCCGCACTGACCGATAAGCCTCCCGTACGCCGACGCGCGGTTGTGGCGCTCACCAATTTCGAGGGAGAGGCAGTCGAACGCGCTCTCGAGGCTGCGCGCGACGATCGTGACTGGCAGGTTCGCTCAGCGATCGATCAATTGGATCGCGACGTCGACTAACGATCCGCGTCACGGAACAGAGCGTGCAAGGACGCCATCTCACGCAAGCAGCGCTGCAGGCCCTCGATCACGACCAGTTCCGGATCAGCCGCTAACCGAACTTCCACCCCGGTCTCACGCGTGAGGAGTTCAGGAAGGTCCCGAAGTCGCGCGTGACCGCCCACCAGGGTCAGGCCTTGCGTCAAGACGTCCTGGGCGAGGTCGGGAGGAGCATCACCCAGAGCCTCTTGGACCATCTTGACGGTTGCGAGGACCAGATCGGCGACCGCGCTGTTCACTTCATTCGCCGTCGTCTCGACGGACACGGGGTGCCCTCGATCTACCGTTCGAGCGGGGATCACCTGAACCTCACCCGCGGTGCGACGAAGAGCGGACGCGAGGTTCTTTTTCAGCGATTCAACAACGTAGGGCGCGACCACGACGTTGTAGCGCTGCCGCAACATCGTGGCTATCGCCGCGTCAAAATCTGCGCCGCCCGAACGCAGTGAACGTCCGGTCACGATGCCACCCAGCGAAATGACGGCCGCTTCACTCGAACCAGCACCCAATGTCACTACCGCCGAGGCCACCGGGTCGTGCACCGGTAGACCCAATCCGATCGCGGCGGCCATGGGGGCCTCGACCAGCGATGCTTCGACCGCCCCTGCCTGCAACGCGGCTTGACGCAGAGCTCGGCGCTCGATGGCCGTCGCGAAGGCGGGAACGCCCATGACCACCCTCACGCGTGACATCCGCGAAAAGCCTGCACGGTCAAAGAACGAACGGAACAGACGAGCCGCGACGTCGAAATCGACGGTCGCACCTTTGGCCAGAGGTCGAAAAGCCACCACGTGTTGTGGGCTGCGCACGACGGCCGCGGCGGCGGCGTGTCCAACTTCGACGACCTCACCATTACTGGTATTGATCGCCACGATGGTCGGTTCCGAAAAGAGGACACCCCCATCGATGGTCGCCAGCCGGGTGTGCGACGTACCCACATCAAGAGCTACGTCGGTTGCCACGGTGACCAATGCTAGGGCGATACCCGTTCGCCCCCGTGACGCCTCTAGCCTTGTCCTTCGTGGACAACGGCCCCAACGACCCCGCGCCGCCGCCGCGGGGATCACGGTGGCGATTTTGGCGCCGCGACAACATTGGGCCTCCCTCCGCTGAGGGTCGAGCCTGGATCCACCCCAGCGAACTCCCTAATTTCGACCGGATTCCGACCTACGACACGGCCGCTCCGCGAAGGCGACGCCGACCTCGACTCGTCCTCGCTCTCGGAGTCGTCGTCCTGGCCACCGGATCGGTTTTTCTGATTCTTCACGCGTCGTCGCCGCCTCGAACGACGTCACTCGGATCGAATGTCGCCGCGTCATTGTCGGAACTGCCTTCGTACGCCCAACCCGCCGCGCGCAGCACGATCGAACTGGTCATTGCCGATCAGGGACACATCACCACGACGGGTGCACTCGTCATTGCACCCGGCAATCTCGCGATCACGACCAACCCCATCCCGAGTGGTGCCTCGATGACGGGCGCGTCCCAGAGTGACTTGCGTTTCCCAGTCACCCTGGTCTCTACGGACCACGCGGTGGGATTTTCCATCGTGCAACTGGGCACGTCGCTGCCCGTCGCCGCGACGAGTGTGCTCCCCGCCTCCGCCTCCGTTCTGGCTCTGTCGCCCGTTTTCGCGTTGCACCAAAACAGTCCGTCATTCGATTGGGCTTCCACCACCCTCGGCGACCCGGTGCAAAAGGTCGTGAACGGAGTGGTGAGTTATATGGCAACCGCCAGTGACGCCAATCTGCGGGGTTTTCCCGACACGATCGCGGTGGACAACCAGGGCAGTGTTGTCGCGGTGCTGTCTGCCCGCAACCAGTGGTACTCAGCGGAGTACATCGCTCGCGTCGCCCGGGCCGTCACCGAGAACGGTGGATGCCACAGTCATCTCGGCATCGTCGGCGAGGACGCACAAGGTGGCGGGGTCCTCGTGAAGACAGTGGAAACCGGAACGGGAACCTCGGCCGTTCGCGCGGGGGATATCTTGACGACTTTTAACGGTGCGTATCTGGACTCCGTGAACACCTTGTTGTCGATTCTGTACGCCGATCGGGCTCACAGTGACGTCACCCTCGGCGTCCTGCGCAACGGCGTCGTCACGACCGCCCACGTCATTCTCGGCTGTCAGCCATAAGTTGTAGGGATGACTGATAACCCCTTTGGTGGCGTCTTTGGTGACTTGTTCTCTGTGCTGGGTCAGCAGGGTCCGAATGCCTGGTTCGAAACCGCACGCACCCTCGCTCTCAACGTGGCCCGACAAGGCGACGATGACCCCAACCCCGAGCCCGCCGAGCGACAGCGCGTCGAGCAGTTCTCTCCCCTCGTTGCCCGCCACGTCGCCACGTTGTTCTCGGTGTCCGTCCACGACCGCGTCACCGCGACCAATCGTTCTGGTCTCACGGTGGCCGCCCTCGAGCAATGGCGCCCGCTGGTGTTGCCCATGGTCGAGGCGCCACCACCGGCGCTCGACGGTCTCGATCCGAGCGGCGCCAACATGATGGGCCAACTCGCCGCGACGTTAGGACCTCTCTTTACGGGATTTCAGTTGGGTTCGGTCGCCGGCCATTTCTCCGAGCGCGCGTGGTCACTCGCGGCCCTGCCGCTACCCCGCGACAACGACGGACGCCTTCTAGTCGTCAATAACGTGGCGCGCTTCGCGAGCGATTGGTCGCTCGACCCCGACACCACCACTATTTTCGCGCTCGCTCGCGAAATGATTGCCGCCACGGTGCTGTCGCAGCCCGGCACGGGTGACGCCTTGCGCGCTCTGCTCTTGGACGCCGTGCGCGACGCCATGGCGGTGCAGGGCGACGTGATCACGCGGCTCACACAAATGGTGAACCCCGAGGATCTCTCGTCGTTGATGGGCAACCCCGAAGCTCTCCTGGACGGCCTCGAACTTCCCGATCACACGCCCGCCACCGACGCCATCAATGCCGCGGCCGGAGTGTTGCGCGCGGTCTTTGATGCCGTAGCTTTCAACGTGACCGAACAAATCGTGGGTCCGTCAACGACGCTACGCGAGGCCTACCTGAGGTATCGACTCTCCGACGCCAGGGGTGAAGACGCCGCCGCAGCCTTGTTCGGCATCACGAGCCAGGGCGAGCACCAAACCCAAGCGGACGCCTTCGTCTACCAAATTGTCGAGCAGTACGGCCTCGAAACCTTTACGGCACTCTTGCGCGTGGACGGCCTGCCGTCTGCGGCGGAACTCTGGGACCCGGAGAGCTGGTACCAGCGAGTGACGAACTCGCTGTTGGCCTAGTTCTCTTCGTCGTAGCCCAGAACCCACTCGACGAGCAGGTTCTCTCGCTCGGCGTCACGGTTGACGCGCTCGCGGTTGCGACGGAACTGCGGGTCATGCGGAGGCAGAAGGCGCAGGCGAGCGTCGACCCGGTCAACGAAGGCTTGAATCTGCTCTTCGTCGCCGAAGACCATGCGACACTCCCAGTGCGGCGCGACCGGCCCCAGGTAGATGACCTGGACGTGGCCGACGGGGTCGACGACTTCGGTGGCCTCGGGGCTGGGAATCTGGCTCACTGCCGCTCCTTTGAAAGAGTTATTTCACACATTGAACTATGCGAAGACCCATTCTACTCCCATCGTTATCCCTGTTCGCTCGAACGTGAAAATTACATAAGAAAACCACGACTTCATGTGAAGAACCTCACAAGTCTTTCGGGGTATTAAGCGATTTTCATTCGTTACAATTCAGGTGTTCCCAATAAGGAGGGTTCCGATTATGAGCACCGAGTGGATGGCCGATGGAAAGTGCCGGGAGTACCCCGCAGCCACATTCTTTCCCCAGGACGGTGTCGGTGTCATTAAGGCACAGCGCATCTGCGCCGAGTGCCCCGTCGCGACAGCGTGCCTCGAATACGCGCTCGACAACCACGTCGATCACGGAGTGTGGGGTGGCAAGAGCGAACGCGAGCGCCGTCGCCTGCAGCGTGCTCGTCGTCGTGGAACTCTCACGGTGCGCGCGAACTAACTAACCTCACGCACGTGTTCGAGTGCGTGATCAACATCTCTGAAGGCCGCGAGTCCGAAAGGCTCGCGGCCTTCTCATTGGCGGCGGGAATCTCCCTACGCGACGTTCACGCCGACCCCGATCATCACCGCAGCGTCTTTACCCTGATCAATGATCCCGACAGTCTCGTGCGCGACGTCCACCAGCTGATTTCTTCGGTCGTCGGCACGCTCAACATTGCCGAACACGAAGGAGTGCATCCACGGATGGGGGTGGTGGACGTCGTCCCGTTTGTTGCCCTCCACCCCGAACAGACCGATCGCGCCATTGCACTACGCGATGAGACGGCGGCGTGGATGGGCCGCGATCTGGGCGTCCCCACATTCCTGTACGGCCGCGAGCGCACGTTGCCCGAGGTTCGCCGCCGCGCTTTTGACGACCTAGCGCCAGATTTCGGACCGTCTCGTCCTCACCCGACTGCGGGTGCCGCTGCGGTGGGGCAAAGGGACGTTCTGATCGCGTGGAACCTATGGATCGCGGGAATTTCTCTCAGCGACGCGCGACATATCGCTCGCGAGATCCGTTCGCCCGACGTACGTGCCCTGGGACTGGCGGTCGGCGGCGCCGTGCAGGTCAGCTGCAACATCATTGACGTGCGCCACACCCATCTCTCAACGGTGTACGACCGCGTCCAGGAATTACTACCCCAAGGTGGGCGCATCCTGCGATCGGAGTTGGTGGGGCTTACGCCGCGGCTCGTGCTGGAAAGCGAGGATCAGGCGAGGTGGGAGGAACTCGGCCTGGGTCCCCGAAGCACGATTGAGAGCAGAATCGGGCGTTAGCTCGCGGCCGAGCGGCGCTCAATAGCGCGGGCGCGGCGAAGGCGGCGACGCTCGCGCTCGCTCATGCCACCCCAAATACCAAACTTCTCGCCGTTCTCGAGGGCGTACTCGAGGCACTCGTCGCGAACGACGCAGCCTCGACACACTTCCTTCGCCTCACGCGTCGACGCACCGCGTTCCGGAAAGAACAGGTCGGGGTCAACGCCCATGCAGTTGGAGCGCGACTGCCAGCCGCGATCTTCCATTGCCCCGTGCAAATTAATGATGTCCATGCGATCCTCCCCACCGGGCACCCGATCAGTGCCACCGTTGTAATTACAACGGTGTCATTGTGGCAAAGGATCGCCGAAAACGCAAATAGAAAGTGACGGGCTTATTCCCCGGCAGCGGACTTGGGGCGAACGGCGAAGACCTGGGAGCCAATGACTTCTTCCTTGACCACAAATTCCAAGCGGTGCATGCCCTCATCGAGATTGATACCAAAGAAGCGACCGACCCAAATGAAGTCCAAGTCGTTCTCAATATTGGCGTCCTTCTTAGGCCACTCAATAATGTCGTCGATTTCGTAGCGGTAGGGCTTGCCGTCGTCGCCAATGAACCCCATGGGCTCTCCGCCCAGGTTCACAATGCGTAGGCGCACGTCGTACTTGGCGCCACCCTCACTCGCGTCCGCGTCCAGCAGAACGGCCACCGACAGGGGCACGGCCGACTGGGCAAAGAACCAGGTCAATCCACCACCCAGAACGCCCAACTTTCCGTTGGACAGTTCGGCGTAGTCGGCCAGCAGC